>ENA-UOJG01000725-UOJG01000725.1-human-gut-metagenome-genome-assembly--contig:-C47-NODE-725-length-41927-cov-15.997731_pt1 | contig 41927 bp, 53 predicted proteins | sample MGYA00242340_ERZ723887 | MGnify/ENA metagenome assembly ERZ723887 | reverse complement strand
GTGTTTTTCATAATTTTAATTAAGATTTAATCTTTTATTATTATATTTTGTTTAAAATTTATTAATTTTTTTAGTAAATAATTATTAAAGTCAAATTTTCTTCATAATAATATTGGAGGAATCTTCTTCCCAGCTTATTAAAACCTTATTTATCCCTTTACTAAGGTATAAATTAGAAAAAACATTAGTAGCTTTATGGTTTTCAGATAACCTCTTAATATTACCATCATCGAAAACAATATCACCAGATAAATATTTAGGTTTAACAAATACAGTTAAATCTTTATTTAATTCTATCGTTTCAACTCTTTTAGAACCTGCCCCTTGACAGTAAACCATATCAACCCCATTAGCTAAATGATTAATCTCAGCTTCGGCATTTAACACATTGACAATATCCAGAGTGCCTGAAATAGCTAGATGCCCAAGAGGTATTGTAAAAACAATCAAAACAACAATGGAAATTGCAAAAAGAAATAAAACTTCCACAGACAACTGCCCTTTATTATCCACTTATTACACCACCATAAACATGTGTTTAGATATAATCATTACAATATCGCCGAAGAAAATAGCTATAATCAAACCTAAGGTGATGAATGGGGCAAAGGGAAAACCTAATTTAACAGAAATATAGTTGGAGATAAAGTCTTGAGAATTCATAACCTTTAAAAGAACAGTATCCCTTTCAGTAAGGCCTCCTGCACTTACTGATTTAAAATAATAAGCGTAGGTTTTATCATCTTTAAGCTTATAAACCTTTAAATTTCCATCAACGTCAGCAATTAGATCAATAATCTTTTCGTCATTGAAATAATATTCATTTACAATCATGCCTTCTTTTAAATCCTTTATTTCGATAAATTTATTAAAATTTGTCTTAATAAAGAATAAAAAATTCTTATAATTAAGCAAATTTAAAAATAAATCACCACTTTTATCAAAAACTGTATTCTTAATGTTTAAATAAAAAATCATTGCAACTAAAAAGGGAAAACATGTTAAAATAGCATTCACAACTACAGAGAATGAAAATGGATAAACAGACAATTCGGGAAAAATATTTAAATTAGGAATTCCTGTAAAAAAGGGTATAATTGAAGCAATTCCTGAAATTAGTTTAACATCACCACCGCCCCAAATTTTCAGTTTCCATAAAAGGTAACAAACAATATATGTTAAGTATAAAGAGATAACCGAAGCTAAAATATGTTTAAAATTATTTGTTACCAATGATAATATAAAGTTTGAAGACAGTCCAAAAATGATTAAAAATAATGAAATTTTATCATGAATGATGCCTTTTTTAATGTCATAATATGAAGCTATTAAACAAAAAATTATTGTTATAATAACTTGTATAATTAAAATATATTCATATAACATGAATATAGTTAAAATATAATCCATATATTAATTAAATAGAAAATTAAACAGCTAAATTGCTTTTAAAATATAATATTATAATAAAATATTAATTAAAAAAAGTTTATTGACAAATAATTGTCTTTTATATAAAATAAGAAGATATTGGCTATTCTTCCAAGAGAATGATGTTTTTAGAATCTATTTTTAAATATTTGGGAATCTCAAAGTCATGTTCATGAATATCCTTATCAACTTTCCACCATAGGCCGTTTCCCAAGGTTATTTCCCATTCAAAAGGCTTTTCCAATATAGTTGCATCACCAGTGCTAATTACATTAACCCCTTCTTTTTCAGCAGGATGAAAATCATGTGCTCTTATTCCAATATAGGAAATATTGTCTGAAATCTTATCGGACGCTTCCAATGTAATGTTCCAGTCTAAAGCCTTAAGATGGTAATCATCAAGAATATCAATTTTAGAAATGTTTTTACAACCTGTAAGTTTAGCTGCCTGAACCTTTTTCGGATCCTCAAATATCTCACGAGTGAAACCTTTTGCAATAATTTTACCATCTTCCATTATTAAAAGTTCATCACAGAATTGGAATGCTTCATCACGGTCATGAGTAACTAAAATTGATAAACCGTCAAAATCATTTAGCAGATTAACAAGTTCAATACGTAACTTTTCTTTTAATACTGTATCCATAGCGCTAAAAGGCTCATCTAACAATATAACATCTGGACCATAAGCTAAAATACGAGCTAAAGCCACTCTTTGCTGCTGACCTCCAGACAATTGTCTTGGGTATCTTTTTTCCAAACCTTCCAAATGAAAGCGCTTAATCATTTCAGATACAATATTCTCGCCATCATCTTCAGATAAACCGGCAGCTACGTTTTCTTCAACAGTCATGTTAGGAAATAAAGCATAGTTCTGAAATAAATAACCTACGTTTCTTTTTTGAGGTTTCATATTGATTTTTTTACTGGAATCATAATAAACAGTTTCTTCGTAAGGAGTAGTTAAACTTACAATACCTTCATCAGGATTTATAATGCCTGCAATAGACTTTAAAGTCATACTTTTACCACAGCCAGAAGGTCCAAGAATACCTAAACAACCTTTCTTTAATTTAAAATCCACATCTAAATCAAATTCTTTAAGTTTCTTTTGGACATTCACTTTCAAGGTTTTATTGCTCATGATTCAATCCTCACTAGAAAACTTATTTCCATTGTTTCTCTTTGCGTATTGTAACATAATCCATTAAGGAAATAACAATAAATGCAATTATAACAATGAATATTACGTAATTAAAAGCACTCCCCATATTACCTGCAGCTACATCACTGTATACTGCCATAGGGAGAGTTCTGGTTTGTCCTGCAATATTACCTGCAATCATAGCTGTAGCTCCAAATTCACCTAAACCACGTGCAAATGCAAGAATTCCACCACTGATAATTCCAGGTAGCGCATTTGAAAACAAGACTTTCCAAAAAATCTTCCATTCAGACATACCTAATGTACGGCCTGCATCTATTAGGTTAGAGTCCACCTGTTCAAACGCTCCTCTAGCAGAACGATACATTAAAGGGAGAGACATGACCACAGCAGCAATAACAGTTGCATACCATGAAAACGCTATTTTAACACTGAAAAAATCTATGAAAAAGCTACCTATAGGTCCTCTTACTCCAAAAATGTATAGTAAGAAGAATCCTACAACAGTAGGTGGCAATACAAGAGGCAGTGTAAAAATACCGTCAAGGACTATCTTTATTGCATCATTTTTAATTTTAACAATAACCCAAGCTACAATTAAACCTATGAAAAAGGTTATGAAAATTGACAAACTTGCAGTTTTCATTGAAATAAAAATTGGTGTCCAATCCATCATGTATCTCACTTAAAATATATCAGTTAGTTCATATTTCTTTTAAAAAATGAAAATATTTAATTATGGATAGTAAATCCATATTCAACAAATACATCTTTAGCTTCTTGACTTTGTAAGAATTCTAAGAATTTTATTGTAGCAGTATCATTTTGAGCGTCTTTAAGTGGAGCTACTGGATAAACAATAGTTTTTAAAGAATCTTCAGGAGCTTCACAAACTACTTTAACTTTATCATTTGATTTAGCATCAGTAGCATATACAAGACCATACTCCGCAGATCCATCAGCAACCTGGTTCAATACAGCAGTTACGTCTGTAGCTAAAGATAATCTGGATTCAACATCATCCCAAATACCGAGATTATGTAATGATTCATTAGCATATTGTCCAGCAGGTACTGAATCAGGATTACCAATAGCAATAGTACCATTTACATTTTTTAAATCTTCAAATGAAGTAACATTAGTTTTTGAGTCAGCAGGCACTATTAAAACAAGTTTATTTTCTAAAAACTTAATATTGGAACTATTATCCACTAAACTTTCATTAATTAAGGTGTTCATCTGTTTATTACCAGCAGACATAAATACGTCTGCATCTAATCCGTTTTCAATCTGTTTTACTAAATCTCCACTAGAAGCATATGTAGGAGTAACTTTTATTCCAGGATACTTTTCTTCAAACATAGGAATTAATTTGTCGTCATAAACGTTTTTTAAACTAGCAGCAGCAGCTAAATTTACTTCACCTGAAGTATTGTCAGAGCTACCAAAGGTACCGGTAGCATACAAACCTACTGCAATAATTGCTATTATTACAACAACTGCAATAATTATTTTATTTGTAGTCTTCATATTTAACACACCAAATATTATACTAACCAAATCAAACAGATACTTCCCCATTGGTTTGATAGAAAATTAATTGGAATAACATAGTATAAGATTATAATATGATATTCCTAGTTTAAATTTATTATTAAATTAATATCAAACCAAATGAACAATATGTTTCTCAATTTAGAATTAAGAATTTTCATTGGTTAATTTATAATTTATTATAATAGATATATAAGTATTTTCATATCGAAATGAAAAAACATTTATTACTTGGTTATTATTGATTTTTTTAAATCGAATGTATTAAATTTCATATCTTAAATTATTTGATTATTGCAGTATTAAAGCATTTTAAATCTTTTATATTCTTCAAATATTTATTTTTAATATAATAAAACCTATAATCATCCAAATACATGGAATATTTAATTTTTATATTATTTTAATCCCAAATAATTCCATTATCTTAAAAAATAATATAATATATATTATCGAATAAAAATAACTTTTATTTCAATACTTCAAGTCAATAAAAATATAATATCCAATTACTCCACTAAATTAAAAAAGAAAGTAGAATAATCCAAAACATTTGGATTAATCATTTAATGGAGTGTTTGATTTATATCCAATAACAGTAGCTATAAGAGCAATTATTGCAAATATAACGCCTAAATAGCAGGTTATTTGAGAGCTTATGATTAGTTTAGAATAATCAGACGGATTGATACTTGCAGTTCCCATAAATATTGCAAAAATCAATGTCAAAATAGCCAGACTAACTGTTTTACCAATGTACTTTGTACTTGCAACAGCTGTTGATGAGAAGTCATTATACTCGATTGGAAGAGAACTCATTATTACTTTCGTATTTGGAGATGCAAATAAGCCGTAGCCAACACCATAAACAATCATAGCCAATATTATAAATTCCAAGGTTGTTGATCTGTTGATTAATGCCATCATAAAAATGGATAAAGTAACAAAGACCATTCCAATAACCGTAATCAATTGAGGGTTCTTCTTATCAGATACTCTACCTGAAATAACAGCTGTAATTGTCATGACCAAAGGAGCGATAACCAAATAAAGGCCTGACTTTTCTGGAGAAAACCCATTAACATACTGGAAATGGTAATTGAGAATATAAGTCAACACATATATTCCAACATAGCTTGTAAGAGATGCAACATTAGAAGTTAAAAAATTGATGTTTTTATATGCTTCCAATTTAAATAAAGGGTTCTTTTCCTTAGCTGAAGACTTGATATATAAAACCCCAAGAATCGCACCAACAACAATTAAAATAATACCCCAATAAGCAGTAACATTTAGAAAACCTAACATTAAGAGAAGTATTGCAGCACTATTTAAAAACAAGTCCTTTTTGTTAATGACGAATTCTTTATCTAAAACCCAATTTTTCTTAATCTTAAATGCAACAAGTAAAATAGCTATAACAAGGAATGGTACTTGAATAAAAAAGATAGACTGCCAATTATAGTTAGTTGCAAGAAAACCTCCTAAAAAAGGAGCTAAAGTAAGACCTAAGTAAAATGAAGCTAAATTTATTCCTAAAGCTGTTCCTCTAAGTTTTTTGGAAGTTGCTTTTACAATCATTGCAGTACCAGCAACATATAAAAAAGAAGCTCCTAATGCTTCAACAGCTCTTGAAAATAGAATGAAGTAAGCTGTTGTGGAAAAACCAGCCAAAATAGAACCTACTAGAAAAATAAAAAGTCCTGTTAGAAATGTCTTTACAAGACCGTATTTTTTAGACAATGCTCCGCAAGGAAGTGCGAAAATAGCTATTATGAGAAGATAAATTAAGGAAATCCAGTTTTCCAAAATATCATTAATAGAGAAATATTTTGCAAGAGTTGGAAGAACTATTGAAATAGCTGACGAAATATACGCAACAAAGAATGTTGCAATGGATGTTACGATTATAACTGAAATAATTAATGATTTATCTTTAAAATCCTGCATAAAAAACACCTAACTAATGTTATACTATTATTTATCAATTACTAATTAAATTTACTTTAATTTAATTTAAATTACTATTATCAACAAATTAAATGAAAATGGTAGCTAATGTGACTGCATCTTTAACCATGTTATCTATAGAACAATATTCATTAGGCTGGTGAGCCATATTGTCTAAAGTGCTCCATACGGCACAGTCAATTCCCATTCTTCTTAAATCACCAGCTACAGTTCCACCACCAATACCAATACAACGAGTCTCTTGATTATGTGCATTTTTAATAGCTGATGACAATATTTTCACTATCGGAGAGTTTTCTGATGTTTGAGGACTTTCGGAATTCTGGATTGTTGTATATTCTATTTTGACACCATATTTGTACTCTACCATTTTACACTGCTTATCTACTTCTCCACATATATCGGCTATTGTGTAAGTCGGAATTATTCTACAATCTACATAGAAAATGTCTTCACCAGGAATTATATTAACACTTTCAACATTGCTTTCATGTTTAGTTGGTTGGAATGTTGAGTAAATTGGAGAGAACAATGAGTCAGTTTTGTCAAACTTGTTTTCAAAATCATTGATTCTTAATGCCAGATCACAGCTAGCTAGATAGGTATTTTTTCCAGTGTCTGGTCTTGATCCGTGAGCTTGCTTACCTAAAACATGAAAACGAAGCCATAAAATGTTCTTTTCAGCTATTTCAATGTCAACACCCTTTCTGTCACCGCCATCAGGAATGATTACAAAATCATCCTTATTAAAGAGATTAGTATTTTTGATTAACCAGTTTGCACCATACGTACTTCCATTTTCTTCATCAGCTACAAAAAGAAGTTTAATTGTATATTTTGGAGTTATATTGTTCTCTACAAAATAAAGTGCTGCAAAAATTGCTGAAACAAGACCCTGCTGATTGTCTTCACACCCTCTTCCAAAAAGCTTTCTGTCCTTTTTAACGCATTTCCATGGATCAGTATCCCAAGCTGAAAGATCTCCTGGTGGTACCACATCAAGATGCGCCATAATCCAAATAACCTGTTCATCTAAACCTGGAACGGTTACAACCATGCTTGGACGAACTTCTGACGTTACTCTTTTATCTGGAGCATCATAAACATCAATATCATTAAAACCATTAGCTATAAGCCAATTTTTAAGTGCATTGGCTTTTTCAAATTCTCCATCACTATTGTTCTCAGGCGCCATTGCTGGAATTGATGTTAACAGCTCCTGTAATTCAATCATGCGGTTTTCATTATCGTCCATAAAATCTTTGATTTCAGCTATTTCCATAATTCAATATTATAAAATATGATATTAAAATATAACCCAAATGTTAAGATTATAAAAATGAAAATGTTTTTGGAGATATATAAATCACATCATCATCTTTTTTAATATGTGAATAGTTATTTGCAACGACTATACCGTATTCGCAATCATATTCCTTGATGGCATGTTTAATCTGCAATTTACATTTGTTTCCGCGACCTACTTCTATAGGAATGATATTTTCAGAATCTTTTTGAATCAGAAAATCAACATTTCTTTTTTTATTTCCATCATAATATATTTTGAAATCTGTAAACTGTTTATTTGACAAATTAAATAAAATCGATGCAACTAGATTTTCCAGAAGCAATCCTTCATAGCTATCAGTGCCAAATAGAGGATTTCCGACTTTGTTTGATAATGCATGTCTGATACTTGGTGTTGCAAAGTAGTATTTCCATGATTTCTTAACTCTCTTAGCTGAACCTCCATACGGTTCACAATGAAAAAGCAAATATGTCTTTTCAAGTAAGTCCAATATCTTATTCACATTTGCAGCTGACGTTTTTAGATACTTTGCCAGATTTGCCTGTGTCAATTCTCCTGGCTGTTGGAGAGCAAGATATCTTAAAATGCGTTTAGCATTTGACTGATTTTCAGATGAAATCTCTTTTATCTGAGGCATGTCATTTGTAATAACTCTTCCAGTGATATCAACTAAATCGTCACATATTTCCCTATGAGATTTCTTATCAAATAATAATGGAAAGCCACCAAACTTGAAATATTCATTCCAATCTGTTGAAGAATAATCTAGACAATTGATTAATATGTTTTCTACCTTGAATTCAGAAATGACTGCATTTTCAATATTGCCAGTGAATATTAAATCTTTTAAATCATTTGAAAAATTGCTTACATTGACATCATATTTTAATTTAAGATGCTCTGTATAATTTAAGGGCATTAAAGATTTTTTACGCATTCTTCTTGAAAGATCAGCATTGTTTTCTAAATGAAGAGCTGATGAACCTGTAAAAATCATGAAAATATTATACGATTTGTCATAGATGACCTTGCCCGATAAAGCCCAATTTTTATCAATTTGTGATTCATCAATAAAGATAAAAACTTTTTCATCTAAATCCCTTAAATTTGTATTGAATACATTTTTTAGATAAATTTCGACCATTTCTCTGATATTACATTCAGCTAAGCTATTTAAATCATCAAAAGAAATGTATAAAATATTATTTGGAAGAATATTCTTTTCTTTTAATAGATATTCATATGCCTGTAAAATTAATGTTGTTTTACCAATACCTCTAAGACCGGGTAAAACCATAATTTTGTTTGAAGTATCTTCATTTAAAAAAGTATCCAAGTAGCTTTTTATTTCATCCAATTCATCTCTGGAATTCAATTTTTTATCATTTTGAGATAATTCCTTATTTAAAATATTGGGGACATCGATTAACTCGTTTTTGATAAAATTTCCAATCAGCTCTTCCTTTTCAATCATTGCAATCAACTCTTATATATTCAAATATTTGAATGACATTATATAAAAACTTGTTCAAATATTTGAATAATCATTTATAAAGAATTGTTCAATAAAATGAACAACCTTTTATAAAAACTTGTTCAAATATTTGAATGAAATGACTTGAAGTTAAAATTAGATTAAGAACTAATTTTCAAGAGATATCTTAAAATAATTAATTTATATAAATTTTTTATTAAAATAGCTATTTAAAAATAAGAAAAAAAGTTAATTTTTAGAATTTTCATAAGAAGCTTCTAAAAATGCTTTAAATAATGGATGTGGTCTGGTTGGTCTTGATTTAAATTCTGGATGGAATTGACAACCAACAGCCCATGGATGGTTAGGAAGTTCTACAATTTCTACAAGAAAATCATCAGGACTTGTTCCAGAGATAATAATTCCTTTATCCTGTAAATCTTTCCTATAATCGTTGTTGAATTCAAATCTGTGTCTGTGACGTTCTTCAATATCAGTTTCCTGATATGCATCAAATGTTTTGGTTCCTTCAATAACTTTACAGTCATATGAACCTAAACGCATAGTTCCTCCCATGTTTTTGATTTTTTTCTGTTCTTCCATCATGTCAATGACAGGATGTTCGTTTCCCAAATCAAATTCAGCACTATTAGCATTAGGATAGCCGTTTCGTCTTGCAAACTGAATTACCATAGACTGCATTCCCAAACAAATTCCAAATAATGGTATGTTATTTTCAATAGCATAATCAATAGCTAGAAGTTTACCTTCAACACCACGTTCACCAAATCCTCCAGGTATTAAAATACCGTTTAGAGAATCCATAACATCGGAATCTAGCTTGTCAACATCAGAATTTATATAGACGATATCTGCTTTTACACCAATTGAGGCAGCTGCATGAAGCAAGGATTCACGAATACTTATATAAGCGTCTTCTAATTCAACATATTTACCAACAATACCTATTCTTACAACAGGATCTTTAATTTTAAGAGATTCTACAACACTTCTCCAGGAATCTAAACTTGAGGAGTCTGGTTTAACATTAAGACCAATTCTGTCTACAATAATTTGACCAATATTATTTTCTTCAAGAACCAATGGTACCTCATAGATAGTTCCTGCATCTGGAGTGTTTACAACAGCTTCTTTATCTACATCACAGAAATGAGCTATTTTACGTTTTAAATCATCATCAATAGGCTCTTGAGACCTACATACTATTATATCTGGATTTATACCAACGCTTCTTAATTCTTTTGTTGAATGTTGAGTTGGTTTGGTTTTAAATTCACCAGCAGCATTTAAGTAGGGTATAAAAGTAACATGGACAAACATTGCATTTTTAGATCCAACATCGTTTCTTAATTGTCTTAAGGCTTCTAAAAATGGCTGACTTTCAATATCTCCAACGGTTCCCCCTAATTCTATTAAAATAACATCATAATCATCAATATCCCCAGTCTTTATAATCATCTCTTTAATCTCATCAGTGATGTGTGGAATAACCTGTACACAATCTCCAAGATATTCTCCAGCTCTTTCTTTAGAGATAACTGATTGATAGACTTTACCTGTTGTGATATTTGATATTCCTGGCAGTTCAACATCTAAATACCTTTCATAATGACCTAAATCAAGATCAGTTTCCATACCATCATAAGTTACAAAGACTTCCCCGTGCTGGTAGGGATTTAATGTGCCTGAATCCCAGTTTAAATAAGGGTCTATCTTGATTGCTGCAACATTCAAGCCATAAGAACGTAAAATACGACCAATAGAAGCAGAGGTGATGCCCTTACCAATAGAACTTACTACTCCTCCAGTTATTATAATAAATTTTGTCAGCTAAATCCTCTCCATGTTAATATTTTTAATACTATACAATTATGTTTTATATTTGAAATTTTTAATATTTATAAATTATTTTTTAAAGAATTTCTCAACTTCCTTAAGATCATCAATTATCTTTAAGTGCTGTGTACAAATAGCTTCACATTCACCACACTCAGTACATGCTGAAATAGGGGAATTTTCCCTTTCATAATTCTCAAAATAAATGTTGTGCAATTCCTGTGCTTCTAATGAAGTTTTGGCATCATTATAGATTGCAAAAAACTTAGGAATAAGAATATTCTCTGGACAAACTGGAATGCAATAATCGCAATAAGTACAGGCTATTGGAATTGATTCTGCAATTATTTTTCTTGCTTTTCTTATAGTTTTTTGTTCTTGCCGATCTAATGGCTCAAAATCTTCCATATAGCTAATATTATCTTTCATTTGCTCTAGATTGCTCATTCCAGAAAATACAGTTGAAACATTATCTAAACTAGCTGCAAAACGTATTCCCCATGAAGCTGTTGACAAATCAGGATGGTGATTTTTAAATATATTTTCTGCATCTTCAGGAATATTTACTAATGTTCCTCCTTTTAATGGTTCCATTACCAGAATTTCTTTTCCATATTTTTTAGCTACTTTATAACATCTGCTTGATTGAATACTGGCATTGATCCAGTCAAGGTAATTAAGTTGAAGCATTACAAATTCAATTTCAGGGTGTTGGTTAAGGATCCTTTCTAAAACATCAGCATTATCATGTAAGGAAATACCTAACTTTTTAATCAAACCTTTTTCTTTAAGATTTTTAACAAAACCAAATCCATCCAATTCTTTTGTAACCCCTTCATAGATCTTGTCTGTAAGACAGTGAAGCATATAGTAATCAAAGTATTCAACACCACAGTTTTCTAGCTGTTCATTAAAAACATCTTCCATGTTGGTGTTTTCATCAAACCTGTAAATTGGAAGTTTATTTGAAATGACAATATCTTCACGAGGATATCTGTCCACTACACATTTTCTGATAGCTATATCACTTTTTCCTTCACAGTACTCATAACCAGAATCAAAAAAGTTAAATCCTCTCTCCATTCCATAATCAACCATTTCGCATACTTTATCGTAATCTATTTCATCATTTTCTAAAGGTAATCTCATAAAACCAAAACTTAGCTTTTTCATAATAGTCACCTCTACAACCATTCTATAAATTCTTTAATATGAGTATTGCAGAAATCCCATGTGTGACTTCCTTCATATTCCTTAAAAGAAACAGGAACATTGTTTTTCACTAAATAATCATAAAAAGTTTCATTTTCCCTTCTAAGAAAATCTTCTTTACCAACAGTCATGAATAACCTCGGTATTTCTTTTTTATTTGCTATTAATTCGTCTACAATGTGCATAGGATCCATATCACTACCGACAACCTTATCCAAATCGCCAAAACAGGATTCGGCAAACTCTCTTGAGTCAATAATATGTTTATAATCATCAATAGCTTCATTAAGTCTGTGAGTTATTAGTCCTGAAGATATTCCGCCAATAGCTCCAAAAGTATCATTGTAAAGTAATCCTGTTCTTATAGCCCCATATCCACCCATTGAAAACCCTGCAATATATGTGTCTTCTTTTTTAGTAGATAACGGGAATAGTTTTCTTGTAAAATCTACAAGCTCTTCACCAACATAATTAGAGAAATATTCAAAAGCCTTAGGCTTATTTATGTAAAATGAATTACCGCAACTTGGCAATACCACAGCCAAGTTATTCTGCTCAGCATATGCCCTTATTTGAGTATTATATAAAAATGTTTCATTGTTTCCAAACATCCCATGAAGTAGGTATAATGTTTTATAAGGCGGTTTAACAGTTGTATCTTTATCCTCTAAAAAATCGATATTATCTGCAGGTAAAATTACACTGATTGGTGTTCTTTTACTTAATTGTTTAGATTTGAAATCTCCTGTAAATAAAGCCATTTTTTCACCTCATTAACTAATTGCTCTATAATCCATCCATTTACCTGAGAAGTATCTGTAAACATAGATTCCTCCTCTTACAAACCAGTCAATAAACATTGCAAACCATGTTCCAAGAACTCCCATTCCAAAGTTTAAAGACAACACATATGATAATCCAATTCTGCATATAAACATTACGATAATTCCAACATACATTGGGAATTTTGCATCTCCTGCACCTCTAAATGTTGATGGAAGTGAAAATGCAATTGGCCATATGATTATGCTGAAGACACTATGCCATAAAAGCATTTCAGTAGTCAGTGCTGCAGTTTCTGGTGCTAAGTTATACAAACTTAACAAAAAGGGTAAAAGAACCCATATAAGAAGTGTAGTTACAGCAATTGATGCAAAAATTATTAAAAGAATCTTTTTATTATAGTATTTTGCCTGTTTAAAATCATTTGCACCAACACATTGTGAAATAACTACAGTTAAACCTAAATTAATCGCAAAACCTGGAAGTACCTGAAAAACCGTTAAAGAGTATCCAACAGAATTTGCAGCTATTGCCATAGTTCCAAAAGTGGTAACGAGACTTAAAACAAGGATTCTTCCAAGCTGAAACAAACCATTTTCAACACCATAAGGAATTCCTACATTCAAAATGTTCTTAAGCATTTTCCAGTTAAACTTAAATTTTAATGTTCTTGACAAATGAAGTTCATATTTAGGCTTACAGGCTAAATAAATAATAATAACTGCTGAAAGAAATCTTGCAATAACTGTTGGAATAGCTACACCACTAACATCCATTCCAAGATAGTAAATACAGAATGCATTTCCAATAATATTTAAGACATCACAAACAAGAAGGACTTTCATTGGCAAGTAAGAATTCCCAGTTGTTCGAAAAATTGCTCCACCTACATTAAAAATAGCCATAAATGGAATTGAAAAAGTAGCTATAATCAAATAAGTGTCTGCATTTCTCCATACAGCAGGTTCAACGCTTCCAAACAACAAACCAATAATAGCTTCTCTAAATATTAGTACAAATAACATTAGAATTACTGAGAAAATAGCATTGAACCATAAGAGCTGATCTACAGATTCACATGCTTTGTTTATCTTTTTATCTCCAATATACTGTCCAGCTATTACAGCGCCACCTGATGCTAAAGCTGCAAAACTAAAAATAAGTAGTTGCATTAAAAAATCTACTAATGAAACTCCTGAAATAGCTACTTCTCCTAGTGAAGCAACCATAACAGAGTCGGCAAATCCTACAAGCATTTCCAAAAGTTTTTCACCTATCAACGGTAGAAAAAGAAATAATAATGCCTTATTTGAAAATAAATAACCTTCCTTACTTCTAAACAAATCTCTTACTGTTATAAAACTCATATTTATCATTTAATCAAAATCGTCATTAATCAGTCTATTAATAAGATTAAATCCTTCTTTTTTAGCTATTACTCCATTAATAACATCTTTTTCCGTAAATCTTCCAACATCATCTTTAAAATTAGAAGTTGTTGAGTAAACCACAATTGGAACATCATCTCGTGTATGTGTTCCCACTGAAACTGGAGTTGGATGATCTGGCAGAATAGCTACCTTATAATCCTGTCCTTCCAAGCTGTCTATAACTGGTCCTACAATTAGTTCATCAATTCTTTCGATAGCTTTTATTTTCTCTTCTATATCCTGGGCATGACCTGCCTCGTCTGGTGCTTCCACATGTATGAAAACCAAATCATGATTTTCTAATGCTTTAATTGCATATTCCCCTTTAGCCTTGTAATCAGTATCAAAGAATCCTGTTGCTCCTGGAACCTCAATTACATCAAGACCTGCAAAAATCCCTATTCCTTTAAGAAGATCCACACCAGTGATCACTGCTCCTTCAAGACCATATGTTTCCTTAAAGTCAGGCAGTTCAGGAGTTGTTCCCTGTCCCCATAGCCATACCATATTAGCTGGTTTTTTACCTTCCTTAATTCTTTTTTTGTTTATTTCATGATTTTCAAGGACTTCTTGTGATTCTTTCATGATTTCCTTTATTTTAATAGCTATTTCATCATTCCAATTAGTGTTTTCTTCAATACTCTCACCTACAATGTCATGTGGAGGCATTGTTTGGAGATTGTCCAAAATAGCTGTGTCTTTATCATCATCACATGAGTATACAAATAAATGCCTGTAGCTTATACCAGGATAAAACTTTCCTTTAAAGTCCTCATATTTTTCGTTGAAATAGTCATTTAATGACTCTATCAAAATTTCTGCTTCTTCAGAGGTAATGTGACCTGCATTGAAGTCATCGATTTTACCATCTTTTTCTGTTATTGTATTGCATCTGAAAATCACATCATTTGGAGAGGTTTCAATACCCATGCTTCCTGCTTCAAGAGGTCCCCTACCAGTATATGACCCTACAGGATTATATCCAAAAATACTCATATTAGCCACGTCAGAACCTGGAGTAAACTGAGGAGGAACATTATTTGTAAATCCACCAATACCTCGCTCTGCTAATTTATCAATATTTGGAGTGTTAGCCGCTTCTAAAGGAGTTCTGCCTCCAAGTTCATCAATAGGGTAATCACTAGAACCGTCTGGAATAAAAATTACATACTTCATATTATCAAAAAAGAAAAAAATAGAATTAGTTTTTAATTTTTAAAATACTAATTAAGTCAGTTAACATTGCAGATGCTGTTTCAAGAGATCCTGCACCTAGACCTATTACAGAAACATCCCCTGCTAAATCTATTTTAATAGTAGCCATGTTTAAAGTTCCATTGACATCATATTGACTACCTTCTTTTACAAGACGAGGAGATACTTTTAATTTATCTGGAGATATTTCAGCAATAAGCTTTATTAAATAACCATCCCTTTTTGCTAAATCAATAGCTTCTGAGGTGATGTTTGAGATACCTTCAACACTTACATCATCATAGGTTGCTGGAATTCCTAAAAGGGAATTGGCCAAAATAACAGTTTTACATGCAGCGTCAATACCCTCAACATCCTGTTCTGGGTTGGTTTCTGCAATTCCCAATTCCTGTGACTCACGAAGAATGTCTTTATATGATGATCCTTCACTGGTCATTCTTGAAAGAATATAATTGGTAGTTCCGTTTAAGATTCCAACAATTGATGAAACTTTACAGCTTGAAAGAGTATCCTTTACAAGGTTTATAATAGGCATTGCTCCACCTACAGTAGCCTCATATCTGAACTGAACGTTGTTTTCCTTAGCGGCTTTTATTACTTCCTCAAAGTTCAAAGCCAAATATCCTTTATTTGATGTTACAACATCTTTGCCTTCACTAAATGCTTTTAAGGTTAAGCTTAAACCTGGCTCTCCGTCTTTAATGTTAGTTGGAGTTGCTTCAAACAAACAATCGTAATCTACACTTTCTAAAACATCAATATTTGATTTCTCTCCTCCATATTCAGGATAGTCTTTTAATTTACCAGTTTCCTTTTTGGTTTTTAAAAGAAGTTCTTCATCTAAACCATCCTGAGATATTGCAGAAGTTGAAGAATCTGCAGCAGCCACTATTTTCAGCTCTACACCATATTCTTCTTTTATCATTTCTTTTTTAAGGGAAATAGCTTCAGCCACGCCCTGACCTACTGCACCAAATCCCATAATTATGACTCTACAATCTTTCATAATACCACTAAACTTCATTAATCATCAATAATTGTTTTTCATTAGCTATTTGTTCTACTCTGTCAAAAGCTAGTTGCTTTTTATCAACATCAGCTTCAATATTAAGCAGAGCAGAGGATTTATTTTCACCGTTAAGTTGAATATCGAATCCAACTACATAAACACCGTCAATCTCATTGATTTTATCCATGGTGTCTCTAATATCACTGTCCACAATGTGTCCAATTAAAATAGTGCTTACTTTAATTTTTCTTACAATTCCGTCAATTTCAAGAATAGTAATTTCAAGTTCATTGAACTTATCAATAACCCTATTAAGACTATCTCTTTCTCCTTCTAAAGTTAATTGAACAGGAATTTTACCTTTATCATCTTTAATATCCCTTTTATGAATTACAGTAACAAGATTTGCTCCTAATCCACTAATTGGTTCAAGAACTCTAACTAATTGTCCCGGAACATCAAGAACAGCTAGAACTAGATCAATTCTCATAATATAATCCCCTATTTAAATCCAATCTGCTTTTTTAACAATTAAATTTCCATCTTTATCTATACGTGCATTTCTTAATATTTTTTCTGGATTTTTCTTATGAGCTGCATCCGTACGAGTGAGATTTAAATTATCTGTAATATACCAGGTTTCTTCTAAATCTGGAATATCTTCTAATTTTTCTGAAAATTCTTTTACGATTTTCTCTGCATCTTCTTTAATTTCCATGAATAAATCTCCTTATCTTAACTATAATAGTAATAAATATATTTTTTCATATTAATAAACTTTATAATAATTTAAAATTAGATTAAGATATATGTGTTCAATTGTAGGAATTCAAGGAAAGTTCTTTGAAAATGATATTATAGAATTACTTAAAACAACTAAAAATAGAGGGCCTGATTCTACTGGCGTATTCCTAGATAATGAACTATTTTTAGATATTGATTTGAATGAATTTAGTCATAATAAAGAGCACCATATCGGTTTAGGTCATAACCTTCTAAGCGCTTTTGATTTAGATGAAAAAGATGAAACTGACCAACCATTAACATCTGAAGCTTTGGTTTTGGTTTATAATGGTGAAATATACAATTTCAAAACACTTAAAGATGATTTCAAAGAAGAAGCTGAAAGCGACAGCCAACTACTTTTTAAAATCCTTGAACGTTTCTACAATGAAGAAAAAGACCTTCTGAAAGCTGTGGAAAAAACAATACCTCTTCTTGATGGTGATTATAGCTTTGCAGTATACGATCATGAAAACCTGGCTATTACCCGTGATACAGTTGGAGTTAAGCCATTATTTTATGGAAAGCTCCCTCAAGGAAATGCATTTTCAAGTACAAAATATTCATTAAAACAGCTGAACGTTAAAAATGTTGAAACACTGAAACCTGGAGAAATATTATACAACTGGACACCTATATCACCGAAGACAAAAATAGCTGAAAAGCACTTTAAAATAGAGGGCGGTATAAAACAGCAACTAGAAGACAAGCTAAAAAAAGCGGTTCAAAAAAGAGTTCAGTACCTTGATGAAATCTCAGTGATCTTTTCTGGTGGTGTTGACAGCACAATACTGACAATGTTACTAAAAAAGATAAGCGAAAAGAGAAAACTTAAAATAAAGCTTTATGCTGTAGGCAGTGAAAACTCAAAGGATATTATAGCCAGCAAAAAAATAGCTGAAGAGCTGAACCTGCCACTTAAAATCCAAACTGTTACTAAAGAAATCGTGGAAGAAAATCTGGAGGACGTTGTAAAACTAATAGGGGAAAATAACCTTATGAAAATCGGCGTTGGAATGACAATATACCTTGCATGTAAAATGATTCATGAAGATAGTGGAAGAGTAGCTATTTCAGGTCAGGGAGCAGATGAACTCTTTGGAGGATATAACAGATACCTAGACTCCTACAAATCCGGAAAATTAGATGAGGAGTTAAGGCATGATATCGAAAACATGTATCATGTAAATCTTGAACGGGACGATGCGGTTTCTATGGGAAATTCTGTGGAATTGAGACTGCCATTTTTAGACAAAGATCTGATAGAATTTGCACTAAACATACCAGTTGAGGAAAAAATAGCGGGTGAGGATGACAAAATCAGGAAAAACATCTTAAGGGACCTTGGATACGAGCTAGGACTTTCTGAGAAATTTGCATACCGCCCTAAAAAAGCAGCTCAATATGGAACTGGAATAGACAAGATTCTTAGAAAAAAAGTTCTAAAAGAAATTGACATTGAAAAATTTTTATAAAAACAAATAGAAAAATATAGACCATGTCAAAGAAAAAATATGGTGAAAGAACAATTGAAGTACATGCTGGAGAAGGAAGTGGAGATCCTACAACTGGCGCAAGAGCAACTCCAATATATCTAACAAGCTCATACTCATTTGAGGATACAGAAACAGCTCAACAGTTATATGCCCTTGAAAAGGAAGGTCATTTATACACACGTATTTCCAATCCAACAACAGAAGTACTTGAAAAAAGAGTGGCAGCTATTGAAAATGGAGTGGGGGCACTTGCGCAGTCTACTGGAATGTCTGCAATTCTACTAGCTATTTTAAATATAGCTGGAAACGGAGATGAAATAGTATCATCAAATAACCTATATGGCGGAACATATACCTTATTTAAAAACACAATGCCAAACTGGGGAATAAAAGTAAACTTTGTAGATACACATGACTTAGAGGGTTATGAAAGAGCTATAAATGAAAACACCAAAGCAATATACACAGAATCAATAGGAAATCCTCAATTAGACATTCCTGATTTTGAAAAATTAGCTGAAATTGCACATAAACACAATATTCCATTAATAGTGGACAATACCTGTGCAATAACCATGGTAAAGCCAATAGACCATGGAGCAGATATTGTAGTTCACTCAGCAACAAAATTCCTTTCAGGAACCGGAACAACAATGGGAGGAATAATAGTTGATGGAGGAAACTTCAATTGGGCAAATGGAAAATTCCCACAATTTACAGAACCTGATGAATCTTATCACGGATTAATATACAGTGAATCTTTTGGGAAAAAAGCTTTTATCATGAAAGCAAGAGCTCACCTGATGAAGGATTTGGGAACCGTGTTAAGCCCGATAAATGCATTTATGATTTTGCAAAGTACAGAATCATTGTCACTTCGAGTAAATCAGCATTGTGAAAATGCTCTTGAAGTAGCTAAATTCTTAAAAAACCATCCTGCAGTGGCATGGGTAAACTATCCTGGCCTCGAAGATAATGAAAACCATGAAATGGCTGAAAAATACTTAAATGGAAAATACGGATGCATAGTTGGATTTGGAATAAAAGGAGGTCTTGAAGAAGGTAAAAAATTCATTGAAAGTGTTGAACTACTTTCTCATGTAGCTAATATAGCAGATGCAAAAACCCTCGTAATACATCCAGCAAGCACAACACACTCAAACATGACTTCTGAAGAGCAAATAGAAAGTGGAATCACACCAGATTTCATAAGACTATCTGTAGGTATTGAAAATGCTGAAGACATTATCGATGATATGGATCAGGCATTAAATAAAGCTATTAAAGACTCATAACTATGAGTCATTATTTTTTTTAAATTAACCGCAGTTTGAAACGAAACTACTAATTTGGTCAATTGTTATTACGCCTTCAAGTTCAAGATCATCAGTAACAACAGGGAAACATGAGATATCATCTTTTCTCATTCTATAAATAATATCATCAATTGAATCTTGCTTATGACAATACTCAACAGCCGTTGTCATAATTGCTTTTAGAGAATAAGTGCTAGTTGCAATAGCTTTAGATAAATCCCAACTAGTAACTATACCAATTAACTTAGAATCATCAGAAAGAACAGCAAGATGAGTTACCTGATTATCTAACATTAATTTAGCTGCTTCTTTAATGTCTGCTGTATCTTTAATGGTTGGAACATCAGTTGTCATTAAATCAGCCACTACATTATCAGATAAGAATCCTGAAATAATATAATTAAGCTGTGCTTTTTCTAAAAGAAATGCATCATGACCATGACTAGATTTTAATTCAGCAAAGGATACTTCAACATCGTTAGCATTTAAGGCAGATACTACATCCATTCCCTGTTCAATAGGATATAACCAATCTGAATTAACAGAAACGACTTCAACTTTAGATTTAACATTGCTAAAACCTTCAATTAAAGAATTATTGCTGGCCAAATCAAATAAATCAACTGCTTTTGTAATATACAAATAACTATTAGCATCAAAACGTTTAACAAAGCTTTCTCCTTGATGATGAAGATAGCTTTCAACTTGAAAGTCCATTGCTAAATCGTATGTAACCTCATCTTTATCCTGTAAATCACGTCCAAATTTAAGGTACATTGACTCTTCACTTAAATAAGTAATATGAGCTACCATACGAGCTACAGCAAGACCGTTTTTAGGAATTTTACCAGTTTCGTAATAATTTCCATGATTCCAATTAGGATCTGAAAAGATAGATTGGCGACCAACTTCATTAAATGCAATTTGCTGAGGTGATGAACGAGCTGTAGTAGCTATTGGAATAGCTTTTTTAACCATGTCTGGATAAGAAACCATCCATTGAAGAACCTGCATTCCACCCATAGATCCACCAATCACAGCTATTAGTTCTTTAATTCCAAAAGATTCTATTAGTTTCTTTTGAACATTAACCATGTCTTTAATTGTTATAACAGGAAAATCGAGTCCATATTCTTTTCCTGTTTTAGGATTTATTGAACTTGGACCAGTGGTTCCTTTACATCCTCCTAAAACATTTGAACATATTATAAAGTACTTATTAGTATCTAATGCTTTTCCAGGACCAATTATTATCTCCCACCAACCAGGTTTTTTGTCTCCTTTATGCCAACCTGCAGCATGAGCATCCCCGGTTAATGCATGACAAACATGAATGACATTATTTTTCTCCTTATTTAATTCGCCATAAGTTTCATAAGCTACAACAACATTATCAAGACTAGCTCCACTTTCAAGATGGATTGTTTCATCAATATTGTAATATTTAGTCTCAACAACACCAACAGACTCCTTATTCATATTTTCCCCTTTTATAATCTAATGTTTAATTGTTCAATAGCTTTTTTAGCAGCTAGTTGTTCTGCCTCTTTTTTACTTTTACCTTTTCCAATTCCAAATTTTTCTCCATCGATTAAAATACGAACAATGAAAGTTTTATCATGAGGAACACCATATTCTCCAACTATTTCATATTTTACTGATACTTCTTCAGCGTCTCCATATTCTTTAATAGTAGATTTATAATCAAAGAAAAATATTCTACCCTCATCAATATATTTAAAGATAATTTTGGAGATATAATCTTTAGCAAAATCTATTCCCTGATCTAAAAATATTGCTCCTAAAAATGATTCAAAAATATCTGCAGTTATAGATAGTATCTCATTATGAGAGATAGGTTCATCTTCTGTACAGACCTTCAAGTACTTATCTAAACCCAATTCATGAGAATAGTAAATTAATGCTGTTTGACAAACATAGTTAGCACGTAATTTAGATAAACGTCCTTCATCATATTCAGGAAATTTTTTAAATAAATATTCTGAAACTATAAGACTTAAAACAGAATCCCCTAGAAATTCTAATCTCTCATAAGAATAACCAATATTATGTTTAAGTTCATATGAACCATGGGTAAAAGCAATCTCATAAAGATCAGGATTATTTGGGATTATATTAAACTTTTCAAATAAATTCATAATATAACCACCAATATATTATATTAAATATTTATGAATATTTTTATTTAAAGTTAATCAAAAAAAGAAAAGATAAAAGTAATTATTTTTTAATTACTTCAAGAGTATCAATAGTTTCACGAGGAATGATAGCGAGAACAAGGTTGTGTTGTCCGGAAATAATCAGTTCTTCGTCATTTAAGAAAAATGAAGATATAAAAGGAATAGTAATGCCATTTACTTCAATATCATAAATATTTTTTGTATTGTTTTCAAAAATATATTTGTGTTCTTGCCAATCTAAACCACTTTCATCACAATCAAAATTTTCTTTTAGAATTTCTATAATATTCTCAATTTGCATATAATCATCTCCTATGGATTAGCTAATGTTAGAAAAATAACATATATTAAATTATCTAATTATACACTACAAAGTAATAGTAAATCATGCAGAATAATTAGAATCAAAAAATAAAAAAAGAGTATAGTAATTATTTTTTAACTACTATAATGGATTCAATACTTCCAGTTGGAAGTGATGCAAGAACGAGATCATGTTTTCCAGTAATGATAAGTTCTTCATCAGTTAAAAAACATGTCATTACATCATGGATAGTGATACCATTTACATTCATGTCATATATGTTGCCAGTATCATTTACAAAATTGTATTTGTGTTCTTGCCAATCTAAACCACTTTCATCACAATCAAAATTTTCTTTTAAAACATCTAAAATGTCACTCATAATCATTTAATCATCTCCTAATTGATTATGGTAATAATAGAACAATCCCATATATAAATATTTTTTATTGTTCCATATTAGAAATCAAATGCTCTCAGATTTATTTAATAATACTTCGTAAACCAAATTATAAAATACGTGATAAATATGATGTGCAATTGGAAAGAAGAAATAGAAAAAATTGATCCAGATATGAAGTTTAGAGCTGACGGAGGATGGTTGAAAACAATAACCGAACTAGATAAAAGTGTTAAAAATGGATACTCATTAGTAGGAGATTTTGTTAAAGCAGGAGATTTTGAAGAGGAATATAACGATGGATTATACCTTGATTGTAATAAAGAAGATAAAAAAACAACTGATTACCGACTATTTCGGTTTAAAGAAGGAAAAATAAGGTTACTAGATATGGTAATTAATGGAAAGCAAAATTGGGCAACAGATCTTTGGGATGCTGTGGAAGACGAATTATAATATTAAGTAAGTATGGTGAAGCATGAACTCTTTTTAAAACAATAAAATATTCATCATACTCCAATTTAAAATAAAAATAAGTTTTTTGAGATTACAATTAAATAGTAATCTCTCTAAACAAAGATAAATTATACTAATCTTTGTCTAGTAGTTGGTTTTTTATTTTGCCAACTGTATCTTCTGAGTTTTTTGGATTTACCAAAACCACAAGAAGCACAAACTTTTTTACGTATGTGGTAAGTGTTTCTACCGCATCTTCTACATCTAATATGGGTCTTTTTATTCTTTTTACCCATTGATGGAGTTCCCTTTGACATCGATACACCTCCTTTAACTAAATAATAAATAAAATATGTTTTAGAAATTAAAACATATACAACAGCATAATAGTATTATGGTGAAATGTAAACAATATTGTCTCCTCTAATAAGGACAACACCAAGTCTTCTTGTAACTTCTCCGTCTTGTAGTTCTTCTGCATCATTAAGAACTAAATTCATGTGTAAATCAAAACTCTTAAGTATTCCTCTAAATTCACGATCTCCTTTGAGTTTTATTAAAACTGGAGAATTTACAGCTTTGCCTAATGCATCAAGTGGTCTTTGAACATTTTGTCCGCTCACAATAATCACCTATATTATTACTATTTAATTTAAAATTCAAAATGCAAACTATAAAAAATAACCAGATTTTTCATAGCCAAGTAATCTAATTAGACTAGAAATAGACCTAATTAAAACTAATAATAAATTATATGACTAAACTAATATATAAAGGTAATTGAAATCCATGATTCTGATAAAAAAATAAGCTATATAAATTATTATATAGTTTACCTATAAATAATATTATAGCAACTAAAGAGAGATGAAGAAAATGAAAGTGAAAAAAAGAAATTTTTTAAAAAAAAAGAAAATAAAAGAGATAAAAAAAGAACTTGGTGAATATCAAACAATACTTGAAAATAAGAAGAATATTGAAATTTTAGAAGCTGAACCTTATTCATTCATATTAGTTGATAATGAACCAAACTTAATAAAAATAGATGGGGAATACTTTCCAACACTTAAAGCAGCGCTAGCTAATGAATTTGAAGCAAAAACTGTAGAAGTAGATAAAGGAGCTATAAGATTTCTAACTAACGGTGCTGATGTAATGAGCCCTGGAATTGTGGCTGCTGATGACAATATTAAAAAAGGAGATATTGTTTTAATCGTTGATGAAACTCATAAAAAACCATTAGCTATTGGTGTTAGTCTTATAACTGGTCCAGAAATGGTTGAAAATGATTCAGGAAAAGCAATTGAAACAAAACATTATGTAGGAGACAATATCTGGAACTTTGAAATGTGAGGATTGAAAATGGTTGAATTAAGATTATCAGCAGGAAATGTACATAACCCAGATATTCATAAAATTGGAATAATTGCTCTTGGATCACATTTGGAAAATCATGGTCCTGCACTTCCAATTGATACAGATGCGAAAATAGCTGCATATATTGCTCTTGAAGCATCTCTTAAATGTGGAGCTAAATTTCTAGGAATCATTTATCCTGCACATGAATTAGATGAAATTAATCATGGAAAACATGTGCCACTAGAAGAATTAAGAGACAATATCATCAATACGTTAAATAGTGCTAAACATTATCTAGGTATTGAAAAGGTAATTATTGTAAATGCTCATGGTGGAAATATTCCAATAGCTACTGAATTAGCTAATATTGAAGATGCAACTGATTTAATTGTAATTTTAAATAATAAAATGATTGAGTCAGAAGGACCTCATGGAGGCAGTGGGGAATTATCTATGGGTCGAGTTTTAGGGATAATTAATGAGGAGGAAATTGAAAACCAAACCAACCTTGAGAAATATGAAGAAGTTGGCCTATATGGATTCAATAAAGCTCGTAAAAATGACCCAAACATCGAAGCAGGTGCAATTGATGTCAAAGAAAATGGAGTTTATGTAGATGAAATATATGGAAAACAACTCTTTGATTTATCTATTAACTCTGTAATATTTGATACTGAAAAGCTATTAGATTTTTAAAAAAAAAGAAAAAGTGATGAGTTAATTGTTATGGGAACTAGAAGTTAAATGATTACTGTCTGAATGATCCCCATCACCAGTGGAATCCTCCTCACTAGGTGGATTAGATGGTTTATTATTATCCGTATCTTGTTGATGATTATCCTGATTTGATACATAAACATCTTCAGAAGGAGAATCACTAGAAGAAACACTAGAATGAGTATTTACTTCAATATTTGTTGAACTATTATTAGTAGTATTTAATTCAGTTGCATTGTCATCATTAAAGAGATTTAAGGAATAAGTACCAACCATTCCTGCAAATACATTAGCTAAACAAAAAGCAATGATGGCCACTACAAAAACAACAAGTACTGCAGCTGATTTTTTTGACAATTATATCACCTTCATCATTAATTAAATATAACTATTGGTATAAACTTTATTTAAATATTATTATAAAAATAGGCAATATCATGAAAACAATAGCAGAAAACAGTCAAAGCGAAATTAAAATTAAAAAATCCCAGTTTATATGTAGATTATTTCCAACAACAACAAAAGCAGAAAGTAAACAAATAATTCAAAAAATATCTGAGGAATATCATGACGCTACACATAACTGTACAGCATATATAACAGAAGATGGAGAAGGCTATGACGACAATGGTGAGCCTAGCGGGACTGCTGGAAAACCAATGATAAATGCCCTTAAAAAAAATGAACTTCAGAATATAACCGCTATTGTTACCCGCTATTTCGGTGGAATAAAACTAGGTGCTGGAGGACTTGTAAGAGCCTATAGCAAATCTGTACTAGAAGCTATTAACAACAGCAAAATTATTGAAATTGAATTTTATGACGTTTACACAATAAAATTTCAATATGTTGACATGAAAATTGTTGAAAAGGAAATAAGAGACAACAAACTGACTGTCATTAATAAAGATTTTAGTGAAAATATTAACTATGAAGTAATAAGTGCTAATAATATTGATGTTGCAAATCTTTTTAAAAAATTTACATCAAAAGTCAGTGCTAAATACAAAAATAGAAAAGCGTTAAAGAAAATTGAGAATTAACTTCTCATCTTCCTAAACATTGATTTTGAAGCCTTACAGGTTGGACATTTAAAAGATTCTTTTAATTCTTCAAATTCTACTCCTGCTTTATAACCTGGAGCTCCTTTTTCAGGGTCATAAACATAACCACATTTTCTACATTTCCATTTTTCCATAAAAAGCACCAAAAAATAGTAAATTAGTTTTTTATTTAAAAAACTAATCTTGTTGTTCGAATTGATCTTTACCTACACCACAAAGTGGGCAAACCCAATCATCAGGTAAATCTTCGAAAGAAGTTCCTGGTGCAATACCTGCTGCGTCATCTCCTTTTTGTGGGTCATATACATATCCACATACTTTACAAACATAACATACCATATCTACCATATTAAATCACCTCTAATTTTATTCTAATTTAGCAAACATACTTTTTGCTGCACCACAAATTGGACATTTATATGAATCTGGAAGACTTTCAAAACTTGTACCTGCATCAATTTGTCTATCAGGTTCGCCTACTTCTTCATCATATACATATCCACAGAGTTTACATTTCCATTTACTCATAATAAATTTCTCCTACTAGGTTAATATTATAGTAATAATATTTCTTACTATATAAACTTTAAGGTAAAATTAATCAAAATTATTAACATAACATTTATTTCATTATTTCTTTTGAAATGAACATGAATTAGATCATGTTTGGTACTTTTAGATGGTCAGGTAATGGTTTAATTTTAGCTGGAGTTCCAATAGCTAGATAAAAAGGTGGAACACTATGAATAACAATAGCACCAGCAGCTACAATTGCACCTTCACAAACTTCTACGTCAGATAAAAATGTAGTATTTCCTCCAATTGAAGCTCCTCTTCTTATTTTTGGTCCTTGAAGTTTATAGTTTACACGAACTGGGTATTTATCATTAGTAAAACAAGCACATGGACCAATGAAAACATTATCCTCAATAATAGAATTTGTAGGAATGTAAACATTAGATTGAATACTTACATTATCTCCAATTGTCACATCTCCTTCAATTACAGTATTAGTTCCAATTAACACATCATTTCCAATATTGGTGTTTTCTCTAATAACAACATTATGGCCTGTTTTAAAGTTATTGCCAATAACAACATCATTATAAATAATGGAATTAGAACGAATAGTATAATTATTTCCAATAATAGGTGGTTTAGAGCCTTCCTTATAATTCACTCCAAATTTAATATTTTCAGAAGAAGGAAAACGAGGCATATGATAATTTCTTACATCATCTGAACTACCAATTTGACCTAAAAATTTAACCATCAAAACACAACCATAATTATTATAATATTGAATATAATATTAATTAACTATATATTTTACTATTTGTGATAAGTAGGTGAAAAAAAAGTGTATTCCAAAGAAACTCTATTAGATGAGATTAACCTGATTAGATTAGAAATAGGTCATGAACCAAATGACATACACATTAAAGACATTTACTTTGATGAAAATATAAACGAGCTATGGATAATAACAGAAGACCGGCCAGATAAATCCTCAATAATAGGGAAAGGGGGTTGGGTTGTTGGAAAGCTTAGAGAAAAAACAGGAATAAATAAAATTCATGTTGAAAGCTATGGCGATTTTCTATTAAAGAAATATAAATTAGAATTATCTAAAAAAACAATGGATAAGTTTGAAAATAATACTCTTGGAATACAAAGACTTAGGGCGTTAATTAATGAAAAACTTGAAAAACTCTATCAATTTGACATAAGTAGCTATATGAACATGTATGAAAATAAAGAAAGTGATACACACGATGCAATAGTTGCATTTTCCGGTGGAGTAGATAGTAGCTTTTCATTAATCCTTGCGAAAAAATTAGGCTTCAATCCAATAGCTGTCACCGTTGATCCTGGAACCATAATACTTCCAAATCAATTTAAAAAAAACATAGATACTCTAGTAAAAAAACTGGATGTAGAACACCATTATATAAAAACCGATTCTTCTAAGCTAATACAAGAATCATTAGACGGAAATATACATCCCTGTGGAAGATGCTCAAAAAACATAGAAGAAACAGTACTTAAATATGGAAAAAAGCAAAAGATTCCCTTATTAATCTATGGCGATATGCTTTCAACAGGAACACAATGCCTAACAAAACAAAAAGGAGAAATAGTAAGATTGAATCTGCCAGCTAGTCTAGCAATAGGAAAACAAGAAATAAAAAGTATAACCAGAAAATATGATGTAAAAGAATTTGATGGATTTGGATGTCCACTACTTTATGAAACACATAAAAAACATCCCCATTTTAAAAAATACTCCATACAGAGAATATTAAGAGAAACACGTTCTTCAGCACTAGAACCTGGAGAAGCGCTAGATTTAATATGGAGTTTCTATAAAACAAGGTGATAAAATGATGAGAAAAATCTGTCCAAGATGCGGATCTACAAATGTAAAATGGATAATACCTCAAAACTGGTCAATGTGGCGATGCTACACATGCGGATATATAGGCCCCATAATAGAAGGCAATAAAGAAATGGCTGAAGAAATTCAAGAAAATTATATAAAAGAGCTTGAAAAAGAAAAAGATAAAAAAGAGAATTAAATACCTCTTTTTTCATACTCTTCATCTAAAAAAATACTAATGTTATCCATTGCCAGCTTAACCATTTCTGGAGAAGGGCCTCCCGGAATTTTTCTCATTTTAACATTTTCTAAAGGATTAAGAGCTTTTTTAACTAATTCGTCATCAAGTTCAAGTTTATCAAAACCTAAATCCATAGCTATATTATCAATATAAGAAGAAGTGATATCTTCTTCACTTAAATTCTGTTCACTAGCTTCATTAACAATTCTACCAACAATCTGATGAGCTGTTCTAAAAGGAATGCCCTTTTCGCGAACCATGATATCAGCTAAATCAGTAGCGGTTGCAAAATTCTTACCAGCTAATTCCAAACATCTATCTTCATTAAACTCGACAGACAATAACATTTTGGTTACAATACTAAGAGTAGATTCAGCTACATCACATGCATTCCATAAATGAGGAGTAATCTCCTGTAAATCCTTGTTATAAGTATACGGAATAGCTTTTAAAATAGTTAAAATAGTAATTAACTCACCAGTAACAGTAGCAGATTTACCCCGTGCAAGTTCAGCTATATCTGGATTTTTCTTTTGAGGCATGATTGAAGAAGTTGATGAATATTCATCTGAAATCTCAACAATACCAAACTCATAAGTACTCCATAAAATAAGCTCTTCACAAATTTTAGATAAAGTAGTGCATAAACAAGATAAATCAAAAACGGTTTCAGCAATAAAATCTCTTGCAGAAACACCATCCATAGAATTTTCAAGATATCCGTCAAAACCAAGTAATTTAGTAGTTAATTCTCTATTAATCGGAAAGCTAGTAGTAGTCATAGCTGCAGAACCTAAAGGATTTAAGTTTACGCGTTTATAAGTATCATCTAAACGTTCATAATCTCTTTTTAGACTTTGAACATGAGCCATTAAATGATGAGCAACCGTAATAGGTTGTGCATGTTGAAGGTGAGTATAACCAATGAAAACAGTTTCTAAATGGTCTTTAGCAAATTCAACAATACCTTCAATGAAATTTAAAATATCGATTTGGATATTTCTAATTCTTTCACGTAAAACAAGTCTGAGGTCAGTGGCTACCTGATCATTTCTTGATTTTGCAGTATGCATAAAGCCTGCCTCAGGACCTACAATATCAATAACATATTTTTCAATAGCCATATGCACATCTTCAACTGAATTATCTAACACAAGTGCATCAATACCCTCTTCTTTTAGTTTATCTAAAGCTTCTAATATTTTATCAGCAGTCTCACTATCAATAATATTTTCATTTTTAAGCATTGAAGTGTGGGCAAAATTAGTTTTAATATCGGCTTCAAAAATAATTTTATCAAATTCTAAAGATGAATTATAATCTGCAGCTTCATCAGTCATTTCAGTTTTAAGTCTTCCGTCTCTAATAGCCACAATAATCACCTTTTTTTAAAAAAAAAGAATAATGAAAAAAAGATTAGATAATTAATCTTTTTTCATTTCAGTAAATCCACATTTACCACAAGCATATCTATCACCATGATCAGCCATAAATACGCCATCACCGCAACGTGGACAGAATTTATTTTTTCTTTCTACTTTGTCGCCATCTACTTTATAAAGACTAGATACTTTCATATAATAACCTCCATCTATTCTTCAGCTTCTTCTTCCTCAGCAGGTTCTTCAACAGGTTCTTCAGCTTCAGTATTTTTAGATATGACAGATTCAGTTTCAATGTATTTTAAATCTGCAGGAGTTTCATAGATTTTTGCATAACCATGTGCTTTAGGTTCACCATATTGAGGTTGAACATTGTCAACTACAATCAAATCTTTTTTAGTATCTAATAAAGCTACTAGTTTTGATTTAATATCTAAAATCTTAGGAGTTGCTTCCCCTTCATATTCTACAAAAAACTTTACTTCATTTCTTTTGAAGATTTTATTATCCTTTTCTTCAATAATAGTAATTTCCATACTTTAACCTCTATTCTTTTATAAAACCGTCTAAAAGCTCTTGAGCTTTTATTCTTAGGTCAGAAACATTCAAAACTACCAACCCCTCATTAGGTTGTCCATATAATACAATAGTATCATCAGGAGCTAGTATAATGCAAGGAAGAACAGCAAGATCTTCTTCCCCATCTACAATAATTAGCTGATTATCGCCATTTTCAGCTAATTCTATAGATTTTTCTATGGTTTCCCATAGATTCTGAGTAATAGTTCCTGGAGGATTTATAGCTTTAACAATGTTTTCTATTGCTAATAAATTATAATTATGATTTTTTCTTTGAATTAAATTATCAATAATTCCTACATCAGGTATTATATCATTATTAATAAGATTCTTAAAAGTTTCATCACCAGCAGAAATTAAAAATTTAGCAGCTGTAATTTCATCTAAAGCATCCTTAAATTCAGGATATAAAGTTCCTAAAGGAATCTTAAGTTCTGCTATTATATCTTTATTTAATTCTGGATCTAAACTATACAAAATAAAACCTCTATCTTACAATTAAACAATATTCACCAGGAAGTTCAATATTTAATTCTTTAGCTAATTCTGATTCTTCTGGATCAGTTATGATTAAAAGACCACTCCAATTATCAGAAGTAGGATTATTACAAACGTCACAAACATCTTTTGTTGTTAATCTTTTACAATGAGTACAAGCATTCATTTTTTACCCTTCTTGCTTTTATTCTTAGCCTGTTCAATCCATTCAAACCTACCTAAACCATTTTGTCTCATAGTAAGACCAATTTTAGTATTTTTAGTAGATTTATCTTTAAGACTAATTGCTACAATTCTTGATCTAACCATGTCTCCTTTAGAAAGAGTTTTATTAGATTCGCTTGCGATAAGAGTCTCACCTTTAGAATCATAGTTAATGTAATCATCAGTAACTTGAGAAACATGAACTAAAGCTTCCATAGGGCCAATTCTTATAAAAGCACCGAAACCGGTTATATCATTAACTTCACCATCAATTACTTCATGTTGTTCAGGTTTGAAGAAAACTGCATTAAACACAACATTATGGTATGAAGCTCCATCACCCATAATAAGTTTACCTTCACCAATTTCTTCAATTTCATTAACACAAATAAGTAAACCCAAATCTTTATCTAAATGACTATCATAAGTGTCATTTAAAGTTTGGAGAGCTACTTCTTCAAGAGGCTCATCAAATTTGTTAGGTGGAATTCTTACAGTGTCCTCAATTTTTGTCATGTGATACAAGATTATCCCTCATATTCATATTTTTTATTAAATAAATCTAAAGATTCAATAATTTCTTTTTTAGCAATATCTGCACCTTTCCAACCTAATGTCTCAACTTCTTTTTCTTCAAGGTGTTTATACATGCTAAAAAAATGTTCAATTTCTTTTAAAAGATGCTTTGAAACATCATTAATGTCATAAACCTCATTATAATGGGGGTCGTCAACTGGTACTGCTAATATTTTGTAATCCTTATCGCCATTATCTATCATTCCTAAAACACCTATAGGCCTTACATCAACAAGACAACCAGAAAATGTGGGATGTTCTAATAAAACTAAAACATCCATTGGATCACCATCATAATATAAAGACTTGGGAATAAAGCCATAATCTGTTGGATAAAAAACAGGAGAATACAAAACTCTATCTAATATAAAAGATTCTTTATCTTTATCATATTCATATTTGTTTCTAGAACCTTTTGGAATCTCAATTACCACTGTTACAATGTCTGGAACATTACTACCTGGATTTATATCACTCCATAGATTCATCGAATCACCTATTTTTAAATAATGTAATTAATTCTATAATAATTTACCATCAATAGAAATATATTTTTTTTGTCTTAAATAAACTATGGATATGCCCTTTTCTTTCGCACGTTTTTTTAACTCAATATCATTAGTGGCCAATACATCGGATATTCTTATTAAAGCATCATCAACAGTCTCATTCTCCAATAATGAAATATCTCTTATTTCAATAGGAGAACATTTAGCTAATTTAAGAGCCATTCCTGCATTCAGTCTTGTTTTACCTTTGCTATTATGTTTAAGTCCATATAACTCATCAATAACAAAACTTGGTGCTATAAGTTTGTAGGAAGGTAATTTTTTCTCTAGTTCATCAATTATATCAACATTAAACTGAAAAGGAACCATGAAAAAATTTGTATCGATAATAACCTCTTTAGAGTCCATAAATGCACTCCTAAAATATTATTTGATAATACCGTACCCAATTAATCTCCAACGAGCTCCAACTCTACGACTTAAAGCAACCCTATCCTCTTTACTTGCACATACTGGCAATTTAAGGTTTACTGTTACAAGATTATTTTTAGTTGAGGTTACAACTCCAATAGTTGTAGTAGTACCACAATTAATCATTAAAGGTTCTTTAAGTTTAATAGGGGCTACATCTCTTTCTTCTTTAGTACCAACAACTCTTTCAAGTAAATGAGCTTCCATTTCAAAACTATGCAGTACTTCAGGCAATGTATCCACTTCACCTGCTACTGAACCAGATAATGAATCTGCTTTTGTTAAAGAAGGATCTAACTTAGTTGCAACACCAATAAGTCCTCCTGGACCTACTTCATCAACATTATTTCCATTAGCTTCAAGACCAATAATTTCGGATTTTAAATTAATCCATTTATTGTCGTTGCTAATTCCTGGTCTTACTTCAATAGTATCTCCAACTTTTAATGTACCTTGAACTAAAGTTCCTCCAATAACTCCACCTTTAAGTTTATCTGCTTTAGATCCTGGTTTGTTAATATCAAAAGATCTAGCAACATGCATTAAAGCATTAACATCTTTATTTCTTTCAGGAGTTTCAATTAAATTATTCATTGCTTCAATTAATATGTCCATATTTGCACCTTGTTGTGCAGATACTGGTATTATAGGAGCATTTTCAGCGCAAGTTCCTTTAACGAATTCTTTAATTTCATTATAACTTTCAATAGCTCTTTCTTTTGAAACAATATCAATTTTATTTTGAACTACAATAACATCATTAACACCAATAACATCAAGTGCCATCAAATGTTCTTTAGTTTGTGGTTGTGGACATTCTTCGTTTGCAGCTATAACTAAAACTGCTCCATCCATTATTGCAGCACCAGATAACATAGTTGCCATAAGGGTTTCGTGTCCTGGAGCATCTACAAAAGATACTTTTTTAATTAATTCAGTTTCAGATCCACAGTTTTCACAAGTTTTAGAAGTAGTGTAACATTCAGGTTCATCACAATTGGGACATTTTCTAAACTCAATATCCGCATAACCTAAACGAATAGAAATACCTCTTTTTGTTTCTTCACTGTGAGTATCAGTCCATATTCCAGATAATGCTTTAGTAAGAGTTGTCTTACCATGATCTACATGACCAACTAAACCTATGTTTACATCTGACTGTACATTCACAGATTACCACCTTTTTAAAAATTTAAATTCAACACAAAATAAATAAGAAGAAATAGAATATCTATTCTTCCTCTTCATCATCAGAACCAAGAATTTCAGCAATAGGTTTGCTTCCAGCTGAAGTTACCTTAGTATTAACTTGTACGATATCATCTGCTATAGTATTTCCTCTTACTGTTTTTCTTCTTTTTACACCAGCACTTTTAGGATTGTAACCAACACCACTACTTAATAAACTTCTTATTCTTCTGGTACCTGGTACATCTTTTTTCATAGTGAATCCATTTTTGTCACTTCCGCCAGTGATTTTTAAAGTGTATCCATCTAATCCAACAACTTTGCCATCAAATTCATCGCCAATGACTAAACCATTGATTTCAGCACCATCTTCGATTTCAATTTGATGACTTTCGCCTTTATCAGATACAACAACTTTGTATACCATGCTTTTTCCTCCATTAATTTTTTCACTAAAATTTTATTATTCAAAAAGACCAAAGCTTCCCCAATCAGGATCTTGTTTCCTTTTAATTTCTAAAAATTCATATAATGTTTCATATTCATCTTCAGTTAATTTATCTTTAAATTCTCTTTCAATGAATTTATAATGATTTTCAGGAATATCAATATATAGCTCATCTCCTTCCTCAAAATGTTTTCCAACAATTGCATCTTTAATTGCCATTGCAACTCTTTGTCCTCTAGATATATCTGGTAAAGTTTCACCTTTATCTTCCATACTAGCAATATAACCAACAGTGTCACCATTTTTATTAATAACCTTTTGTCCTTGTTTAACGGTTCCACTTTCTACTTCAATACCCATAATAGCGGGTTTACTTTGACGGAAAACTAACTTTGGAAGAGATATGAATTTTGCAGGTTTAATGATTGAATCATAAAAAGCTTTTTGCTTAGATTCTTCTTTTTGTTTAATCCATTCTTCATACTCCTCAATGATTTGATAGATTACATCACCGGAGAATAATTTTACCTCAGATTTATTTAAATCCTCTTCAGAATTAGGATGAACATCAACGTTAAATGCAATAATAGCTCCATGAGCCTCATTTTCACCATGAGCAATTGAAGAGTTAATAATATCTCTACGGTTTACATCTCCAATATCAGCAGATCTAATTGGAATATCCATTTCTTTAAGTAATTTCACAATAGCTTCAAGAGAACCTAATGTATCAGCTTTAACTAAAATTCCTTCATCTTCAGTGTCAATAGTGATATCTTCAATTTCTTTTAAAATTTCATCTTCAACATCAACTTCATCATTAACAACGCGAAGAGGAGAACCAGAAACAACATTATCTAAATTAGGAGCAGCGATTTTAATACCTGCTGCTGCAACAACTTCATCCACTTTTTTAAACTTCCTTTTAGAATCTCTCATTTCTTCTAATGGCAATGGTCTTAAAATAGATCTTGTTTTTGTTATCAATACATCGTCATTAGCCAGCATTAAAGCTATTTCATCATTGGTTTTTAAAATACCATCATAAATAATAGTATCAACAGTCATGCCTAGACCTGTTTCTTCTTTAACTTCTAAAACAGTTCCTTTTGCTGGAGCATCCTCATGAATTTCAAGTTGCTGAGTCAAATATTCTTGAGCAAGTCCTAATAACATAGCTAATACTTCAATTATTCCTTCACCAGATTTAGCGCTGATTGGAATAATAGAAATTTGAGAAGCAAAATTACTAACTCTATCAAAACGTTCTGATTGGAATCCTTCTTTATGAAGAACACCTACAATTTCATAGATTTTATTATCTAAATCTTGTTTAACACTTTGAGCCTGCTGTTCATAGGTTTCTTTGAATGAAGCTCCTTCATGAGATTCCCATCCAAAGAGCATATCCATTTTATTTGCAACAACAATAAAAGGAGTTTTATATAATTTAAGAATGTTTAAAGCTTCAAAAGTTTGTGGTTTAAAACCATCATTAATATCTACAATTAAAACAGCTAAATCAGCTAATGCTCCACCACGTTTTCTTAAACTAGTGAATGCAGCATGTCCTGGAGTATCAATAAAGAATAAACCTGGAATCAAATCTTTAATAGATAATTTTGATATGAAATTACCGCAGATTTCTTCAATAGTATCATTAGGAATCTCTGTAGCTCCAATATGTTGAGTAATACCTCCTGCTTCTTTATCAGCAATGGTACTTCCCCTAATATAATCTAACAATGTAGTTTTACCATGATCTACATGTCCTAATACTGATACAATTGGTGACCTGATTTTCATGTTATCTTTAATAATAAAATTTTAATTAAATAATCTATTCATAAATCCAAATATTATCAACAATTGAGTAATCACAAATTTCATTTTCGTCAAAGAAAAGATTGATTTCCCTTTCAGCAGATTCTGGAGAATCTGAAGCATGAATAATGTTTCTTCCAGTATCCATAGCAAAATCTCCTCTAATAGTACCGAGATCTGCTTCTAAAGGATTAGTTGCTCCAACCATTTTTCTAATTGTTGAAATAGCATCTTCACCTTTAATTACCATAGCTAATGATGGAGATGAAGTAATATAAGTAACTAAATCTTCAAAGAACGGTTTATCAGCATGTTCTCCATAATGAGTTTTTGCTAACTCTTCGTCAATTTGCATTAATTTAACAGCAATGACTTGAAGACCTTTTTCTTCAAAACGAGATAATATTTTTCCCATAAGACGTCTTGAAACTGCGTCTGGTTTCATCATTACAAAACTTTTTTGAATCATTCTTTAACCCATTTAACTTTTCTTGGAACTCTTCCAAGTTTAATCATGTTTTTTTCACATTTACTGCTACAAAAGAAATAAATAGAACCATCTCTTTTTACATACATTTTTCCAGTTCCGTCTTCGATTTCTTTATTACAGAATGAACAAGTTCTCATGTTCTACACCTTCTTATAAGGATTAAGGAGTTCTAATTTCCTTAGCTTCTCTAATAGTATCAAGTAACATTAAAATGTCGCCTTCTCTTACAGGACCCATAATGTTTCTTGTTAAAATTCTTCCCTTATCTCTTCCATCGAGGATTCTGCATTTAATTTGCATAACCTCTCCAGTCATACCAGTTCTTTTTAAAACTTCAATGACTTCAGCGGGAGTTCCTTCTTCCATTTTTAATCACCTGTTTGATTAGACAAATGTCGTAGGACATCTAATCTTTAAGTTCAGCGACTTTTTCGACGATTTCTTCAACAGCTGCTTTTGCATCTCCAGCATCTACAATACATGCTGAAGCAGTACCAACGGTTAAACCTGCAGCGTCACCAACTTGTTCTTTAGTGGATAAGTAAATGTAAGGAATTTCTTTTTCATCAGCGAGAACAGGAATATGTGCAACGATTTCTTCAGGTTGTACATCTTCTGCAATAACTACTAACTCTGCGTCTCCTCTTTCGATGAGTTTAGTTACTTCGTTAGTTCCTTTTGCTACTTTACCAGTATTGGTTGCAGTTTCTAATGCTTCTTCAGCTTGTTTAGCTAATTCTTCAGGTGTCTCAAATTTTACATAAATTGCTGCCATAATATATACCTCCTTTTTCATCTGGCATTGCCATCCATCGGCAGATATTATAATTCATTTGAATCATAATATTTTGTAATTTTAGCTATTTTTAACTATAATTACAGAATAATTATTCAATTTTGAATAATATACTAATTCTTGAATATAATCATATATCACTAAATATAATCTCATTTTAAAAAAATAAGAGAGATTAAACTTTCAATACAATTTTCTGAATTTTTATATATTTTTCAGCAAAGCTAAAAATAAAAATTTAGTAATTAATGAAATAATTCTAGAGAACTAGACAATAATAAATATAGTATTACTAGTTTATAAAGGTTACTATGCAATTCTATTTAAAAAAAAAGATAAAAAAAGGTAAAATGATTTAAAAAAATCAATTTTACAAAAATAAAAATGTTTATTCGTATTTAACTGCTAATCTGATATCTTCAGCTTTTACAGTTTTACGACCAGCATGTACAGCAAGATCTACAGCTTTCTTAGATACTTTGTCACCGTAATCTTCGATTGCTTCTGCTAATGCTTCTTTAGCGTCGTCACTGACTCTAGCTGCACCAGCATTTTTTAATAATCTTCCTACAGGAGCGATTGGTAATTCCATATTTACACCTCGATAATTTTTATAATTATAATTATTATTTCATAATATATAAATATGTATGTTAATTTTCCTTTATTTTAAAAAAATCAAAAGTTTAATAAAGATGAGTACATACCAACAAAGAAGAATTAAAATATTAAAATTCTACAAAAAAGAAAAAAGTGTTTTAATAATAGAATTATTATTTATTGGTTAATACTTTTTTCAATGCATTTATATCAGAACTTACTTCAATAGGTTTAGTACAAGCGTCAATAGCAGTATTTGGATCTTTTAATAAATGTCCAGTTACAACACAGGCTACTCTTTCCCCTTTATCAATTACACCTTCTTCTCTAAGCTTTCTTAAACCAGCAATAGAAGCAGCGGAAGCAGGTTCTACACCAATACCCTCTTTTCTAGCCAGATATTTTTGAGCGTCAAGTATTTCTTCATCGCTAACGGTTTCAGAATATCCATCAGAATCAAAAATAGCATTCATAGCTTTAATAGAACTTACTGGAGCACCAATACGAATAGCTGTTGCAATAGTTTCTGGATCATCAACAGGGATAACCTCTTTTGAATTCTTTTTAAATGCATTAGTAATAGGGCATGCCCCTTCAGCTTGAATACCAGTCATCATAGGTTTTGAATCTACAAATCCCAAATTATAGAATTCGTTTACACCTTTCCAAATAGCTGAAATGTTTCCTGCATTTCCCACAGGTAAAATTATTCTGTCTGGAGATTGCCAATCTAAACCCTGAAGAATCTCATAACCAATGGTTTTTTGACCTTCTAACCTATAAGGGTTAATTGAATTTAATAAATAGAGATATTTATCTAATGCTAAAGCAGTCATTGCTTCTAAAGCTTCATCAAAATTACCATCAATAGAAATGACCTCTGCACCATGAAACATAGCTTGAGCTAGTTTTCCTAATGCTACTTTTCCTGAAGGTAAAAATACAATGCAACGAAGACCAGCACGTGCTGCATAAGCTGAAAGTGATGCTGAAGTATTTCCAGTAGAAGCACAACCTACAGTATCTACACCTAATTCAACAGCTTTAGTAACACCAACAGTCATTCCACGATCTTTAAAGCTTCCAGTTGGGTTAGAACCTTCTACTTTAACATATAAATCTACGCCAAGTTCTTCTCCAATCTTATCACATTTACAAAAAGGAGTTCCCCCTTCATCAAGAGAAACTATATGATCACTGTTTACTGGAATTAATTCTTTGTACTTCCATAAGGTATCTCTTCTACATTCAAATATGCTTTTATCAATATCCACATCTAAACTTGCAAGTTCAAGAACTGAACCACATTTTTTACAAGTATAGATTACTTCATCATCGTCATATTCCTCTCCACAAACAACACATCTAATCATAAAAATCACTCATTAATTAATTTAATACAATAATATAAAAATCTACTTATAAATCTTCCTAAAATTACATAACTTTATAAATATTTTAAATTAGGTTTTTAGCTATTTCACGTGCATCTTCCTGTTTATCTGCAAGATCCTCAAACATTTTTTTCATTAACTCACTTGCATGGGCTTTACAGTCACCACAAAGTAATGTACCGTTTAAACATTCTTCCCTTATCTTTTCAAGATCCCCATCATTATCAACTAGGTGGTATACGAGCATTTCATAGACAACACATTTATCAACTTCTCCACCATATTCCTGTTGTTCTTTTAGACTTTCTCTTCCTCCAGTTTTTGCGGTTTTAACTTTTTTAGCTGCAGTTTCGGCATCTTCATTAAGGTAAATAGCTGTAGTTGGTTTACTACTTGACATTTTATCTCCACTTAATCCTGTAAGGAATCTGTGATATGTAGATGCTGGTGAGATAAAACCTAACTCCTCTGATAGTTTATGAGCTATGTCTCTTGTTAGTCTTATATGAGGGTCTTGATCTATCCCTACTGGAACAACAACTTTTTTAGGACCTCCAAATTCTTCTATCTGAGGAAGCAATATGTCAGCTACTTGTAGAAGTGGAGCTTGAACATGGGCTATATTTGTTGATTGAGTGAATCCATAAATGGCTTTAAGTTCGTTGAAATTAGTTTTTCTAGAAGCTTGATAGCTAAGACGCTGCAAATCATCATTTTGAGATTGCAAATAAATATTTACGTTGTCTTTTTCTAAATCTAGACCTAAAGCTATGTAATTTGTTAAGTATTCATTTATGGTTATTTCTCTTGCTTTTTCAAAACTCATATCTCTTGCAGCATAAGCTTCCATATCTGCAATTGGAAGAGATAACATAGCTCCTTTATCTTGATACCATTTTAACTGATCGACAACCATCTTATGACCAATATGCATTTGTCCACTTGGCATCATACCAGTTACAACTGCAAATTCCTCATTGCGGTTAATCTTTTTATTTATTATATCAAAATCCCTATGTCCAAAAACTACTCCTCTCTTCATCAATAGTGGCGGATTTTCAACATCATCAATTATATCGGAAATCAATTGAATTCCAAACTGATTAACTAATTTATCATAATCCACACTAAATGATGCCCATGGATCAATCAAATAACTCACCTATAATATAATCTTTCAAATAAATTAAAAATTCAACAAATTAAAAACAAAAATTTTATATTAATATTGAAATACTAAATTCTATAATCAATATTAAGGCCTAGTCCATTCAACATCATAATAAGTTATATCAAAATCATCATCAACAATAGCTAATAACAATCTCTTATTTACACCATGTGAAACACGAACATAACTAGCAAAATCTAATGTATTAATCTCATGATCCTCAAAAATTATTTTAACTAAATAATCAGAATGGCCCTTACCAGGACTTCTTCCACGATCATATAATCTAAATTCAGAACCATACTTAAATCCTGTTTTAATAACGTAACCCCGATCTTTTAGATCTCTATAAACCACGTATTTAGCAAAAATACCTTTAGATTTAAGTAAATCAATAAAATAATCAAGATTGAGAGGTTCATCATTTTCAAAAATTTTTAATCTACCTTTTTCTAATAAATAACATCCTTCTATTAAAGAAATTTGCAATGTATTAGCTTCGATTTTACCAAAAAAACTTTTTTCATGTAAAGCAATAGGCTTTTTACTACCTTCTTCAATTTTAATAGAAATAATATCATTAGATAAATCTCCGCGCATAAAAACACCACAAAAATATTTAATAAATAATATAAAACCCGAGCTGTAAAGCGTGTAACGGGGTGCGCCG
>ENA-UOJG01000716-UOJG01000716.1-human-gut-metagenome-genome-assembly--contig:-C47-NODE-716-length-42246-cov-8.911711_pt1 | contig 42246 bp, 32 predicted proteins | sample MGYA00242340_ERZ723887 | MGnify/ENA metagenome assembly ERZ723887 | reverse complement strand
AGCGGTCTTGGCGGCTTCCCTAACGGAGCTATTCGCCAAAATCATTCGCCAAATCAAATTAGCGGAGGAAGCCAATCTTGAACTTGGCGCCAATTATATCTCCGTGCTTCTTGTCCAAGCGGGTACCGGAATCGTCGCCCATTTTCCAGCCGAAATCGTGAGACCAGAATACGGAGACGCAGAACTGGTCGGTGACCCAGTAGGAAGCTTCGATGCCGGCCTCATGGTAGCAGGGCATATTGTCCTGCGCGTTGGCGTTCCACTTCCAGTAGGGAGTGATGGAAATTTCGTCGAGGAGCACAATTTCCACGCCGGCGCCGACGCCGTAGATGAAATAGTTGTCGCTGCCGCTTCCGCTGACGTCGTCATCGTAGTCCATCCACTCGTATCCGGCATAGCCGAAGCCGAAGGGCTTTACGGCTTTGAGGAAGGGAAGGCCCGTTTCAAAATTCAGATAGGGGGTGAGCTGCGCGCCGATGTTGTAGTTGGAGAAATTTCCGGAGGCGGCGTTGAAGTCGATATCGCCGGAGTAGGTGTAATTGAAGAAAATGCTGCCGTCGAGCCCCGCCCATTTGACGTCGCGGAAAGCGTTGATTCCGGGCTTGAGTATGGGGGCGTTTATAACGGCCGAGCCTTGCGCGCCCGTGGGGCTGTTGGTTTCGCCCGTGCCGTTGGCGCCGGCGCTCTTGTACTTGGCGACATTTACGGCTCCGGAAATGCTTATGTAGGTGCGGCCGAGATTTCCGAGATTTTCGCTCTTCTTGCTCCACGCAAATGCGGACGCGCCTGCAAGGAGAATGGACAGGGTGATTATTGTAGTTTTCTTCATATTCATAATGGGATAATTTGAATGAAAGCTTAACGGTACTTTTGCGAATGTAAAGCCTTATTTTCCGGCGCGGCGAAAAATCGGGGAAACGCGCGCGGCGAAACGCCGTATTGACACGGGCAAAGAGTTTGTTTCAAATGGCGATATGGAAAACTTCATATTTCAAAATCCCGTAAAAATTCTCTTTGGGAGGGGCATGACCGCGAAGGCGGCCGCGCTCATTCCCGCAAAGGCGAAAATCCTGCTGGTTTACGGCGGGGGGTCGGTAAAGAAAAACGGCTCCTACGACCAGACCGTCGCGGCCATAGGCAAGCGCAAATTCGTTGAATTCGGCGGGATAGAGCCGAACCCCGAGTACGCGACCTGTATGAAGGCGGCAAAGCTCGCGCGCGATAAAAAGCTCGACTTCATAATCGCGCTCGGCGGAGGGTCCGTGATAGACGCCTGCAAATTCATCGCGGCGGCCGCGGCGTACAAGGGCAAGGACCCGTGGGACATACTCGAGAAGGGTCTGCCCGTAAAGGACGCCCTGCCCATCGGAACGGTTCTCACTCTGCCTGCCACCGGCTCCGAGATGAACATGAACTCGGTCGTCAGCCGCAGGGAGATCGGCAAAAAGCTCGCGTTCGCCTCCGAAAAGGTATACCCGCAATTTTCGGTGCTCGACCCGACATTCACTTACACTCTGCCCAAGCGCCAGACCCGCAACGGGGTGATCGACGCCTTCGTCCACGTGATGGAGCAGTACCTCACGCGCCCCGCGAACGCCGAAATACAGGACAGGTTTGCGGAATCCATAGCGCAGACCCTCGTTAAAGAGGGGCCGGTTGCCCTAAAAAAGCCGGAAGACTACGACTGCCGCGCCAACATAATGCTCGCGGCGACGATGGCGTTAAACCACCTCATCGCGGTAGGCGTTCCGCAGGACTGGTCGTCGCATCTGATCGGCCACGAGCTCACCGCCCTCTACGGGCTCGACCACGCGGAGACGCTCGCCATCGCGCTTCCGAAGGTTATGGAATACAAGAAGGCGCAGAAACTCGACAAGATAGCGCAGCTGGGCAGGCGCGTTTTCGGAATCGAGGAAAAAGGCAAAATCAAGGCTGCGAACGCGACTATCGAGGCGGTGAAAAAGTTCTTCGCGAAGATGGGCGCGGGCGTCGAGCTCAAGTCCTACAAGCTTCCGGCGGACGCCCCCGAAGCGGTCGGCAAAAACATCGCGCGAACCTACAAGGCCATCGGCGAAAACGGCGACATCACCCCCGCGGACGTCGTGAAAATCTTGAAAATCTGACGGGCGGAAAATTCCCAAGAGAAAAGGGCGGAAGAGAAAAACTCTTCCGCCCCGTTTGCTACTACTACTATGAAAAAAATATATCTATGCTTTGGGGTAATCGAAAAAAACCGAAAAATACCGGCCTTTTTGCGCCGCTTACTTTCAGGGGTATTCGGAATTTGCACAAGAAAAATAAAGAAATAATTTATAAAACAGTTAAATTATGCCCCTCCGCCGATTTTTCAGGGGCTCCGCAGCGCAAAATCCGCCGCGCCCGAGGCAATCGCCGCGGCTCCGCTCCGGCAAAAACAACCGTTTGAGACCCCTTCCCTTTCAGCGCCCGCGCGCAAAGCTTGCCGCGCCAATTCCGTTGCCCGCCCTCCGGCCGCAGTTCGCCATAGCGGGCGGCGGCATGCGCCCGCATTCCGTATTCCGCTAAAAACGCCCGCAACCCGCACACTGCGCGGGAGCTTTTCTCCGATTTTGCAAATTCCCCAATTTCGAATGCGGGAATGGGCATTCGGCCGCGTGACGGCATGAGCGGAACCGCCCAATCCGCGCCCCTGCCGCCCCCGCTTTCAGCGGGCTAAAACGGCAACCGCCGCGGCGTTCTTTGCGGATTTTCCCAAAAAGGCGGCAGGCCGTCCGGCGCCAACGAAAATCAAAATGCGGAGCCGCGTCAGCCCCGAAGCGCGCCGAATATCGAAGCCAGCCTCGGGCCGATTTTGTCCGCGCCGAGAACTTCCGATGCTGCGCCAATTTCGGCGGCGAGCTTCGGCATTCCGTAAACCGCGCTCGTCGCCTCGTCCTGGGCCATCGTCCGCCACCCCGCGCGGCGCAGCGCGAGCAGGCCCGCCGCCCCGTCTTCGCCCATTCCGGTAAGGAGCACGGCGCAGCCCGGGCGGGAGTATCCGATCAGGCTCTCAAAGAAAAAGTCTATCGACGGGCAGAACGGGTCTCCGCCGGAATCGCGGTATCCGAAAACTCCGGACGCGGACACGAACAAATCGGCGTCCGCCCTCGAAACATACGCCCTGCCCGCTTTCGGGACGGCGGAATCCTCCGCCATTTCAACCGGAATCGCCGAACGCTTTGCGAGCCAATCCGCAAGGCTTTCGGAAAATTCGGAATCCAAATGCTGCACTATCGCGCACGCGCCCGCGAAATCGGCGGGGAGGGACGACAGAATTTCCGCGAGAACCCCGGGGCCGCCGGTCGAGGCGCCGATTGCGGCTATCGGAACCGCGTCGGGAATTTCCCGCGCGCCGATGCAGGGAAAAGACGCGCGCGCGTCCACGGCGCGCGAGAGTTTTCCGGCGAGCTCGTCAAATCCGGCGTCGCCGAACCGGTCGAGCTCCGCCGCCCCGAAAGCGCCGGCGCGCACGCCCTCGTACACGGCCGCAAAATTCGGCGCGCCCTTAAACGCCGCTATAACGGACGGGACGGGGCACGCGGCGACCGCCGCGGCGAGCCGTTCGCCCGCAAGCCCGTCCGGCGGAAAAAACACCGCCGCCTCCGCGCCTGAACAATCCGCTAATTCGGGGAATCCGTCCGCAAACGGGACGGAAAAAACCGTTTCAAGCCCTCTCTTGCCAAGTTCCTCCGAAATTCGGGCGGCAATGCCGCCGCCGGCTATTATGCCGATTTTTCTCATTCGGATATGAGGTTGCGGACGGTCTCGATGAAAGTGTCGTCCTGAAAGCTGCTCTTGGTGAGATAGGCGTCTGCGCCCGCCTCGAGGCCCCGCGCCCTGTCCTCCTGCCTGTCCTTGTAGGAGACTATTATTATCGGCGTGAATTTTGAGGATTCTTTGGATCTCACCTTTTCGATGAACTCAAACCCGTTGAGGCGCGGCATGTCGATGTCGGAGACGATGAGGTCGTACTTGTTAAGGCGCACGCTGTTCCAGCCGTCCATTCCGTCCACCGCCGTATCGACGCGATAGCCCGCGCCCTCGAGGATCTGCCTCTGGGTCTCGCGGACGGTTATCGAGTCGTCCACCACAAGTATCCTGCCGAGCTCCCTCGTTTCCGCCTCCGCCGGGCGGCGCATGAGCAGGTCGCCGCTGGAAAGAAATTTGTCGATGGAGCTGACGAGGTCGTCCACGTCGAGTATGAGAATCGGAAGCCCGTCCTCCGAGAGGGAGGCGGACGACACGCACGGGATTTTCCCGAGACGCTCGTGCAGGGGCCTTACCACGAGCTCCGACTCCGCCGGCAGCGAGTCTATCTCTATTCCGTAGAGATTGCCCCTGTCGGCGACAACCACCGCGTAAACCGACTGCGGAGAGCTTTGCGCATCCTCAAAGCCGAGAGCGCGCGCGCCGCTCACGAGCCCCACGGATTTGCCGTCGAGATCGAAGTACTGCCTGCCCTCGACAGAGCGTATCTGCGACGCGTCGAGCTTTACCGTGCGGTGGACGCGCGCGATCGCGAACGCGTAAGGCTGCCCCGCGATTTCCACGACGAGCGACTTCAAAACCGAGCGCGTAATCGGCAGCTTGAGCTCGAACGTCGAGCCCGACCCCGCGCGCGAGCTTATGGAAATAGTCCCGCCGACTTCGTGTAGCATCGTCTGAACCACGTCGAGGCCCACGCCCCTGCCGCTGATTTCGCTCACGTCGGGCTTGGTGGTAAAGCCGGGCAGCATGAGGAACGAATAGAGCTCCTCCTCGGAAACGTTCTCGAGCATTTCGGGGGTTGCGAGCCGCTTTTCGAGGATTTTCTCCCTTACGGCGGATTCGGAAATTCCGCGCCCGTCGTCGGAAACGGATATTTTGAGAAATCCCGCCGAGTGCCACGCGCGCACCGATATCCTGCCGCACGGCGGCTTGCCCGCCGCCTCGCGCTCTTCGGGAGTCTCCACGCCGTGGTCGCACGCGTTGCGCACGATGTGCATCAGGGCGGGCTCGAGCTTTTCGAGCACGTCCCTGTCAACGGGCGTCTTTGCGCCATCTATTTCAAAATCTATCTTCTTGCCGAAAGATTTCGCTATGTCGCGCACCATTCTCGGCATGGACGCGACCGCGTCGGAAAAGGGCCTCATGCGGCTTGAAAGCACCTCCGAATACAGGCGGCCCGCAATGAGAACGTTCCTGCGGGAGTATTCCCCGAACGACTCTATCTGCGCGCGCACGTCGGCGATCGCCTTGTGCATAGCCCTGCGCGCGAGCTCAAGATACGCCTGCGCGGACTCGGCACCGGGAGAGCCTTCGAGCGCGTAAATCGCGTTTTCGAGATGGCGGGCTATCTGCTCCTGCTCGTTCTTGACGGCAATCATCGCCTCGCGGTAGGGCTCTATGCGCCCGTTTTCGACAAGGCTTTCGGCGGCGAGCTCCATGAGGTTGCTCAGGCTTTTGGCGGAAACTTTCACGGACGAACCGGAGGGCTTGGACGCGGGCCCCGGCTGCGGCGAAACCGCCCCCCGCGGCGGGGCCGGCTTGTACGCGCCCGCAAGCAGCGCCGAAATGTCGGCTGCAAGGCGGACGGCGGCGGACTCGTCCGCGCCCTCGAAGCGCGCGGCCACGGCGGAGGCGATAAAGTCGGCGCAGTCGAAGAGCAGGTCGAAAAACGCGGAGTCGGCCTTCACCCTGCCCTCGCGCGCGGCGGAAAAGCAATCCTCCATCTTGTGCGCCAGATTTACGAGCCACTCGAGGCCCACGGCGCGCGCTGCCCCCTTCAAACTGTGGCTTGCGCGCATCAGCGAATCCGCCGCCGGAACGTCCCCGGGGGAGCGTTCGAGCCGCAGCAGCCCCTCGCTAAGCGCCGACGACTGCGCCTGCGCGTCTTCGAGAAACACCCCGAACATTTCGGAATCGCGCGGGTCCGGCCTGGCGCGCGAAACGGCTGCGGGCGCGGAAGGCGCGGGGGCGCGGGCCGAGCCCCCCTTTGAAAAGTCCGATTCAAGCGCGGCGGAAATTTCGGCCTCCCTCTCCGCAATGGAGCCCGGAATGCGCTCCGGAGAAACCTCCGCGCACTCCGACAGGATTCCGACCGCCCGCGCGACATCGGGATTAGAGGCTGCCGCGGCTATGTCCTCCGAAAACGCGGCCTCGAGCTTTGCCGCAAGAGCGGCGTATTTGCCAAAGCCGAGCATCTTGGCGGCGGAGCGCAGGGACTTTGCGGCCGAAGACGCCCTCGCGCCGTCGAGCGACGGGAGCGCCGCGCGGATTTTCGCGACCGCGCCGCGCGCCTCGCCGGAAAACAGCGAAAGCATGGAAAGATCCGCGCTCATAGGTGGTTCCTTATTATCGCGTGGACGAACAGGCCGAAGTCTATCACCCCGTATCTGGCGCCTTCAAAGTCGAAAATCTTGTCCACAAATCCCCCGAGCGACTTTTCAAGAGTAACCGGAACGCCGCGCAGCGCGGACGGCTCGACGAGCGCCATTCCGGATATTTTCTCGACGCGGAAAGCGAACCTGTCGCCGCCGCTCGAACACACAACCATTCTCACGGAATCCCCGGAAGCCGCGCGCGCGGGAATCCCCAGAAGCCGCGCAACGTCCACGGCTATGACGAGCTCGCCGTTCACGTTCGCGAGGCCCGAAATAACGCCATCGCTCCTGTGGGGGATTTTGTGTATGAATCTGTCCCTGCCGACTTCCGACACCGCGCCCATTTCGAGGGCGAGATTTTCGCCGCCGCACTTGAACAGAAAGTACGGGATTTTCTCCCGCTCGGAATCCGCGCGGGCCTCGGATATTTCGTCCGACCACTCGTCCACGTATTCGACGGGCGCGCGCCTGTCGAAGAGCCTTTTGCCGGCCTCCGAATAAGCGGGACAGTTGTAGCAATGGATTCTTTCGGCGAGCTCCGGGCACGACGAGTCGCCCCAAAGCCCCTCCTTTGTCCAGCAGTGGCGCGCTATTTTGTCTTCAAAATCCATCTGGCAACATATTGTACGCTCCGCCGCGGGCATTCAAGCCAATTAAGCTCCCCTCGCGAGCCTCTTTCTGACGAGTTTCAGGCCGAGGGAGGCGTCGGCGTTTCCCGGGTCGAGATATAGGGCGCGCCTGAAATATTTTTCGGCGTTCTCCAAATCGGCGGAAGCCGAGAATATTTGGGCGGCGAGCAGATTCAGGAGGGGAGAATCGGGATGGGAGGCAAGGAGCGCGGCGCATTTCCCCCGCGCCGCGCCAATGAGCCCCCTGTCCGCCAGTTCGCGCAGCGAGCGGATGTCGGAATCCAAATCCCCCGCCGCGGTTCCCGCGCAATCTCCCGCCGCGGGAATTTCCGCAAGGGCGGGAGGCTTTGCGGCAGCTTCGCGATTCGGAACTTTCCGGGGCTTGCGCGCAGTGGGCGCGCGGAGATCCGCAACCCGCACCGCAAAAGCCCTCGCGGGCCCGAATCTCTCGAAGCGCGCGTCGGAATCGGCAAATCCGTCGGCGTGGCCGCAAAATATGACCGCCCCGTCTGCGGCGATCGAGATCAGCCTGTCGAAGAGCCGCCTTTTCGCGCCCACCGTGAGGTATATGGCGAGATTGCGGCAAAATATGACGTCGTACTTTCCCTCCGCGGAGCCGTCGCGGAGAATGTCCGCCGCGCGGAATCTTATCCGCCTCGAGAGCGATTCGGGCATTTTTGCGCGCCCTCCGCCCTCCGCAAAATACCCGAAGTCCGCCGCGCGCTTAGAGCGGAAACAGCCCTTGCCGAACTCCCCCGACTTCGCGGCCTCGATGAATTTCTCCGAGAAGTCCACGGCGTCTATTTCAAAGTCCGCCCCCGCGCGCTCGAGGACGGCGGCTATCGAATAAGCCTCGCAGCCTACGGAGCACGGCGCGCACAGCGCCCGCATGAAACCGCCGCGGCCGGCGGCGAGCTCCGCGAGCATGTCGAAGCTCTCCGGCTGCCTGAAAAACCACGTCTCGGGGACGCAGAGGCTCTCGCAAAACGCGCGCAGCTCCGGCGGATTGTCGAGAAGCGCGCGGGCGAGGCCGCCCATGCTCCCTACGCCGAGCCTCGCCATCGCCTCCCGCGCGGCGGCCTCCACGCCCGCCGCCCCAAACGCGTCCGCGCGCGCCCCGCAGCCGAGCTCTATCGCGTCCGCCAAGCCTGGGGGAATCTCCGTCACGGATAAAACAGCCCCAATATTTCGGCGGCGATCCCCGAGCGCGCAAGCCTGCCGATCTCCACAATCTGCGCGAGCCTTTCTCCGACGGGAAACACCCCGCCGGCGAAAGAGCCGCCTGCGGACGGGGTTATCTCGGAATCTCCGATTTCCGCGACGCCCGTCACGCGCTCCGCTATGAGCGCAACCAGCCCCTCGCGCCCTCCCGCCGACATTTTTACGAGCATATAGCGGGTGCTGAAAATGCGCTCGGACGGGCGGGAGCACACGAGAATCGAGAGGTCAACCGCCGGCGCCGCAGCTCCCCTGTAATTGAAAACGCCCGCTATCCACTCCGGCGCGCCCTGCACGGCGCGGAGCTTGACTGCGGGAATGACGGTCTCTATCAGGCGCGCGTCCGCGCCCCACAGCCGCCCGTCCATTTCAAAGAGAACCGCGAGCATCAGCGACGCTCCCCCAGCTTGAATTTTGATATTTCCGCCTCGAGGGAGGCCATTGCCTCGCGCATCTGCGAGCGGCTCTCGGAGACCTGCCTTAGCAGCGCGCCCGCCTGACGCACGCCGTCGTTGAGCGAGCTCATCGCCTCGCTTATCTGCGACACCCCCGCCGTCTGGGAGTTCATGCCCTCCGTTAGGTTTTCGAGCTGCGGGGCTATTGACTGCATTTTGGTAATGATCGTGTCCATGCCGCCTATAATCCGCTCGACGTCGGAAACGCCCATGCGCACGTCCTCGGCGAATTTGTCCATTTCAGACACGCCCGCGGTCACCGCGTTCTGCATGTCCCTGACGATGGTTTCGATGTCGCTCGTGGCGAGGGCGGTCTGGTCGGCGAGCCTGCCTATTTCGCGCGCGACAACCGAAAACCCGAGCCCGTATGCGCCCGCCTTTTCCGCCTCTATGGAGGCGTTGAGCGACAGCATGTTTGTCTCGTCGGCGACTTTTGAAATTGCCACAACCACCGCGTTTATGTTGTTGGCCCTCTCGCTTATTATCGCGAGCCTCTTGGCTATCGACGACGTGCTGGCCGAAAGCGTCTGCATCGTCTTTTCCACCGCGGAGAGTTGCGCCCTGCCGTCCTCGGCAGTCTCGGAGCTCTTGGAAGCCCCGTCGTAAAGCGTTTCCACGGTTTTGGCGAGCTCCGCGCTCGTGGAGGTTATCTGCTTCACGGCGGCGGAGATCTCGCCCGTGGACGAGCAGAAATTCTGTATGCTTTCCTCGTACTCCGCGGAGGCCTTGTCCACGCTCGACGAATACGCCGAAACCCTGCGCGCCGAGTGGGAAACCCTCGATACCAGCGAGCGCAGATTGGATACCATGTGCGCCATGGAAGTCATCAGCCTGCGCGTCTCGTCGGAGGAATTTTCCGACACGGGAATTTCGATGTCGAGCCTGCCGGCGGCGATTTCCTCGGCGGCGGCGCTGGCTTTTGACACCCTCGAAAGCGTCCTTCCGGAGAGCGCGAGCGCGGCCAACATCGCGAGCGCGAAAACCCCGAGCCCCGCCATTTCGCCCGCTATCGCCGAATACGCCGGCGCCATCAGCTCGGAGCGCGGCGCAATCTGAACCATCACCCAGTTGCCGGGGCGTATCACGGCGTGGGCGACGCAATAGGCCCTTCCGGTCTGCGGGTCGGCAAAGTACGCCGCCTGCCGGTCCCCGCCCGCCTCCATCGAGCTCTTGGACATCTCAACCGCCGACCTCAGCAGGTCGCGGTACACCGTGCCGTATTTGGATAGGTCGCCCCTTGCGGCGCCCGACGGGTCGCGCGCAAACTGCCCGTCCCTCGAGCGCAAAAGCCCCATGACGAACGCGCCGTTTTCGTCGGTGTAGAGATCGTCTATGTGGGCGGTGCGCAGGGCGCTGTTTTTCGTCGCGGCGATTATCCGAGACTGCGAGCTTATCAGAAAAATCTCGCTTCCCGGAAACGTTTTGAGCGACGACACCAAATCGGAAATTCTCGCGAGGTCGCGGTCGAACGCCATCTGGCCGGAAAAATTGCCCTCGAACATTATCGGGGCGGAGTATTCCACCATCAGCGTCCTGTTGTTGTAAAGGTACGGCTCGGTGATGACGTAGCCCTCCTTGTCGCCCGACTCTATCTTCTTTTTCAGGCCCGCATAGTACATGGAAGTATCCATGTCGCGCAACGGCTCGATAAAGAGATCGGACGCATCCGCCCTATTCCAGTAGGCGAGAAACCTTCCGCCCTCCGTCCTGCCGAGCCACTCGTCCACCGTGACTTTGGTCGGGTTCGACCTGAGCCCGTAGGCGTCTATGCCGCCGCCGGATGATATTTCCGCGGCGTCGCGCATATTTTTAAGCCCCCTCTCGGTCTTGGCGTCGTTGAAGTCCGCGTTGGGCTCGTACCCGACGCTCGCGCCGGCGAACGACGGAAAGATTTCGAGGAGATCGCGGATGTACGCGACGTTTTCGGAGCGGCTGCCGAACCAAACCTCGCCCGCCGCCGCCGCCGCCCGCGCTATCGAAACCCCCTGGACGTTTTCCTTCGAGACCTGTTCGGCCGCAAGCTTCGTGTCCGCGATAAACTTCGCCTCGGAAAGCGACTTGAACGCCGAATAGTTGTCTAGGCAGTTGAACGCCGTCATCGCCAAGTCCGCGAGGAAAACCGGCAGAACCACAAAAACCAGTATTTTCGTCCTTATCTTCATATTCGCCATGCGCGGGAGGGAACCGCCGGCGGAATCCCCCGAGCGCGCCGCCTCCGTTTATTTCGCGCCTTAATCTAATTCCGAATCCGCGCCTTGCAAGATTTTTCGCAGGCGGGGAAAGCCTCCCAAAGCGCGTTCAGCGCGGCCACGCTGCGGCGGCTTTCTTCCAGTCCGAAAAATACCCCTCGTAGTCCGGACGCTTGGGCTTTTTGATTTTTGCCGCGATTTCGTCGAGCGACGGGCATTTTGCGTCGAATCCCCCCTCCGGTATGTCGATTTTCGCGAGCCACGCGACGGCGTTGAGGACGAGCTTCCGGAAGTCCGGGTGGGCGAGGGTCCAAACCGCGTGCCCGCCCGTGCATCCGAAGCCGCGCGTGGAATTCGGGTTTTCGCAGAGCCAGAAAATCGCCTCCTCCCTGCCGAGGTTTTTGCGCACGAACTCGTTGCCGGAATTCGGCCCGAACCTTCGCTTGCGCACCTTGTCGGGCGGAACGACGACCGCGAGGTTCGTTATCTTCTGCCCGGGGTTTTCCGAAAACTTCATGTTGAAATGCCACTCGTCGTAGATCTCGAACGGGCGGACGCCGCGCGCTGCGGCGCAGTCGGCGAACTTTTCAAACTTGGCGTCGTAGTACGGGTTTACCGACCAGTGCGTCTGGTAGTGGCCGCCTATGAGAGAGTCGAGAATCGCGGCGTTTTGCGCGCCGCCCTCGCCGTCGCCGAACATCAGCGCGTAGTGGAACACCCCGAAGGACGCGCCCCTGTCGTTCAGGCTTTTAAGATATTCCATCTTGCCTTTCAGGGGGTGGGACGCCTCGCCCTCCCCGAACACGACGACGGCGTCGCTGCCGGCCGCCTCCTCTATTTTGCCGCCGGCGGCGAGGTTGACGAACTTCACGTCCGCCTTTCCCGCGAGAGCCTCGCGGAGCATTCCGGTGACGAGCTCGCCCATTATCTCGTTTTCGTGGTCACCCCAATAGTGCACGGAACCTCCGGAAACCACGGATATTTTCTTCTTCGGCTCCGGCGCGCACGCGCACAGGGCGGCGCAGGCCAGAAAGCAGGCGGCGAACTTTGCAAGATATTTCATAGGAATTCCTTGAATTTTCCCGAACCGGCGCGCGTTTGCGAGAAAATTCCTCGAAAAAAAACGCTCCGACAAGCTCAGCGCGCGGCGGCGGGCGGAAGCCGGAATTTCGTTGCCATTTGCGCGCGGCGCGCCCTATTATGTGCGCGCTTATGAAAATCATAGTAGCAGGCGCCGGCGACGTCGGGCATTACCTCTGCCAGGTTTTGAGCGAGGACGGGCACGCCGTCACGCTGATAGAATCGGAGGATTCGACCGCCGACGAAGTCGAGGAGCGCCTCGACGTGCGCGTGGTGCGCGGCAACGGCGCGTCCGCGCTGTGCCTCTCAAAGGCGGGGGCGGAATCGTGCGACTTCTTCATGGCGATGACCGCCCACGACCAGCTCAACATCGTCGCGTGTTCGCTTGCCGCAAGCCTCGGCGCAAAGACAACAATCGCGAGGGTGCACGACCAGGTGTACGCCGACGCGTCGGTTGTAAACTACCAAAAGCACTTCAACATAGGCGTTCTCATAAATCCGGAGGCGCTGACCGCGGTAGAGCTCGCAAAGCATGTTCGCAATCCTGAGAGAATGGCGTTCGAGGACTTCGCGAGGGGGGCGATAGAGCTTCAAGAAATGGAAATTTCTCCCGAAGCTAAGGCGGCGGGCGTCGCGCTGAAAGACCTGTCGCTCGACGCGGGGATAAGGATAGGGTACGTCGAGCGCGCGGGCGAGCTCATAGTTCCGCGCGCCGACACCGTATTGCGCGCCGGAGACAAGGCCACGGTGATAGGCACCCCCGAAACGCTCTTAAAATGCCGCAAGATATTTTCGAGCATTTCTCCGAGCTCGCGCAGGATAGTTTTGTACGGCGCGACTGAAACCGCGGTCTCCGTGATAAGGCGACTGAGCGACCGCCGCTTCAAAATCCGCGTGATAGAGCCCGACATCGAAAAGTGCAAGGATATCGCCGAGGCGTTCCCGAGCGTGACCGTGATAAACGGCAGCGCGACGAGCCTGCGCCTGCTCGAAGAGGAGCAGATAGGCGACGCCGACTATTTCATGGCGTGCACCAAGGACGACGAGGAAAACGTCATGACGTGCCTGCAAGCCAAAAAGCTCGGGGTGGCGCACGTGGAGCTCGTAATAAACAAGCCGGACTACGAGCAGGTTTTGCAGAACATAAGCGGATTTTTGAACTTCGAGTCGATAGTCTCCCCCAGAAGGGTGACGGTTTCGGAAATCAAAAAGCTCGTCACCGACAAGAACTATTCCGCAATAGGCTCGCTGCGCGGGGGTTCGATAGAGTTCGTGGAGCTGAAAGTCGGCGCGGGCTCCCCCGCCGTGGGGCGCCCCCTGCGCGACCTCCGGCTGCCGCCCGCGTGCATCATTGCCGCAATAGTGAACGGCTCCGGCGCGAAAGTCCCGGGGGCGTCGGACTCCGTGTCCGCCGACGACAGGCTCATCGTCATTCTCGAAAAGCGGATGGCTCCCGAAGTCGTCAAAATGTTCGTGAAATAGCCGAATGAATTACCCCGTCATACTGAAAGTCCTTTCGATGCTGTTCGCGATAATGGCGCTCGCGTTTTCTCTGAGCGCGGGGGTTTCGCTGTTTTACTACGCGGACTCGCCGCTCGAGGGCGAGGCAATGCCCGCGTGGATTTCAATAATCGCGCTGTCAGTGCTGCTGGCTTTCGCGTTTTTCCTCCCGAGCCGCACGGCGTCCGGAAAGATTTTCAAGAAGGAGGCGATGTGCATAGTGGGCGTCGGCTGGACGCTCGCCTCGCTGCTCGGGGCGGCGCCCTACGTTATGATTGTCGACGCCGCGTTCGCCGACGCGTTTTTCGAGTCCGCAAGCGGCCTTACCACTACGGGGGCTTCCGTTTTCGGCGACTATTCCGACTTCCCGCGCAGCCTGATGTTCTGGCGGTGCCTCTCCCACTGGATAGGCGGCCTCGGCGTCGTCGTGTTCTTCGTGGCGATACTGTCGTTTCTGGGGCCCGACGGCAGGGTTCTGTACTCCCGCGAGGCAAGCGCGGCCTCCGGCGGCGGAATGGAGACGGAGAGGATACAGTCGGCGGCCCTGAAAATCATGGGGGTGTACGCCGCGATTTCGCTCGTGTGCACGCTCAGCTTCAAGCTCTGCGGCATGGGGTGGTACGACGCCGTATGCCACATGCTCTCGACCGTGGCAACCGGCGGGTTCAGCGTGTACGAGGACAGCATCGCGCACTACGACAGCCTGACGGTATATTGGGTGGTGGCGATATTTATGTTCGTCGGCGGCGTGAGCTTTTCCGTGCCGATGTTTCTGGCCGCGGGACAATTCCGGCGCGCCCTGCAAAACACGGAGCTGAAGCTTTACGCGGCGATTCTCGCAATCGCGTCCGTCGCAATGGCGGCCTTCATGTGCGCCCAGCCCGGCGCCGCGGAATCCCCGTGGCGAACGTTCACTTACAGCGCGTTCAACGCAGTCTCCGTGATGACGACAACGGGCTTTATGTGCGACGACTACCAGAAGTGGCTGCCGATGACCCATTCGGTATTCTTCGCGCTGATGCTGATAGGCGGATGCTCGGGCTCGACGTCTGGCGGGATAAAGGTCTCGCGCCTCGCGCTGTCGTTTGCGCTATGCCGCAACCACATCGAAAAATCCTTCCGCCCGAGGGTCGTGCGCCCCGTAAAAATCAACGGCAAAATCATAGGCGAGAGGGACGCCTTCGAGGTGCTCTCCTACATAACGCTCTACTGCCTCATAGCCGTGGCGTCGATTCTCGCTCTGTCGTTTCTGGAAACCGACCTCTCGCTCTCCGAATCCATAACGTCCGTGATAAGCTCGCTGAACAATATCGGCCCGGGATTCGACAGGGTCGGCCCCGCCGAAAACTACGGCTTTATGAACGGGGCGTCGAAAATATTTTTGGGAGTCCTGATGATAATGGGGCGTCTGGAATTCTACGCGATACTCGCGCTGTTTATGCCGTCCCTCTGGAAAAAATTTCAATGACCGCAAACATGACGAAACTCGGCGTGAACATAGACCACTCCGCGACGCTAAGGCAGGCCCGCTACCGCGGGACTCCCGCGGATTCGAAAATAATGGTGGAACCCGACCCCGCGGAAATCGCGCTCGCCGCGGAACGCGCCGGCGCGGACTCGATAACCGCCCACCTGCGCGAAGACAGGCGCCACATCCGCGACGCCGACATGTTCGCCCTGCGCGAGAGGATACGCACAAAACTCAACATGGAAATGGCGTGTTCCGAGGGCGTGATTTCGGTCGCTTTGAAAGTCCGCCCCGACTACGTGTGCCTCGTGCCTGAAAACAGGGAGGAGGTGACGACCGAGGGCGGGCTCGACGTGGCGGGCGAAACCGAAAAGGTCGCCTCCGCGATAGCGAGGCTGTCGGCGGCGGGCGCGGTGTGCTCCGCGTTCATAGACCCCGACGAGCGCCAGGTCGAAGCCGCAAAAGCCGCCGGAGCCGCCGTCGTTGAGCTCCACACGGGCGCATACGCCAACGCATGGGGAGACGCCTCCGAGACGCGCAGGCAGCTCGAAAGGCTCGCGCGGGCGGCGAAGCTCGCAAAGGCCTTGGGGCTTACGGTAAACTCGGGGCACGGTATAAACTACTCGAACATAGCCGCGCTGCTCCAAACCGCCGGCTTCAACGAGCTCAACATAGGCCACAGCATAATCTGCCGCGCGCTGCTCGTCGGGATAGAACGCGCGGTGGAAGAGATGAAGGAGCTTATTGCGAAATATGGGAAGTGAGCCGCAGCTTTCGGGGGAAGTCGTCGGGGTCGGAATAGACCTCGCGGACGTGGCGCGCATACGCGGGCTGCTCGAAAAGTACGGAAAATCGTTTTTAAGCAAAACCTTTGCGGACGCCGAGGCCGCCCATTGCATGGCGCGCGCCAACCCCGCCGAGGCGCTCGCCGCGAGGTTTGCGGCAAAAGAGGCGGTTGCGAAAGCCCTCGGCACGGGGTTTTCCGCCGGCGTCTCCCCAAGGGGGATAGCGATAGAAAACGCGCCGTCCGGCGCGCCGTTTGCGAGGCTCGACGAAGCCGCGCAGGCGGCGATGGAAAAGATCGGCGGCAAGAGGGTTTTGGTGAGCCTCACGCACCTCAAAGACTACGCGCAGGCGGTGGCGGTCATAACGAAATAAAATGGAATGCCGCGCCCCCATAATGTCCTGCGCAGAGGCCGCCGAATTTGAAAGGCGGTTTTTCGCCCGCGGCGAATTTGGCGAGCGCGAGGCAATCCGGCGCGCCGGCGGCGGGATCGCAAAAGAGTTTTTAAGGGAGTTCGACATCGGCAATTCACCCCGCATAATCGCGATCGCCGGCGGCGGGCACAACGGCGCGGACGCCATCGCCGCCGCGTCTAAAATATGCGGGGAAATCCCGGGCGCCTCCCTCTGCGTCGCGGCCGCCCCGCGCGAAAAGCGAAAACCCAACACCGCGCTCGAGCTCGACGCCCTGCTCTCAAGCGGCGCTAAAATCGAAAAAATATTTCCGCTCTCCGAGCTTCCGAACGTCCGCGGAAAATTCGATCTGGCGATAGAGGGGCTCGTCGGAATGACTTTCCGCCCGCCCGCGCGGGCGGAGCTGGGCGCGGCGATAGAGGCGGCAAACGCGCTGGACGCGCGGATAAAAATCAGCGCGGACATTCCCGCGGGGATCTCCGCCGACGCGCCGCAAGCCCCAGCTTTCCGCGCCGACGCCACATACGCCGCCGGAATCGCAAAGGACGCAATCTTCAAGCGCTTCAACAGGCCGTTTGCCGGAAGAATCCGCTTTGTGGACATCGGGTTCTTCGACGCCGGCGCTCCCGATTCCGCAAGGGCCGTCGTCCTCCCGTCGATTTCCGAACCGTTGAAAGCCCTGCGCCCCGCGCTCTCCGACAAGAGGTCCTACGGGCACGCGTTCGTCCTCGCTGGGTCGCGGCGGTACCCGGGGGCGGCGCTCATGAACGTCAAAGCCGCGCTGCGCGGGGGCGCGGGGCTTGTGACCGCCTTCGTGCCGGAAACTTTCGCGGCGCAATTCGCCGCCGCCGAGCCCTCCGCGATCTGGGTCGGCTGCCCCGAAGACGAAAACGGCGCAATCGCGCTCGAATCCTACGGGCTGATGCGCCCGCTGCTGCCGCGCGCGTCGGCGCTTCTCGCCGGAAGCGGCATGACGGGTTCCGCGGAGGCGGCGGCGCTCGTCGCCCAAATTCTGAAAGATTTTCCGAACCTCCCCGCCGTCCTCGACGCCGACGCGATTTCCGAATCCTCCGCCTCCCTGCTGCGCTCCCGCCCTTCTCCGTCGCTCTTGACGCCCCACGAAGGAGAATTTCTGAGAATCGCCCCCGACGCCTCGGACGAATCCCTGATTGAGGCGTCCGAAAAATTCGGGTGCGCGATTCTCCTGAAATCCTCCGCGACGCGCGCGTGCGAGCGCGGGCGGATAACCTATTCCGTCCGCGGCGGCCCCGCCCTGTCGCGCGCGGGCAGCGGGGATCTGCTCGCGGGGCTGTGCTGCTCGCTCGCGGCGTCAAAAAAATTTGAAAGCGTTTCCCTCGCCGCCCTCTGCGCCTCCGACTGGCTCGGGCGCGCCTCGGAGCTCGCCGCGAGGGACCTCACCGAGACCGCGATGGCAACCTCCGACATAGCCGCGTATCTGCCGAAGGCTCTTTCCCGATATTAATTGGCTTGATAATCGCGCAGGCGCGGTAAAATCGTATGGAGAATAACGATTTTGCCCGCCGCTGCGGGCGGTTTTTTTCGGAAAAATGGAAACGGGATTCAATCCGTCATTAGCCTTAGCGGTACTTCCCATATATGTTGTCGTGTCAGTCGGGTGGCTCGCGCGAAAACTGGGATGGCTCGCCCCTGAAAGCGACAAGTCTCTAATGAGGCTTGCCATAGACATATCGCTGCCATGCTTCATATTTTACAATATGATAGGCAACGAGAAGCTCGCAAGCGTAAGCTACGCCGCGTGCACCATATCCCTGGGAATATTCGGGATATGCGCGTGCCTTGCCGTCGCGCGGATTGCGGCAAAAATTATGGGGCTCAAAACAGGGGAGGGGGCGCGGACATTCACAGTCACGACGGGAGTGCACAATTACGGATTTTTCATAATAGCGCTTGTGGCGATAATCTATCCGGACGACAAAGACTTCATGGGGCTCGTCCTCACCCACAATGTCGGATGCGATCTGGTGTTCTGGTCGTTGGGGCTGGCAATGCTCTCATCCGCAAAAAAATTCGGCCTTTCAATATTTTTAAAAGGCCCGGTGCTCTCCGTATTCATCGCCCTATTTTTCATATGGACGGGAATAGCGGATAAAATTCCCGAATTTGCGCTCTCGTCGCTGAAACTCATCGGAGGGGCGTCTATTCCGATAAACCTATTGATGTTCGGCACGCTCATATGCGATTTGTACTCCCGCGAAACCTTCGACGCGAAAACGGTCGGAATTGCGGTTTTCCTGAGAATGGGCATAATGCCCTGCATATTTATCGGAGCCGCCGCAATACTGCCCGTCGACGCCTCGCTCAAAAAGCTGTTGGCGTTCCAGGCGCTGTCTCCATGCGGGATTACCGCCGCGGTGCTCGCCAAGCACTTCGGCGGCCGCCCGCAGATGGCGGTGCAGATAACAGTCGCGACCCTCCTCGCGGCCCTCCCCGCCGTTCCCTTCTGGATGTGGGCGGGAACGTCGCTCATCGGGGCGTAAAAATTCGGGCGGCCGCCAAAAAAAGCTTGCGTTTGGGAAAATAATAGTATTGTAGTACTATAATTCTATTAAAGGAAACCCGCGTGCCATCAAAAGTCCTCAACATATCGGAATGCTCGTCGCTCGCCCTCCACGCCGCAAGGGCGGTCGCCCGTTCCGGCTCTCCGATGACGGCCAAGCGCATCGCCGGCGACGCGGGCGTCTCCAAACACCATCTCTCGAAGGCTCTGCGCAAGATGGTCGAGGCGGGGATAATATCCTCGTCGCGCGGCCCAAACGGGGGATTCTTCTTTACCGAGGAACAAAAGAGGCTGCCGCTTATGCGCATAATGGACGCCACCGGCTCAGGAGAGGCAAAATGCCGGTGCATGTTCGACACCCCGCGCTGCGGCGGAAACGACTGCCTGTTCGGAACCCTGCTTAAAGACGCAAACAGGCTTTACAACCGCTATTTCTCAAAAACCAGAATTTCGGATCTGGCAAGAAAACGAAAACAGACTAAACAAAGGAAAACATCATGGCAAAAAAAGTGATATGCTCGGTATGCGGCTATGTCTTTGAAGACGCCGACAACCTTCCCGACGTCTGCCCCCAGTGCAAGGCGCCCAAGTCCAAGTTCGTCGTCAAGGACGACGCCCCCGCAGCCTCGTGGGCCGACGAACACAAAATAGGCGTCGCCGCCGGCCTCGACAAGGAAGTCGTCGAAGGGTTGCGCGCGAACTTCACGGGCGAGTGCACGGAAGTCGGAATGTATCTGGCGATGAGCAGGCAGGCGGACAGGGAAGGATACCCGGAAGTCGCGGAAGCGTACAAGAGAATCGCGTTTGAAGAGGCTGAACACGCGGCGAAATTCGCCGAACTCCTCGGAGAATGCGTCTGCGCGGACACCAGGAAGAACCTCGAACTGCGCGTTGAAGCCGAACGCGGCGCGACGGAGGGAAAGCTGATGCTCGCAAAGAAGGCGAAAGAGCTCGGGTACGACGCCGTCCACGACACGGTGCACGAAATGTGCAAAGACGAAGCCCGCCACGGCTCGGCCTTCCAGGGGCTCCTCTCACGCTACTTCTAATTTGACGGCGGGCGCGCGCCCGCCGCTTGCGCCGTTTGAACCGCCGCGGGATATTAGCCTCCCGACGGCGGTTTTGCATAAGCCGAATTTCCTCCCGCGCGGGCGAAAAACCGTTTTATATAAAATGCGGCAAGACGCGCCGCTATGCGTTGAAATGCCAGTTATGCCGTTTAAATTTGCCGCATTAATCTATCCGGAAACGCCTATACGCCTCCCTGCGCCCTGCGCTTTCAGATTTGTCCAGGGGGGACGGCGCAAATGCCGAACGGCGGGAATTTCCGCGAGCGGATATAATGCGGCGGCATATTGCAATCAACGCCATTTCCCCATTTTTTGAAACCCAATACGCTACAAAAGGCGGCGCGGCGGCGGAAGCGTCGCGGATTATTCCAATTTAAAAGAGACAGCCGGCGCAAATGCGCCGGCATACATTGCCTTGCGCCGCAAACTCCCGCAAAATGCGGCATCGTACAACCGGCGCGCACCGGGGGCAAAATCCGACCGGCAGAATTTATTTGCGCTTGGACTCGTAGTAATCGTTGATTTTCTTTGAGACGTCCTTGTAGGAAATGTCGGCGGAGTAGATTTCCTTGAACTCATTGAAGGCCTTTTCGGCTTCGCCCATCTTTTCGTAGGCGGTGGCGAGCTCGTAGATAATTTCCTTTTTGGCGTCGTTCATTATCTTCGACTCCTTCTTGGCGGTCTCGAGTTGGTCGACGGCAAGATCGTACTTGGCGCCGAGAATGAACGCCCTGCCGAGGCCGAGAAGCGATTGGAGGCGAACCTTCGGGTTGCGCTGCGAGAGCTGGAACTGCATGATGGCGTCGTCGAGCTTGCCGTCCTCAAAGAGCAGCTGGCCGTAGATGTAGCGGTAGTTGAAGTCGTTGGGATAGCGCTCGACCATCAGGCGCGCGTTGTCGAGCTTGTAATCGTGCTCCTTCTTCGAGAGCTCTTCGAGTTCCGCCTTCGTCGCGGCGTCGCCGGGATTTTCCTCGAGCTTGGCTTTGAGCGTCTCGATCTTGTTCTCCATGTCGGCGACGATAAAGTCGTGCTCCCACTTTTCAAGGGTGGTGTCGCCCTTGCCGAGGGGCTGCTGGCGCGCCTGGCGCACATATTCGAGAGCTTCCGAATAGCGGCGGAGCGTGCGGAGGTTGGCGCAGATTTCGCGGTAGAGGTTGACGTTTTCGGGGTCGGTTTTGATTTGCTCTTTGAGCCTGTCGACCATGCGGCCGAGAGTTTCCTCGTCGCTGACGAGGCTCGCCGCCTTTTCGAGATCGGCGGTTTCGTCGGAGCTCTTGAGCTTGTCGCGGAAGTCGCCGCCCTCCTTTTCCCAGTTGCCCTTGTTCATCGTCTTTATGACGGACGCGCTGCGCGCGAGGGCCTGCGCGTCGCCGTTTGTGGGGTTGCGGCGCAAAATCTGCTCGCACACCTGGGCCGCCTCGTCGGGCTGCTTGTTTTTGACGTAGGCGTTGGCGAGGGCCAGAAGGTTCTTTTCGTTCTTGGGCTGGAACTGCGCGATGGCCATATACGCGGACGCCGCCGTCCCCCAATAGGAGAGCGATTCCGCCGCCGACGCAAGCGCCCTGAGCGCCGATGCGTTCTGCGGGCACTGAGAAAGGAGATGTTCGGCCTGCGCCATGACTTCGAGCGCCTGCCCTTTTTTAATCATTGACGGGGCTTTCAGCGATAGAACCAGCCCCTGTATGTCGCCGGAGAGCTTGGCGATAGGGTTGCCCTTCCCGTACTTTTTGAACTGCGCCTGGCGCATAATCTTGCGCACGTCCACACACGACGGATACTTCGCCAAAATCGTCGCGCAAATGTCTATTGTGTATCCGGGATTTTTGTCGATCGACCTCTCTGCGGATTCAAGCTGTTTTACAAAGCGGGGATCCAAATCCTTGATTTGGGTTTCCACTATTTCTTCCGTGGGTTCTGTGGGTTCGGTTTCTGCCATAAATAAAGCCTGTTCTTCGTTAAAGCCCGAACGTTAAAAAAAACCGGCGGTTATTTCAAGTCTATTTCTGTCGCGCCGAGCAAAAAAGACATGCATTTTTGCGCAATTTCGGGGTCCGGAGATTCGGCGAGCAGGCGGATTTTTTTTTCCGTGCCGGAGTATCTGACAAGTATGCGGCCCCTGCCGCCGAGCAAGTCTTCGCACTTTTTCATGGCGGCCGAAAGGTTCGGAGCCTCCTCGAACGGCATTTTTCGAGCTACGGCGACCGCCCGGGAGACGCACGGATACATGGATATTCCGCCCCTGAGCTCCGAGAGCTTTTTGCCGCTGCGCGCCGTCACGGACAGCACCGCGAGCGCGGCGGCGAGCCCGTCGCCGCACGGGGATATGTCGGAAAATATGAAGTGGCCGGAATTTTCCCCTCCGACGTTGCAGCCGCGCGCGAGCATTTCCCCCATAACGAGCCTGTCGCCGATTCCGCATCTGTAAACCCTTATGCCGTCCGCCGCGAGGGATTCGTCGAAGCCGGTGTTGCTCTGAATGGTGGTGACTATCGCGTTTGAGGACAGCGCCCCGCGCGCCATGCGCTCCCGCGCTATAAGGCCCAAAACCTCTTCGCCTTCGAGAATCGAAAACTTGTCGTCGCACACCACCACCCTGTCGCCGTCGCCGTCGTGCGCGAAGCCCGCATCCGCGCCGCACGAGCGGCAGAGCGCCGCGAGGTTTTCGGGGTGCTGGCTGCCTACGCCGCCGTTTATGTTGAAGCCGTCCGGCGAGCGCGCCGCCCCGACAACTTTTGCGCCGTACGCCTCAAAGACCTTTGAGGACACTCCTGAAGTGGCTCCGTTTGCCATGTCCACGGCGACGGTAAGCCCGCTGAGAAATCCGGGCTCAAAGAGCGAGCACATTTTTTCGGCATATTCCCCGAGGGCGAATTTTCCGGCGGAAATTTCGCGCGGGGCGAAAGACTTTTTGGAGTACGCGCCGAAATCGCAGGCCATCGCGTCCGCGCGACGCTCGATGTCGAGCTGGAAGTCGTCGCAGGCTTTTCTGGCGCGGGAGTCGAAAAACTTTATGCCGTTGTCCGAATACGGGTTGTGGGAGGCGGTAATCATCGCGCCGAGGGCTGCCTTGCGCTCCAACACCGCATAGGCGAGAGCCGGAGTCGGCAGCACCCCCATGTCCTCGACCCTTCCGCCGCGCGACGCGAAGCCCTCGCAAAACGCCGCTTTGAGGGAGTCCGAAGACGCGCGGGTGTCGCAGCCGGCCACGGCAAAACCCCCGCCGCTGTCCGCGAGCGCGTCGGCGCACGCGGCGCCGAGGTTTCTGTAAAAGGGCTCGCTGACTTCAAAGTCCCCGTACGAGCCCCGGATTCCGTCGGTTCCGAAATATTTCATTGCCGCCTCCTGTCAGGCATGTTTTCCCTCAAAATGTCCGAGAGCTCGGCGGGGGAGGTCTCTTCAAGCTCCTTTCCCCTGCGCTTCAAATCCTCGAAAGTTTTTATGACGGTCTCCGTCATGAGCTCGTGGGTTTCCTCGGTTCCGCCTATGAGCGAAAATTTTTCGGCCTGCGTGACGCGCTTGTGCCCGTCGCCGTCGAGCCCTATTCCGAAGAGATGCGCCGATTTTTTCCCCGCCATTTTCAGCCCTCCTCCGGTTCAGTATCGCCGGTATCTCCGGACGGAGCGCCGCCGATGCGCTCGCAGTAGATTTCGCCGAAGCTCTCGTCCTGCGATACCGAGAGCTTTCCGAGGCGCGATAGCTCGAGCATGGCGATGAACGTCGCCACTATCGAGACTATGCCCGCCTTTCCGCCCTCAAAGAGCGACGAAAACGAAAACTTTTTTTCGGGGACGGACAGCAAAAACTCCATGCGGTCGGCGACGGTCACATTTTCCTCGCGGATTTCGCCCTGCACGAGCTTTTCGGCGAGCCTTCTCAGCGCGATGTTGAAGGCGCCCCATATCTCCATTTTGTCGGAGCGTTTCAGCGGCCTTTCCGCGGCCTCGCCGCCGGCGGAAATCGCGCGCTCGCCGTAATTGAGGCGGGCGTCTATGAGATCCTCCAAGCCGTCCGCGGCGAGCTTCACTTTCTTGTACTCGAGAAGCTGTTCAACAAGCTGCCAGCGCGGGTCGGCCTCCGAATCGGGCTCATCCTCCGACTGAACCGCGCGCTCGTCCGTGGGCAGCAGCATTCTGCTTTTTATGTACATCAGCGTAGCCGCCATCACGAAGAACTCGCCCGCCACGTCGAGCGACAGGCTCTTCATGGAGCGCAAAACGCCCATGTACTGCCGCGTCACCTCCGCTATCGGAATGTCGTAAATGTCGATTTCGTTCTTGCGAATGAGGAACAGCAGGAGGTCGAGCGGTCCCTCGAACACGTTGAGCCTGACGGACATTTCGAGTCCGCCCGCGAGCGCGTCTTCCGAAATTGGCAGGTCGTCGGGCATGAAATCAGAAAATCGCCATGGAAATGCGGGCCCCGAAGGAGAAATTGTTCTGGCGCGAAGAGCCCGAGCGGTAGGAGATCTGGTACTCTACCACCCACGAATTGCCAAGGCGCGTCCAAAGCGTATAAGTCTGGTCGGTGAGCATGCTCAGGCGGTGGTCGTAGGCCCATCTGGCGAGGATTCTGTACCGCTCGCTTATGCGGTACTCCGCGAGCGCGGAATACTGGGTTATTGCGCCGTCGAGATAGCTCGAAATCAGGTAGAGCGAAAACTTGTCGGAATCGAAGAGCCCGATGTAGGCGTTGGTTTCGGGGACGTTGAGGTTTTCGATGTTGAAGCGGTTGTAGCAGCCGACGGTCAGCCAGCGCGCGGGAGAGATCGAAACGTTCGTATAGAGATCCGAAAACGAAGACTTTTTGAAGTCGTTTTGCGCGAGGACGCGCTTGTCGAAATTAAAATCCTGAAATATGTCGAGCCGCGCGAGCTCTCGCGAGCCGTAGGTTTCGTCGCGCGTTTCGAGGGTGTTTTTGAGGCCGATGCGCAGGGTGTTTGTCTTGAACAGGCGGTCGGTGTTGCGCATGTCGCCGAGGTCGAGAATCGGAGGATAGGTGAAATCATCTATGCTGATTTCGTCGATTCCGGGGATAGCGCCCGATCCCTGCGCGGCGTTGGGAATGTAGCGGTAGCTTATGACGGGAGTCATGTGGTGGCGCAAGCCGTCGATTCCCATTGTCCGGCTCTTGTATTCCCAAGCGCCCCACACGTCCATCTGCGCGTCGAAGCCTATCTGCCCGAGCAGGCGCGTATAGCTTGAATTGCCGTTCTTGGGGTTGCCGTAATACGTCAGCCTGCCGCCTATCACGGGCGTTATGGTGCTCCACGAATTGAGGCGTATGGGGCGCATCAAACCGTAATAGGCGTCCACGCGCGCGGTCTCGAAAGTCTCCGAAAGCAGCTGCTCCGGCCCGCTGTTGCGCAAATATCCGGCGGAGGCGTACATCGTCTGGTAGACGCCCGTGTTGAAAATCTCGCCGGGCTGGAGGTCGAAGCGCGCCTCGGGCAAACGCTGTTGGACGATCTCCCAGTTGTTGGGCGCAAAGCGCGAAAACAGCGAAACCGTGTACGACGGGCCGTAATAGTCGATCTCCGCGAAGTTGTCGGGGATCTGGTCGCCGTAAAAGAACTCGGGGCGGAAGTCGCGCGTGACGAATTCGTCGCTCCACCACGCGAGAGACCCTATCACCGCTATGTTGTCGGAAACCATCTGCGCGTGGCGCATCTGGGCGAAGAATCTGTCATGGCCTATGCGCCTGCCGAGCGAGTCCACGCCGAGGACGTCCGCGCTTCCGTGGTCGTTTATGTATGCGCCCTGGACAAATCCGCGCAGCCACGTCTCGACGCCCTTGTAGTCGTAATTGAGCGCGGGGCCGAAGAGAACGGAACGCTCGGTGTAATAGTCGAGCAAAAATCCCGGGTCGAAACTCCCGAGGCCGTTATATATTACGGTGTTCGCCAAAAACGCTCCGTAGTCGGAATTGTATCCGACTTTGGTCTGAATGTCGAACGGGGGCTTTTCGAGGCCGTACTGGGAATAGTAGGGGGCGTAAAAGACGGGCACGGGGCCGATGGACACGACGGCGTCGTCAAATTCGAGAAGCTCCGACTGCGTGTCGTACCTTATCTGCGAAGCCGAAGCGGTCATAGAGTAGGGGGACGGCTCGCCGATATACACGGTCGGATTGTCGAAGGAAACCTTGTTTTTGGCGGAATTTATCTCGTCGGCCTCCACGAAAATCGGAGATGAGCCGAAGCGCGCGTGGGGCGTGGAGAACTCCTCCTTGGAGAAATTTAGGCGAAACGTTTCGGTCGCGACGCGCGCCTGCCCCATCGACGCCTTGACAGCCCCCGACGCCTCCGCCGCGCCCGTATTTTGGGAGTACTTGATTTTGCCCGCGCGCAGCTCGAACTTCTCGTCCTCTATTTTTGCGTTGCCGGTAGCGACGAGGTCGCCGTCGCCGCCCTGCAAATAGTCGAACTTGTCGGCGGAAATCTCGGGAGCCGAAACTATGCGCGATAGCGGCGACTTGCCGTCCGATTTTTTCACAACGGGAACTTTTTCCCCCTCGTCCGCGGCGGCGGGCCTTGCTTCGAGGCTCCTCTGGTGCGACAGCGACACCCACGGGACGTCCGCGCGCCTGCGGGGTTTGACATTTGCATCCGCGGCGGCCGCAGCCGACGCTCCGCAAAATCCGGCAAGCCACGCAAAGGCGAATAAAGTCCTTGATAATTTCACGCCGGATATTTTCTACATATAGCCCGCGCCATAACAAGCTTTTTGTAAAAAAATCCCGAAAGCAAAACGCGCAATCCGACAAGGGGGAGAATCGCCCTCCTGCGAAGATTGCGCCAACGCTTTTATCTCCCCGCCCGCAATAATCTGACAAAAACGAACCTCGTTTTCAGGAAGTTCGCCTTTGCCGGATTGGGGATAGGCGCATTGCGAAAGCAATCGCAACGGGAGCGTATTCGCCCCGCCATAAAGCGCGCGCTTCGGCTCAAATTTGACGCGACAAAGTTAGATGAAGAACGCATAAAAAGAGCCCCGAGACTGCCTGCGCAGTTCAAATACGCCGCGCGGCCTCGGGGCTTTTTTAGCGGAGTTATTCGCCGGCCTTGTTCGTCAAATGGCGTTCGGCAAGGTATTTATACTTTGCCCAGCGGGCGTTGATAAATTCCTGTTCTTCCGCGTCGAGGCGCGCCGCGCGTTCGGGATTGAACGTCTGGAGCATCTTGAAGCGGTTTTCGACTTTCATGTACTCGGAGACGGGAATCTTCGGGTCGCGGGAGTCGAGCTTGAACGGATTTTCGCCGAGCGCGATCTTGCGCGGGTCGTAGCGGTAGAGCGGCCAGTAGCCGGAATCGACCGCCGCCTTCTGCTGCGCGGGTCCGAGCGTGAGATTGTAGCCGTGCGATATGCAGTGGCAGTAGGCTATGATTATCGAAGCGCCGTCGTAGCTGTTGGCTTCGGTCATCGCCTTGATTGCCTGCATTTCGTTTGCGCCGAGGGCGATCTGCGCCACGTACACGTTGCCGTAGTCGATGGCGAGCATTCCGAGGTCTTTCTTCGGGGTCGCCTTGCCTTCGGAGGCGAACTTGGCGACCGCGCCGAGGGGCGTGGACTTGCTCATCTGGCCGCCGGTGTTGGAGTAGACTTCGGTATCCATGACCATTATGTTTACGTTCTTGCCGCTGGCGAGAACGTGGTCGAGGCCGCCGTAGCCGATGTCGTACGCCCATCCGTCGCCGCCGAGAATCCAGACAGTCTTGTTGACGAGATCGCCCGCGAGGGCGGCGAGCGCCTTTGCCATGAGGGAACCGTCTGAGGCGAGCTTTTCTTTTAGCGCCTCAACGCGCTTGCGCTGCTCGGCAACGCCCGCTTCGGTCGTCTGGTCGGCTTCAAGAATCGACTTTACGAAATCGTCGCCGAGCTTGGGAGCCATCTTGACGAGCATTTCGGAGGCCATTTCCTTTTTCTTGTCGAGGGAAATCCTGTACCCGAAGCCGAATTCCGCGTTGTCCTCAAAGAGCGAGTTCGCCCAAGCGGGGCCCCTGCCGAATTCGTTGACGCAGTAGGGTGTCGTGGGGAGGTTGCCGCTGTAAATCGAGGAACAGCCCGTGGCGTTTGCGACGTAAAGCCTGTCGCCGAAGAGCTGGGTGAGCATCTTGACGTAGGGGGTTTCGCCGCAACCCGCGCAGGAGCCGGAGAACTCGAAGAGCGGCTGGCGGAACTGCACGTCCTTGACGGAGTCGGTGAGCCTGCTCCTGTCCGGATTCGGGAGTTTGATGAAGAATTCAAAGTTCTTCGCCTCGCGCTCGCGGACGGGCTCCTGGGCGACCATCATGAGCGCCTTGACGCCCTCTTCCGTCCTGCTCTTGCCCGGGCAGACGGTCGCGCAGAGGCCGCAGCCGGTGCAGTCCTCGGGGGCTACCTGAATGGTGAACGAGCAGTCGGGGTTGTCCTTGGAGCGGAACGCAACATGCTTAAAGCCCTCGGGGGCGTTTTCGAGCTCGCCGTTCTTGTAGAACTTGGCGCGTATAGCGGCGTGCGGGCATATCGTGGAGCACTTTGTGCACTGTATGCAGAGCTCGGGATTCCAGCCCGGGATTTCGATTGCGATGTTGCGCTTTTCCCACCGGGTCGTCGCCGAAGGCCACGTGCCGTCCACGGGGAACGCCGAAACGGGGAGCTTGTCGCCCTGCTCGCGCATCATGACCGCCGTCACGCGCTTTACGAAGTCAGGAGCCTCGTCCGCCACGGTCTGCGGGAATCCGCAATCCGCGGTGACGGCGGCGGGCACTTCCACTTCATGGCAGTTTTCGACGGAGGCGTCGACGGCCGCGAAGTTCTTCTCGACGACCTGCCTGCCCTTCTTGCTGTACGTCTTTTCGATGGCGGCCTTGATCTTTTCGATGGCCTCTTCCCTCGGCAGCACGCCGGAGACGGCGAAGTAGCAGGTCTGCATTACTGTGTTGATCCTGCCGCCCATGCCGGTCTTTTTGGCGACCTCGTAGGCGTCGATGACGTAGAATTTGAGCTTCTTTTCTATTATCGCGCGCTGGACGTCGCAGTTCAGATGGTTCCAGACGGTTTTGGCGTCGTAGATGGAGTTGAGCAGGAACACGGCTCCCGGGGCGGCGCAGGCGAGCACGTCGTACTTTTGCATGAACGAGAACTGGTGGCACGCGACGAACTGGGCGTTGTTTATGAGGTACGGCGCGCGTATCGGATTGGGGCCGAAGCGCAGGTGCGAAACCGTGAGGCCGCCGCTCTTCTTGGAGTCGTACACGAAGTACGCCTGGGCGTAGTTGGGGGTTCCGTTGCCGATGATTTTAATGGTGTTTTTGTTGGCGCCGACCGTGCCGTCCGCGCCGAGCCCGAAGAACACCGCGCTCATCACGCCGTTTTCGTCGAGAACAAAGGATTCGTCGTAGGAAATCGAGTTGTGCGTGACGTCGTCGTTGATGCCCACCGAGAAGTGGTTTTTTGGCGACTGGGCGGAAGCGTTGTCAAACACTCCCTTGACCATCGCGGGGGTGAACTCCTTGGAACCGAGCCCGTACCTGCCGCCGAGCACGACGGGGTCGAAAGAGCGCGGCAGAAGGCCGCACGCGCGCGCCTCGGCGATGGAGGCGGAAACTTCCTGGTAGAGGGGCTCGCCCATGGCGCCGAGCTCCTTCGTCCTGTCGAGGACGGTGACGACCTTCGCCGTCTGCGGAATGGCCGCCGCGAATTTTCGGACGCTGAACGGGCGGAACATTCTCACTTTGAGGACGCCCAATTTTTCGCCCTTGGCGTTGAGGGCCCTGACGGTCTGCTCGACCGTCTCCGCGCCGCTGCCCATTATGACGATTATCTTTTCCGCGTCCGGCGCGCCCTCGTACTGGTAGGGCTTGTATGCCCTGCCGGTGAGCTTGCCGAGCTTGTCCATCTTTTCCTCGATTATGTCGGCGCACTTCTCGTAATAGGAATTGCGCGCCTCCCACGACTGGAAGAACACGTCGGGATTCTGCGCGGTGCCGCGGATGAACGGCCTGTCGGGGTCGAGCGCGCGGGCGCGGATGTCGAGAACCTTGTCGTAGTCGATCATCTCGCGCACGATTTCGTCGGGAATCATGTCGTAGGTGTTGACCTCGTGGGAGGTTCTGAAACCGTCGAAGAAATGGAGGAAAGGCACGCGGCTGTCGAGGGTGGCGGAGTGGGCGACGAGCGCCATGTCGTGCGCCTCCTGCACGCTGTTGGAGCAGAGCATCGCAAATCCCGTCTGGCGGCACGCCATCACGTCGGTCTGGTCGCCGAAAATCGAGAGCCCGTGGCTCGCCACGGCGCGCGCGGAAACGTGCATCACGAAGCTCGTGAGCTCGCCGGCGATCTTGTACATGTTCGGAACCATCAGCAGGAGCCCCTGCGACGCCGTGAAAGTCGTCATCAGCGTGCCCGTCTGCAATGCGCCGTGCACGGAGCCCGCCACGCCGCCCTCGCTCTGGAGCTGGCTTATGGACGGAGTAGTCCCCCAGATGTTCTTTTTGCCTTTTACCGCCCACTCCTCACAATTTTCCGCCATGGGCGAAGAAGGTGTGATGGGATATATCGCGATGGTTTCACTCACGCGGAAGGCGATCGAAGCGACGGCTTCGTTTCCGTCCGTAATCACGCTGTTTTTGCTTTTCATATAGTCCTGTTATAAATGCCGGATTGGATGGGAATTTCCCTCTATTCTGCGCCGGGAAACCCGCCGCGGGCGCAGAAGGCATTGCGGCGTTAAATTGGCTGCAAAGTTTATTCCCGCCGAATCGGTTTCGTCAACAATTTTTAAGCGGTTGAATATCTATCGGCGAATATTTGCCTCATTCAATTAGAGAACAAAAAGATAAAGGCCGGAAAATGCGCAGGATTCCGCCATTGCTCAAACGAATGAGCTCCGATAAAAATTCCGCCCGCCAAAAGATTGCTGTGGACAAGCGCGCCGCCGAAAACGTATATTTGCCGAACGCTTGCCATTGGGCTTTCCGCGGCGGCGCAAAGTGATGAAAATTTCGACAAAAGGCAGATACGGGCTGAGGATACTCGCCGACATCGCCCTGCACCAAAACGGGGCGCCGAGGCTCATTAGGGAAATCGCCGAAAGCCAGAAACTCTCGCAGAAATACGTAAGCCGCATAATAATCAGCCTGCGCAGGGGGGGATTTTTGGAGTCGATACGCGGCGCGCACGGCGGGTACAGGCTGGCGCGGCCGGCATCGGAGATAAACCTCCTGGAAGTGTTTGAAGCCACAGAGGGGAAGGTGTGCATAATAGACTGCGCGGAATGCCCCAAAAAATGCGCCCGCGCGGATGCGTGCGCCGCACGCCCCGTCTGGAAACTGCTTAACGAAAACATAAAAAAAACCCTCGCCGGCATAACTCTGGAGGAAGCGGCAAAGAAAGCCTCCGACTCCGGCGGAGCGTACGACTACTGCATTTGATTTTCGCGCGGGGAACCAAAGCCGCGCGAACGCGAACAAGGCGGCGCGCAATCCGCCGCGCTGCGCAAATATTTCGCCGTTCCCAAAGGCTGTAAAGCGAATCCGCGCGGATTCAAAACTCGCCGAATCGAAGCGAAAACCGCTGCGCGCGGCAAAAGAAAAACTCCCTATTTGCAAAAACCTCAATGCCCCGAACTCCCCGCCTCCCCCGGCTTCGGAGCGCGCAGCCGCAAACGCTCCGGAACGGCAAACCAACGCGCCTCCGGAAATGCCCAGCAGAAAATATGCGCCGAAAACCGCCGAGAAATTTCGGCAAAACCTCGCGAAAATTCCCCGTCCATCCTCTTTTCCGTCTGCGCGCCGCCCATTTCCGCGCCATGCCGCGCCTCCGGAAAATTTGCCAAAAAAAACGGTTGACAGGCGGCGCGCCTGGAAAGAAAATGAAACCAAGTTTCAAATAATGCGCAACGGCGGAGTTTCCCGCCGCGCCGCAAATCCGAATATTATGCATATGAAAAAAATCGCGTTCCTAATCGCCGCATTCGCGGCGGCCTCTGCGGGGTTCGCCCAGTGGAAGCCCGCCGGCGACAGAATCAAAACCGTCTGGGCCGACAAAGTAGACCCCGAAAACGTCCTGCCGGAGTATCCGCGCCCGCTAATGGAACGCCCGCAATGGCTGAACCTCAACGGGCTCTGGAACTACGCCGTCGTGAAAAGGGACGCCCCGCTCCCGAAGTCGTTCGACGGGAAGATACTCGTGCCGTTCGCGATAGAGTCGTCGCTCTCGGGCGTGGGCAGAACCATAAGCGGCGACCAAAGCCTGTGGTACGAGCGCAAATTCAAAATCCCAGAAGAATGGAAGGGCAAAGACGTGCTCCTCAATTTCGGCGCGGTGGACTGGAAGGCGGAAGTGTTCGTAAACGGCGAAAAAATCGGCGAGCACACCGGCGGCTACACGCCGTTTTCATTCAACATAACGAAATTTTTAAAAGAGGGCGAAAATTCCCTCTCCGTGCGCGCATGGGACTCCACCGGCAACGGCATTCCGCGCGGCAAGCAATCCGCCAACCCGCGCGGGATATTCTACACCGCGGTCTCCGGAATATGGCAGACGGTGTGGCTCGAGCCCGTGTCGCCGACGCACATATCCGGCGTCAAAATCACTCCGGACCTCGACTCTTCCAGCTTCGACATAAGGGTGGATTCCGCCGACCCGAAGGCGGTCGCGGAAATAAAAATCCTCGACGGCGGCAAAGTCGTGGCGGAGGCGAAATCCGCCGCGAACAAGACCGCAAACCTGCCCGTCGCAAACCCGAAGCTATGGTCGCCCGACTCCCCGTTCCTATACGGCCTCGAAATAACCCTCCGCAAAAACGGCGCGCAGACCGACTCCGTGAAAAGCTACGCGGCCATGCGCAAATTCGGGATAAAATCCCACGGAAAGTGGGGCGGCGTGGACTTCACGCTAAACGATAAAAAATTCTTCACATTCGCCCCGCTCGACCAGGGCTGGTGGCCGGACGGCCTCTACACCGCCCCGACCGACGAGGCGCTGCTCTTCGACATTCAAAGGACGAAGGATCTTGGCTTCAACTCAATAAGAAAACACGTGAAAGTGGAACCCGCGCGCTGGTACGCGCACTGCGACAGGCTCGGCATAGTCGTGTGGCAGGACATGCCGTCGATGTTCGGGGAGGGCAACGCCTGGCAGCCGCGCGGATTTTTCCAAGGCGAGGAAAAGCCCGTAAGCAAACAGTTCGAGGCGACATTCCGCAAGGAGTGGAAGGAAATCATGGAGAGCCTCCACTCGCACCCCTGCATCGCCATTTGGACGCCGTTCAACGAATCGTGGGGGCAGTTCAAGACGAGGGAAATCGCCGAATGGACCAAGTCGCTCGACCCGTCGCGCCTCGTCAACCCCGCCAGCGGCGGAAATTTCTTCGACTGCGGCGACGTGATAGACTGCCACGACTACGGGAACCCCACGATGTTTATCTTCAACAACCAGAAAGTGAACACCGTCGGCGAATACGGCGGGCTCGGCTGCGCGGTGGATGGCCACCTGTGGGTCAAGGACAAAAACTGGGGCTACGGGAATCTCCTGGCGCCCGAGGAAGTGACAAAGCGGTTTATCGCGCTCACCGAAAGGCTGATAGACATGGCAAAATACGGCTGTTTCGGGGCTGTCTATACGCAGACCACCGATGTGGAAATCGAAGTCAACGGGCTCTTCACCTACGACAGAAAAGTCCTGAAAGTCGACGAGGAAAAAGTGAGGGAGGCCAACAAAAAGCTCTCCGATATTTTTAAATGAAATCGGGGAAACCCTTCCCGCGGACAATCCCCAATAAAAAACCGCGCTTTAAGGCGCGGTTTTTTACATCCAAACTCTGAAACGCGCCCGCAGACGGCTTCACGGTTGCGCTTTGCGGAAATTCGCCAAGCTCAATCAGAGAATAACGCGGCCCTCTGCGGAAAGATATGCGTCAGAAACGCCGCACGACGCGAAAAGCCGGGATCGATTGCAACCCGCGCCGCGCGGCGCAACCGCGGCATTTGGAGTCAGAATACATCATCGCCGTCGCGCTCGTCCCAAAACTTTTTTGGGCGCGGCCCATAACCGCCGCCGGAACGTTTTTTGAAGCCTTCCCCGTCCGGGCGGAACGGCTTTCCGGAATGACTCCCGAAGCCCCGCCGGAAATCTTTGCCGAAACCTTTGCGCGGCTTGAATCCGCTTGGCGATCCGCCGTCCTCCCGAAAATTTTCCCGAGCCGCGGAATCGCCGCCGCGCCGGAATCCGCTCCGCCCGCCGCGGTCGAACCCGCCGCCGAAGCCGTTGAAACGCTCCTCCCTCGGGCGGCTTCTGTCCACGCGCATCGGCCTGCCGCCAAGGTCGGCGCCGTTTAGCGCGGCTATCGCCGCCTCCGCGTCGGCCGGCCGCGCCATGCTGACGAACGCCATTCCGCGGAACCTTCCCGAAACTTTGTCGAACAGCATTTTTACGCCCGAAACCTCGCCGTGCGCGGCAAAAGCCTCGGAGATTTCCCGCTCCGTAATTTGAAAGGGCAGGTTGCTAACGAATATGTCCATTTTTGTTGGGTTATTTGAGTTGACGCCCCGCGGGGCGTTTTGAAAGGCTGAGGGAGGCGGACATTCCCGCTCCGGCGGCAAATTTCCCCGCGCCCGAAACCGGAAAAATTTCCGCCGCTTCCGAATAGAATGAGACACGCGCGCGGCCGCGGCGTTCCGGCGCGCGGGGCGCTGAAACGGCCTGCGGGAATGCGCATTCTGAAAGCTCTCACTTTTTATTTCCCGCCATAGCCGACTTCAACGCCTTGGCGCCGAACTTCGGGTTCGTCAGAACCCTCTTTCCCAAAGCCTCTTCCGCAAAAGCGGCACACGGCGCCATCGACGCCTGGGCGAACACTATGACGTCCGCAGATTTCGCGGCGCCGCGCAATTTTTCGACAAGCAGCCTTTCAAAAGCCTCCGCGCCGTTCCCGAACCCTCCGCCTACGACCGCCTCCGAAACTTCAACCTCCCTGCCGAGCTCCGCGCCGGCGCGCAATATCGACCTCTTGGTCGGCCCGACCGCGCTCGGGAAAGTCGCCGCCACGAGAATCCTCTTTCCGCTACGCACGGCCTCGCGGCACATTTCGTCGTTTATTCCCACTATTGGAACGCCTATGAGCCGGCCCAAATCGCGCATGGAATGCGCCAAGTCCGCCACCGTGGAGCATACGCTCAAAACCGCTCCGGCTCCGGACCTCGCGGCGTCTGCATACATGCCCAAAAACCTCGCCGCTGATTCGCGACCAATCCTGCCCTCTTTCGCGGCCTCCTCGAAAACCGCCGCGTCCTCGTAGCGCAGTATCTCCGCCTTTCCTCCGAACTCTTCGCGGACGGCCGCCTCGACATCCTCTTTCAATTTCGGATTTGTTATGGTGTAAATTACGGCGACCTTTGGAAATTCCGCCGAAGATTCGCCGGCGTATGCCGAAAGCCCCGGAAGCATCGCGCACGCGATAGCGCGCCAAAAGCTTGCATGAAAAATCCCCCGCGCCATAACGCCTAAATTTTGCCGCGCATTCATTTCTTTCCAAAATTAAGAACCGCGCCCGCGGCAAGTTCAACATAAAACTTCGGGGAACGCAACGCCGCTTCATCGAGCCGGACGCCGCGGGGCGCGCCGGAAAGAATGCCGCCCCATACCGCAACGGCTCCCGCCGCAGCCAACCGGAAAATCCTCCGCGGAAGTTTGGGCCGCAACGCAGGGAGCTTGACATGGAAAAATGCGCCGTAATTTTCAGGGCGCATAATCGTCCGCCGGAACAATGGCGCAAACGCCCCTCCCCCTGACGGGAGTTTCACGCGCGCTTGGCGAAAGTGTCCACCCGCGCCGGGGGAATATTCAACGCCACAAAAGAGACGCCCAAGTGCGCCATTTTTTTGAAGCCGAGCGATTCCGGAGAGCGCGCGAGGTTGTAGGTGAACTGTATGAACCTCGCGCCCGCGGGAAGAACGGATTCCGAGGCGTCCAAGATTGCGGCGACCAGCGGCTTTGGAAGGCTGACCAACGGGAGGCACGAGACTATCGCGCGAACCCGCCCGAAATTTTCCTCTCCGAGGATCTTTCCTATATTTTCCGCGCTGTCGTTGGCGACTATGGCGTCGGGAAAGCGGCCGGTTAGTATTTTGGCGAGCGACGGCTCGAACTCCACGCAGTAGAGCTTCGCCCCGCGCGCGGCGGCGAGCGGATAGAGCTCGGAAGTCACAGCTCCCGTGCCCGCGCCGAGCTCCGCGATTATGTCGCCCTCTCCGAGGTCGCCGACAGCCTCCGCCATTCTGCGCGCGAGGAACCGCGAACTCGGGCAAACCGCGCCTATCCGCATGGGGTGCGCGGCGTATTTGCCCAAAAATTTCAGCGCGTGGGGAATGTTCATATCACTGGGCCTGGTAGATGTCGTGCAGCCTTACGAGGCCGCGGAAAATTCCGTCCGCCGAGACTACCGGCAGCACCGAAAGCTTGGACTTGCGCGCCTCCATCAGCTTTACCGCCTGTCCGAGCGACGCGCCTTCCGAGGCGCACACGGGGGATTTCGTCATGATGTCCGCGCACTTCATGGAATCCAAATCGAAAGTCTTTTGGAGCATTCTGCGCACGTCGCCGTCGGTGACGAGCCCCGCGAGCCTTCCGTCGGGCGAGACCGCGCACGCGGCGCCGAGGGGCTTGCGGGTCATCTCTATTACGACTTTGCGGACGCTGTCGCCCTCCGAGACCGTCGCGCAATCCTGCGCCGGCGTCATTACGTCGGACACGTCCAAAAGCAGGTTGCGCCCCAGCTGGCCCGCGGGGTGGAACTTGGCAAAGTCCTCCTTGGAAAACTTGCGCGCCTTCATGAGCGCGCAGGCGAGCGCGTCGCCGATTGCCATGGCGAGCGTCGTGGAGTTCGTCGGAACTATGCCGAGCGGGTCGGCCTCGCCGTGCGAGGATGCGTCCAAAACGATGTCGCTCGAACGCCCCATGGGAGAGTCCGCATTGCCGATGAGCGCGATGATTGTGGATTTGAATTTCTTGAGAATCGGAATCAGCCTGACGCACTCGACGGTCGCGCCGCTGTTGGAAATCAGAATCGTGGGATCCCCGGGCTCGTATACGCCGAGGTCGCCGTGCACGGCGTCGCAGGCGTGGAGGAAGACGGCGGGGGTTCCGGTGCTCGAGAGCGTCGCCGCTATTTTCTGGGCGACGAGCCCCGACTTGCCCACGCCGCAGACGAGCAGCTTGCCCCTGTGCGACAGAATTTCGCCAACGGCGCGCGCAAAATTTGCGTCGAGCCTGCCGACCGCGGCGAGTATTGAATTTGCCTCGCATTTGAGGACTTCGCGCGCGGCGGAAATGAGGTCGGAGTCGTTCATGAGTTCAGCCCCTTCAAAAATTCCTCGGCAGCCTCGAGATCCGCGGGGGTGTCTATGCCCACGGAGCGGTACTGCGTCTCGACGATCTCAAACTTCCAGCCTGCCGCAACAAACCTGAGCTGCTCGAGCATCTCGCACTCCTCGAGCTTTGAGGGCGGAAGGGCGGCGTAGCGCGCAAGCGACTTTTCCGAATACCCGTAGATTCCGATGTGCCGCCAATAGTCGCATTTGGAAATCCACTTTGAAAGATCGCCCTCCCCCCTGTTGTACGGCAGCGGGGAGCGGCTGAAATAAATCGCCCTTCCGTCGCCGCCGCGCAGCACTTTGACGACATTGGGATTGGCGAGCTCCGCCGCGTCCGAAATTTTCGAAGCCGCCGTCACCAGATCCGCCCCGTCGCTCTCGTGCGCCTCTATTATGGAGTCTATGAGCTCGGGCGAAACGAAGGGTTCGTCGCCCTGCACGTTGACGACAAAATCGGCGTCGATTTTCGCGAACGCCTCGATTATGCGCTCCGTGCCCGAGCGGCACTTTTCGGAAGTCATTATCGCGGGCGCCCCGATTTTGTCGGCAAACTCCAGAATCTCTATGCTGTCGGTGAGAATCGCGACCTTCTCGGCGCGCGAGCTCTTTTTGCAATTCTCGTAGACGCGCTCCAAAACCGCCTTGCCGCCGAGGAGCGCGAGCGGCTTGCCCGGAAAGCGCGTAGAGCCCATGCGCGCCGGAATCGCGACCGCCGCCCCCAGCAGCATCGCCCCCTGAATCGGGGCGGCCTGGCTCTTTTTCACGTCCTCCCAGAACTTGCGGGCGTCCTCCATCTCGTCGTCCGGCTCGGCGATGTAGTTTTTATATACCGCAAAGCAAGCGAGCGCCACGCAGAAAAGCCCCACCGACCTGTAAAAGATTTTGTAGGCGGCAAGCGACATTCCCATGCCCTTGAATTTGGAGGACGAATATTTGTCGGCGTAGGTTTCGGAAGAGCGCAAAAGGAAAATCGCGGCCACAAAGAGCGGCAGGGCGACGTATGCGACTTCCAGTATCGTGTATAAAACGTTCAGCATGGCGGTTTGTGTCGGTTCCGTTCCGGATAAAGGCAAAACAAATTTTCAAAATTCAAACGCCTCGCGCGCGCGCCGTCAAATATTTTTAAGCCCGCGAAAACTCCGCATATAAAGCGCGGATTTTCGCGCGAAAAGGCGCGCGCGGCGGAATTTTCGGGAATCAGCGCGCGGATTCCGCGACGGCGCAGGCAATGCGCTCGAGCTGGCCCTTCTCGAGCTCCGGATAGATCGGAAGGGCTATCGTGTGCTTTGCGGCGTATTCGCTGTTCGGGAAGTCCCCCTCCGCGTATCCGAGCGGCTTGAAGCACTCCTGAATGTGCAGCGGCAGCGGATAGTAGATTTCGCAGCCGATTTCCATATCGCGCAAATGCGCCAAAACTTCGTCGCGGTTGCCGACGGAAATCACGTACTGGTTGTAAATCGAGCGGTTGCGGGGGTCTATGCGCGGCGTCCTGACCTGCGGGCAGCCGGCGAACGCGGAGTCGTAGAACGCGGCGTTGGCGCGGCGCATTTCTCCCCACGCGTCGAGGTGCGGAAGCTTGGCGAGCAAACCCGCCGCCTGGATTGCGTCGAGCCTGAAATTTCCGCCCACGCGCCTGTGGCAGTACTTCGGCTCCATTCCGTGGTTGCGAAGCTCGCGGACGCTTTTTGCCAAACCCTCGTCGTTGGTCAGAACCATTCCGCCGTCGCCGAGCCCGCCGAGATTCTTGGACGGGAAGAAGCTCAGGCACGCGCAGTCGCCGAAGTTGCCGACCTTCACGCCGTCGCGCGAGGCGCCTATCGCCTGCGCGCCGTCCTCTATAACGGCTATCGAGCGGGCGGAGGCGATTTCGCGGATTCTCTCCATCTCGGCGCACTGCCCGTAGAGGTGGACGGGGATTATCGCGCGGGTGCGTGGGGTTATTTTTGAAAGCACGGAATCGGGGTCGATATTGTAGGTGTCGGGGTTGATGTCGGCAAATACGGGGCGCGCGCCCGCGCGCCATACGGAACCGGCCGTCGCAAAAAACGTGTACGCCGGAACGATGACCTCGTCAGCCGGGCCTTCGTCGAGGGGCGAGCGGCATATCCCCAGCGCCATGAGGGAAACAAGCAGCGCGTCCGTGCCGCTCGACACCCCCACCGCGCACTTCACGCCCGAGTATCCGGCGACCGCCTCCTCAAAATCCGCCACATACTTTCCGCCGATGAAGAGCTGGCTTTCGAGCACGTCGCGAATCGACTTTTCGGTTTCGGCGCGCACGAGCGCGTATTGTTTTTTGAGGTCTAAGAGGGGAATTTTCATAAGTCCGGAATTTAAAATATACAATGCGGGAAATGGCAACCCATATTTGACGGCAAAATCTCGCGCGCCCAATGAAAAAAATCTTGATAAAAAATTTTTTAGGCCAAAAATAAAAACAGTTCGCAGCTTGCGCATGCGCGGTTAAACATTTTATAAATCATAAAATTATGGCAAAAACAAACGCAAAAAAACCGGCCCCGAAGAAAGCTCCGGCGGCCAAATCCGCAAAGCCGGCGGCCAAAAAGGCGGCTCCGAAAACCGCCCCTAAAAAAGCTCCGGCAAAACCCGCCGCCAAAAAAGCGGCCGCGAAAGCTCCGGCAAAGAAGGCCGCCCCCGCAAAAAAGGCGTGCGCGTGCGCCAAGGGCGACCCGAAGAAAAGCTGCGGATGCGCCGACGGCAACTGCTTTGAAAACCTCATCGCGGAAATCTTCGGCAAGCTCGCCGACGACGCCAATGTCGAAAGCCTCCTCAAAGATTTCTTCTATACGGAGCTGCTGAACAAAGGCCTCGACGAAGCGGCAGCTTCCGACATGGCAAACCGCGTGGAAATCGAAATCAAGGCGTTTGAGGCCAATATCGAAATAGCGGAATAGCCCGAAACGGGGTACGGCTTTCCGCCGCTTTCCGCAAAAATTCAGAAAACGCGCTCTCCTCTGAACTCGGCAAAAAGCCGATGCATAGGAGGCGCGTTTTTTGCGGGCGCCCAACGCGCCTTTTAATGCGCGAGCAAAACGCAAGCCGCCGGAATGCTGCGGATTTTTTTGAATCCGCACGGCGCGAAATTTCCACCGCCAGCGCCGCCTAAAAATCAATTCTGGCGAGCCCCTCTATATAATACACGCCGCCGTCGAGCGGCAGCTCGATTTTCCCTTCCGAGAGCCGCGGGGAAATTCGGTTGCCCAGATGGTCAAAGGCGGCCGCAGGCTTTCCGGAGCACGAGAACTTTCCCGTTCCCATATCCACAACCGACCACACGGCAAAGACTTTCCCGCCGTCCGAACGGACCCAGTCGAGAATGTACACTCCGCCTTTTTCGCGCATATTGGGCTTGGCCCCGCCGAGCGTTTTGGCGAGGGTTTGATACGCCAAAAACGACGGTTTTTTGGCGAGATTGCGGCGCACAAGTCCGAAGTGCGATTCGCGGGTATAGTCGGCTTCGCTGCTGCGAAAATTGTACACGAACGCCTTTTCCGCCCCCATCGCATAAGAAACTAGCAGCGAGCGCGCAAGCAGTTTCGCCTGCATGCCTTCGGGCACGACCGCGTCCAGATACGGATAGACCGCGACAAAATTGCCGCCCTTCATGTCTCCGCCGTATTTGTAAATGCCGGCTATCGGCGCTTTGACGCCGCCGCACACCCCGTACAAAATCGGAATGAATTCGTCGCCCGGCCCGAGAAGCGACGTGTCGGCAAAACACGGATAAAACGCTCCCTCGGGCTTTACCGATTCAAATCCCGGAGCTGTTTCAAAGTTTTTAATCAGGCGGGGCTTCGGGTTGAGCTTGGCGACCGGAGCGTCACCGACGCTGCCCATGCGGAAGAGCTTCGCGCCCTCCGAACCCTTTACGGAAACGGCGACCTTGCCGTCCGAACCGGGCCTAATGTCGCAAAAGAACGGCTGGCCGCCCGCGGTTATCACCGTGCCTCCGCGCGCAATATACGCCCGAAGATCCCCGAGATACCCGTACGGAAAGAATTCGGCATGCAGTATGAGCGCGGGTGTTTGCGAGACGTCCAAATCCCTTATTTCGGAAAACAAAATCTTCCTTTCCCCTTTGGGATTGTCTATGATTTCCGCGAGAGACCCGCGATTTTTGCAGCTCGAATAAGAATGCGCCGGATCGGAAATCACGGCAAAAACCGTCTCTTCCGGCGGCATTCCCAGGCTGCGCAACGCGGCGTCTATAATCCTTCCGACCGTCGGGTTTATTTTGCCGGACGAATTGCCGATCTCGGTAAACCATATCGGCTTGCCGGCAATCGAATACTTTTCCATCAGCCTTTTGAGCGACGAAATCTGGCGTATGATCCCGCCCTCTGGAAGCCCCGCCCACTGATACGGATGGACGTTCATAACGTCGAAATGCGCTCCCGCGCCCGCCTTAAAAGCCCTTTCAATGTAATCGAGCGGCACACCGGAAAGTCCGCCAAACAGGATTTTCGCGCCGGGATCTGCGCCCTTTATGGCCTTGGAACAAACTTCGAGGAGTTTCGCATATCCCTCGGGCGACGGCGGACCGCCCCAAAATTCGCGCAGGTTGGGCTCGTTCATTATCTCCCAATATTTTATTTTCCCCTTGAAATGTCCGGCGCACTCGGCCGCGAAAGCCGCGAGCCTGTCGAGATTCTCCATATACGGCTCCATGTGCGAAGACGACGCCCTTCCTCCCGGAAAAATCGGCAGCGTCGCCACGCCGTTTTCGGCGGCTATGCCGACCAAAGCGTCCCATTTGGAGAAATCGGCGGCGGCGCCTGCCGCGCGCTTCACGGGGGAAATGTCGAAATCCGTCCTGACATAGCCGATTCCGCATTCGCGCATGAGCGCACACTCTTCGGGCGCGGTCTCAAATTCGCCCCTGCTTATATGCGCGCACACTCCGAATCTGCCGCCTTCCGGTTCGCCGTCCGAACACCCCGCAAAAAACGCGCACTGGCAAAATGCCGCCCAAAGCGCAACATATTTTACGCCCATGCCCGCCGTAATCCGAATATTACCACTATTGACCGCACCCAATCCGCAGGGCAACTCCCTATCTGCGTCCGCGCGCGGCGAGCCCGAGCGCCAACGCGCTGAGAATCGCGGCGGCAACGGCGGGCTCAGGCACCTGCGCAAACCCCACTTGCAGG
>ENA-UOJG01000705-UOJG01000705.1-human-gut-metagenome-genome-assembly--contig:-C47-NODE-705-length-42651-cov-23.751432_pt1 | contig 42651 bp, 34 predicted proteins | sample MGYA00242340_ERZ723887 | MGnify/ENA metagenome assembly ERZ723887 | reverse complement strand
TGCGGCTTCAGACCGTCACCAATGGACGGACGCGGAGCCTTTGTCGTGCGTCGCGCAGTCGGGGAAGAGAATCATCGCAGCGGAACCGCCCGGAGCGCGCCGGGCGCGAGTGGTACGCTGCATCCGTCCAATTGCCCGGGCGGCGAGTACGGCTTCAGGCCGTCCTCAATGGACGGACGCGAAGCCTTTCCGTGAGCCGCGCAGCTGGAAAAGTGAGGGATACGCGAGACGGTGTTTTACGTCTCCGGCACATCCGTCCAGTTGCCCGTGCGGGCGGAATCCATGGCGGCGAGCGCGGCTTGCGGCTTCAGACCGTCACCAATGGACGGACGCGGAGCCTTTGTCGTGCGTCGCGCAGTCGGGGAAGAGAATCATCGCAGCGGAACCGCCCGGAGCGCGCCGGGCGCGAGTGGTACGTGAGGTGGTGCGCTGCATCCGTCCAATTGCCCGGGCGGCGAGCACGGCTTGCGGCTTCAGGCCGTTCTCAATGGACGGACGCGAAGCCTTTCCGTGAGCCGCGCAGCCGGGGAAGAGAATCATCGCAGTGGAACCGCCCGGAGCGCGCCGGGCGCGAGTGGTACGCTGCATCCGTCCGATTGCCCGGGCGGCGAACGCGGTTTGCGGCTTCAGGCCGTCATTGGTGGACGGAGGCGGAGCCTTTGCCGTGCGTCGCGCGGCCGGGAAAGTGAGGGATACGCGAGACGGTGTTTTACGTCTCCGGCACATCCGTCCAGTCGCCCGTACGGGCGGAATCCGCGGCGGCGAGCACGGCCTGCGGCTTCAGGCCGTCTTTGATGGACGGACGCGGAGCCTTTGCCGTGCGTCGCGCAGCCGGGAAAGTGGGACGGCGTTTTATACCTCCGGCACATCCGTCCAGTCGCCCGTGCGGGCGGAATCCGCGGCGGCGGCGAGCACGGCCTGCAGCTTCAGGCCGTCTTCGATGGACGGACGCGGAGCCTTTCCGTGCGCCACGCAGTCGAGGAAGGAATAGTAGCAGTGGATATGGCCGCGATCCCAGCCGATGGCGTTTTTCGGCGGCAGGAACGTGCCCGCGGGCGCGGGGTAGCGCGCCATGCACTCAATGCGCGTGAAGCCGCGCCGTCCGCCCAGCGGAGCCTCGGGAACCGTGTTGTCGAAGTACCACAGCCAGCCGGGCTCCATCAGGTCGAACTTCAGCGCGCCCTTCTTGCCGTAGATTTCAAAGCCCATTTCGTCGTTGGTGCCGGTGGCGATTTTGCTGGCCTCCACGGTGCCCAGCGCGCCGTTCGGCATGCGCAGGGTCAGGATGGCGTGATCCTCGGCCAAATCGGTTTCCACGCCGCCGGTCTTTGTGGGACGTGACGCGTACAGCGTGTTCGCCGCGCACATCACGCGTTTCGGGAAGCCGCAGATGTCGGTCACAAGGTCGAGCGCGTGGGAAGCGAGGTCGAGAATCACGCCGCCCTGCGCTTCCTGCTTCCAACCGATGGGACGCGCTTCGTCCACCGAGCCGGAATGCAGATATTGCGCGTGGAAGCCGATGATCTCGCCCAGCGCGCCCTCCTCCGCCAGCTGCTTTGCGCGCATGGTGGCGGGCAGGAAGCGGTTGTTCATCACCATCTGCGAATACGCGCCGCTTTCGCGGGCGGCCGCGGCGATGCGCCGGGCGCTGTCCAGCGTGACGGCCATGGGCTTGTCCAGATACACGTGCTTCCCGGCCTTCAGAAGCGCGACGGCCATTTCCTCGTGCAGCGCGTTGGGCGTGCACACGGAAACCACGTCGATGTCGTCGCGGGTCAGAATCGTGCGCCAGTCGGTGGTATAGCTTTCAAAGCCCAGAAGCTCCATCGCTTCGCGCGCGGGCGCCTCGCGGCGCGAGCATACGCACTTCAGCGCCGGCTGAAAGTCGATGCCCGGATACATCATGGGAATAGACCGGAGCGCGTGCGTGTGCGTGCGCCCCATAAAGCCCCAGCCGATTACGGCAATGCCAATCTTTTTCATATAAATCTGTACGCCCCCTTTTTCATAAGTATACCATAGATTTCCGCGCGGCGAAAGGGGCGAAATCGATTTGTCTCTACGGGATATTTACATTTTCCGCGTTGAAGGGCGGGGAGCGATTCGGTATAATGAACAACCGGGAAAGCAGACATGGGAGGGAATATACGAATGAGCCAGGTACATGTGATTGATCATCCGCTGATTCAGCACAAGCTGACGCTGATGCGGCAGAAGGAAACCGGCGCAAAGGACTTCCGCGAGCTTCTCAGCGAAATCGCGATGCTGATGTGCTACGAAGTAACCCGCGAACTGCCCCTGGAAGAAATCGAGATTGAAACCCCCATTTGCAAGTGCAAGAGCAAGGTCATCGCCGGCAAGAAGCTGGGCGTGGTGCCGATTCTGCGCGCGGGCCTCGGCATGGTGGACGGCTTCATCAGCCTCGTTCCCGCCTGCAAGGTCGGCCATATCGGCCTGTATCGCGACCCGGAGACCCATAAGCCCGTGGAATACTACTGCAAGCTGCCGCCGGATACCGGCGAGCGCGAGCTGATCGTGGTGGATCCCATGCTGGCGACGGGCGGCTCCTCCGCGGCGGCCATTCATTTCCTGAAGGACCGCGGCTGCAAGCACATCAAGCTCGTGTGCCTGGTGGGCGCGCCGGAGGGCATCGCCGTCGTTCAGAAGGAGCACCCGGACGTGGACATCTACATCGCCGCCATCGACGAGAAGCTGAATGACCACGCCTACATCGTTCCCGGCCTGGGCGACGCCGGAGACAGACTGTTCGGAACCAAATAACGTAAACCTGTGCGGCAGGGGAAAGCAAACTCCCCTGCCGCGAAATTTTTTTGAAAGCGCGCCGAGCCGCGTTCGATTGGCAAACGGGCGGAAAGAAGCAATGTGAGCATGCATACATGCCTTTATTCCGAACAAAATGAGGAAGTTATCGACCTGATCCGGCGGCTGATGCGCACGAATCAACCGCCGCTGACGCAGCGGCTGATTTACGCGCTGAAGGGGCTTTACCCGCCTGAGATCGTCGAATATCTGCTGGGCGTATATGGCGTATATTATCTGGAATTTGCGAAAACGTATGTGCTGGGCGGAGGACGGTACATCGAGACGAAGGTTTCCTTTCGCCGCACCCGCAGACGTCTGAAGCGCGCGCTCTGCGCCAATCCGCGGGACGCGGAAATTCTGACGGCGATTGGAGAATCCTACGACAGGGAGCGGCGGCCGCTGCCGGCATTCGATTGCTTTGAAAAGGCGCTGGCGCTCGATCCGGACAACGCCAGATTTGTCTGGAACCTGATGGAGCAGAGCTACCTGCTCGCGCGCGATGAAACGGTGCTTTCCCTCGACGCGGCGTTCCGCTGGGAGACATGCGCGGATCGGGCGAGATATTTCTGGTGCGGCGTGCTCTGCGCGTACTCGGCCGCACGCCTTGGGGAAACGGAGAAGGTTCGGCAGATGGCAGATCGCGTGCTGGAAAGCGAGACCTCCGAGCTGCCGCAGCCCGACCTTGCCGCCGCGTGCCTGCTGGACGTGCTTTTTCTGGCCGGACGGTTTGACGAACTGAAACAACAACACGAGCGGCACGCGCAGGACGCAGCGTGCGTTTCGTCGCCGCTGCTCATCCGGATGCGCGAGAAAAAAGAATGCCCGCCGCCAGAGAAACTCGCGCCTGAAATCATCGCCGCGTTCACGCCGCGAAGACTGCTGCCGCATCTGGCATGGTAGCGGCATGATTTCCACAAAAAAACCAGCCGTTTCCGGCTGGCAATCGTTCGGATTTCAGCTATTTCTCATCCGAAAAACCATATGCTGCGTGCTGCCGCATGCACCACTTCTCTGCCCACGAGCCGCGTGCGACGGTAAACCGCAGCGCAGGGCTGCAATCGCAGAACGCGTCATCGTCGATTTCCGTCAGGCTTTTGGGAAGCGTGACGTTTTGAAGGGATTCACAGTCTTTAAAAGCCCAGAATCCGATACTGGTTACGCCATCTGGAATGCGCATATCTGCCAAAGAGCTGCAACCGTAGAAGGTGTGCTCGTTGATGCTGGTTATACCACCCGGAAGCGTTAAATTGGGAAGAAGCTCACATCCGGAGAATGCAAAGGCTCCGATGTCTGTTACGCTTTCCGGAAGCGGCATGTCGGAAAGAGACGTGCAATTGAGAAACGCGGCGCGGCCAATGCGGGTAAGCCCGTTCGGAAGCGAGATATTCGTAAGAGATGGGCAGTTATAGAACGCGTCGTCATCGATATTGGTTACGCCTTCCGACAGGGCTACGCTTACCACGGAGGTACAGTTATAAAAGGCGCTGTCCCCGATGCTCGTGATTCCGCGGGGGAGGATGCATTGGCTCTGCTTGGACGTTCGCGGCAGGCAGATCAACCGTCCGTCCACCTTGCTGAAGAGCATGTCATCAATCATTCCCAAGGCTGAATGATCGGGAGAAAGGCAAATGCTTTCCAGATGCAGGCAGCCGCGGAATGGGTTTGCTCCCAGATGCGTCACACTGTTGGGAATCGTTATGCGGGTAAGCGAATAGCAGCGATTGAATGCAAAATCGCCGATGCTGAGCAGATGGTCGGGCAGCGTCAGGTTGGAAAGGTAAGTGCAGCTGGAAAAAGCATGATCTCCGATGCTGGTTACCGTCTCGGGAATGATCAGACTGGCAAAAACTCTGCATTCAGAGAACGCATAGTCGCCGATGCTGCGAAGACCGTCCGAAAGCGTTATGGTGATGCGCTGCTCAAAGTCGGCGCACGAAAAAGTGCCGCCGCTGGAAATCTTCTGACGGAAAGGAGAGAAGTACAGCCAGAGCAGATACGGGCAGCCGATCAGTTTCTTTTCGACTTTGTTGATGAGCATATTGTCGACGACTTCCAAAAAGGGATGATTCGGCGAGAGTACGAACTCTGTAAGATCATTGCAATAAGTAAACGGGTTTATGCCGATGCTTTTCAGACTGTCCGGAAGCGATAGGCTGGCGAGGAAGGTACAGTCATGAAACGCGAAATCATCAATGCCGGTTACGCCCTCCGGAATGGATAGGCTGACAAGTGATTTGCAGTGGCGAAACGCGTACCTTCCGATGATTGTTACCGCGTGCCCGTCCAGTTCAGGCGGGATGGACAGAGTTTCGGCGCGGCCGGTGTATTCTGTCAGTGTCGCAGTGTCGTCCGGCTGGATGGTATAGCGGAAGTCGCCGCAGGTATGTGTGTCTTCCGTTTCAGCGTGGACAGCGACAAAGGACGCGCACAGCGTCAGAAGAGCAATCAGCAGAAACAGTATCAAAGGTAAACGCTCCTTCCTATGAAATCTGGATTCATTATATCGAAAAAATCGTTCGGTTTCAAGAAGGCGGGGCAACAAAAAACCAGCCGTTTCCGGCTGGCGGGGTGGTCAGGCGAGGTGCTTTTCGATCAGGGATTGGAAGGCGGGCTTGCCCTGCATGCCGATCAGGCGGTCGACTTCCTTGCCGTCCTTGAAGAGGACGAGCGTGGGGATGCTCATCACGCCCAGCGCGATGGCGGCGTCGGCGTTTTCGTCGATGTTGAGCTTGCCGAAGGTCACGCGGCCCGCGTATTCCTCGGACAGCGCTTCGAGCACGGGCGCGGCCATGCGGCACGGGCCGCACCAGGGAGCCCAGAAGTCGACCAGCGTAAGACCGTTCAGGTTCTCGGGTTTCAGGTTTTCGGAAGTAAACTGCTGCATTTTCAATCCTCCTGTCAGATTCATTGATTAAGGTGGGAATGCGGACGGCCGTATGCAGAGATTTTCGAGACGGGGGGCTTAATCTCCTGCGTCAGGCTTGTTTTTTTCTGCGCGGCAGACGTATTGCCTGCCGGCCTTGCGCTTTTTCTCGGTGGCGGCGAGAATGGCGAGCCCGACGCCCAGCATCAGGATGGCCGAAAGCGCCTGCGCCCATTCCTGAGAAAACAGAACGCTGCCCAGCAGAAGTCCGGCGATCAGGCATAGAAGCGGCAGACCGTAGGCCAGAAGCGAGGTTTTGGAGAGCGTCCGGCCGCTTAATTCCAGCGTGATTTCGTCGCCCTCACGGAAGCCTTCGCCGTTCAGCGGATAGAGCAGGCGCTCCCTTCTGCCAAGGTCGCAGCCATGGCAGTGCGCGCAGGCCTCCTCGCGAAGCACCTCCGCCATCAGCACGCCGTTTTCGTTCACCACACGGGCGGTTTTCTTCATGGTCATCCTCCATTAAGGAAGCAAGCTTCCGAGTTCCGCGGGAAGGCAGGGAAAGCCCGACGTTTTCCCGGGGAGCGAACCGGGCGTTATTTCGCCCTGCGCGCCTTCAGCGCCTGCGCGATCTGCGCTTTTTCCCACGGATAGGTCAGCTTCGGGTTCTCCGGAAAATCCCGGTAGAGGTACAGGCGGCTGTCCGCGGGCAGCTGATGCGCGACCTCGGTGAGCGGGCTGTCCGGCCGGAAATGCGCATAGAGAAGCGGGAAATTGTACGCCTCCGGCGACTGCATCAGATAGTAGCGGCTGCGGTCGACCTCGTGCGCGTCCAGACAGCCGAGGCTGTCGGTGATCGGCTGCACGGTGGAAACCGCGTCCCAGCCCTCGCCGATGAGGCGCAGGTATTCGTCCAGAAGCTCCGGCGTGACCAGCGGCCGAACCGCGTCCAGAATCACCACGCGCGCGCAGCCAAGCGCGTTCAGCGCGTCCAGACCATGCCGCAGGGTTTCGTTGCGCACCGCGCCGGCGGGCGCGCGGTCGAAGGCGTAGCGCCCGGCCAGCGCGCGCAGCTGCGGACAGTCCGCGCCCGCGACCATCACGCGGTCGACGAGCCTCGCGTTCGCGGCGGCGTCCAGCACGTATTCGATCACCGTGCGCCCGCCGATTTTGTGGTATTGCTTGGGCAGCGCGCTGCCGAAGCGGCGGCCGGCGCCGCCGGAAAGAATCAGCGCCGCGTTCATGAGACTTCCTCGCTTTCGCCGGAGGCGGGGGAATCGGGCTTCTCCGCGGCGGAAGCGGCTTCGCCATCAGTGGGAGCCGGTTCGTCTTCAGAAGAAGCGGCGGCTTCCGCGTCCTCGGGCGAGCCTCCGGTCAGAAGCAGCGCGCCCACGCCCACGGCCAGATAGAAAATTTCGCGCATGCGGGTCAGGAGCGACGCTGTGATGCTGACGGACGGCGCGAGCCCCATCCAGCCCAGCGCCAGCGCCATGCCGGCCTCGCGCGAGCCGACCTGCATCGGAATGAAGAACACGAGGTTGCCGATCAGCGACGCGCAGGAAAGCGCCACCGCGCAGCCGGCGAAGGACACGTCCACCTGCATCACCCGGAAGATGATGAACAGCTCGCCCACCTCCATAAGCCGCCCGACGTATTCCAGCAGCAGCGTCGCCGCGAAATCGCGGCGGCGGCCGTGGAAGGCAGTCATGTCGCGGTCGATAGCCTCAAAGCTCTCGCGCTTTTTCTCAAGCGTCGCGGCGAAGAATTTTCCCGCCCACGGGACGCGGCACAGAAACCGCATCAGCGGCATGACCAGCCCGCGCTTGCCGCTTCGGAAGAAGGCGAAAAGCGCCAGCGCGCAAAGACCCAGCGCCACAATGTCCGCCAGCGTGGCCAGCACGCCGCCCGGGCAGCCGAGCAGCAGGTATACAAACGCGCCCGTGAGCCACAGCATCACGTGGGAGAACACGTGCATCACCGAGAAGGTGAGCGTGGTGGCGGTGGCCTTTTCAAGGCCGATGTACGGCTTCATTTCCATGATGCGGTACGGCTCGCCGCCCACCAGTCCCATCGGCGTAACCTGATTGAGCGAAAAGCCGGAGATGGTCATCTTGAGCAGCCGCCAGAACGGCATGCTCTTCATGTCCCAGCCCATGATGGCGCGGTAGGCCAGCGTGTGCAGGGTGTACACCACCGCCCACAGCGCGATCAGCGACGGCAGCCATATGGGCATTTTGCTCAGGATGGTGCCGCTCCAGTCCACCTGACTCATGTCGGTCTTGGCCAGCATCGCGATGATGCCGATCACGCCGATGACGAAGAACACCACCGGGTACTTCTTGCGCTTCACCGGCGGCGTTTCGCTGCCGGGCAGCCTGTGCGCGTAGAGGATGTTCTCGGCGATGGCTTCGTATTTGGCGCGCATGTACAGCATCAGCCCGCCGAACACAAACAGCTCAATCGGGAAAAACAGAAGCGGCGCGCCGAGCAGCACCAGCAGAAACAGCGTGTAGGCGCGGGTGTTGAAGGTGAGGATGTTCGTCAGCTGAATGTATTTGCGGCTCTGGGCAAGGTAGTCCTGCCGCACGGCCTCGTCCACCTCGCCGCCGTTTTCCTCAATGGCCTTGAAAAGCCGCTGGAACGACGGGGTGGAAAGCTCCTGAAGCCGCGTGTACAGGCCGTAGAAATACAGATACAGCTTCTGAAAGCGCGCGCCCTTCCACGGCAGCTTCGCGCGGGCGCGGGCAATGTCGCGGGAGCGATCCAGCTCGCTGCCGTTTTTGTTTTTCAGGAAGAACAGATGGATGTTTCTGTAATAGTCCGCCAGCATGCACTGCCGCTGGTGCCCCGCGAATTCGCAGATCACGACCACCAGCCAGATCAGCCCGCCCCACGGCCGGCCGCCGGAGAAGGGAATCGGTTTGGACATCAGCCGGAGACACAGCGCGCAGTCAATCGCCACATACCACACGCCGGTGGACAGCGCGTCCAGAATGCGCCCCAGCGTGGACTTGTTGCCCGTCAGCCGCGCGAGCTGGCCGTCGGTGGAATCCAGAATGTTCGCCCAGATTACAAGCAGCACGCCGATGAGGTTCAGCGTGAAGCTCTCCGGATAAAAAAGCCAGCCGCCCGCGAAGCCGATGGCCATGGAAAGCAGCGTGACCATGTTGGGCGTCCAGCCAAGGCGCATGAACAGCCGCGCCCACAGGTAGCCCAGGGGCTTTGTGAAGATGCGGTCAAAGAATTCCTCGGTGTCCTCGGACTTGTAGGCGGAGCGGATATCAGAGCGCATCCGCCTCCATTCGCTTTTAAGAGACATGCCGTTTTCCCTCCTTCGCAGGCTGCGAAAGCGCGTCCGCATAATTCCATGCGCGCGCCGCCCAGCTGCCGCCAAACACAATTTCCTCGCAGGTGTTGCCCTCGATAAACGTGTTGCAGCCGCGCAGCGTGGTGTCGATGGCGAAGGCGCTCAGGGCGCGGGCGCGGTCGACCCCGCCGGGCAGGATGCGCGAGACGAGCGCGTCCATTTCGGCGTTCGAGAGCGGATGTTTCTTCATGGCCGTGCCCAGATAGCGCGCGAACTCAAACTCAATGGGCGCGACGTAGCCCAGCGGGTCGATCAGCACGCAGCCGCCGTCCTCCACCAGCATGTTATATTCGTGCGCGTCGCCGTGTATTAAGTATCGCTCGGAATCCCGGAAGGTTTCCATCGCGTTCAGCGCGCGTTCGATGGAAGGGAGGAACGGCATAAGGCGCGCGTCGTTTTTCGCGGTCACGGCGGCGCGGGCGTTGGAAAGCACGTCTCCCAGCACGTCCTCATAGCGCGGAAGCGCGGTTTCATCCGGCGCGGCCGGGCGGCGCTGCTCGTAGAGCGAACGGAACACGCGCTCGCGCGGCGCGTGGTCGGCGGAATTCGCCGCAGGCACATAGCGCAGAAGCATCGCGCCCAGCTTTTCGTCCACATCGTACAGCGGGCACATTTCGCGGTAGGGCAAATGCCGGTAGCAGAAAACCTCGGTTTTCAGGCGCGGGGAAAACCACGGAACCACCTTTACGGCCACGCGGCCATAGCGCGCGCTCGCGCCATACAAAATCGCGCCGAAGCGGGAGCACGGCTCGTGCCCCTCGGGCGTGAACGCCCATTTCTCGCAGATGCGCTTCAGCTCGCCGGGAAAGGTCGCGAGCCACGCGGGCGTCTCCGCAGGGAACTGCTGCGTGAGATAGCTGACGGTGTTGTCCGATATGCAGGAATGGTATGCCATGGACAGCCGAAACCTCTTTTCGCGGAAGTATGGCAAGTATATATCCAAAGTATTATAGCATTGCGTGCGATTCACGGCAAGCGCAAACTGCCGACAACATTGTGAAGAATTCTGTGCCCGTACTCTGTGAATTTCGCAAACAGGGAATTGCGGAACGCGCGGGGATATGGTATAATTAAAATGGTAAAAAAGCAGGAGGATACGGCAATGAAGAAATATTCAGTTCGTATGCTGACATGGCTTCTGGCCCTCGTCATGGCCTTCAGCGGCATGGCGATGGCGGAGACGGCGACCCCGGCGGAGACGACGGCGATCGCTGCGGCGGAAGAGCCGATCACCGTGACCACCATCACGGCGGCGGCGGAGTACCTGGGAACGATTCTGAACGCGTCCGTGGAGCTGGGAACGGACGAGGACGGCTGCCGGCAGATCACGGTCAACGCGCCGTATCTGCAGGACACGCTGTTTGTGCAGCTCGGCGAGAGCGCGGTCGTGGTTCGCTACGGCGGGGAAGCGGTCGAGCTTTCCTACGACGTGCTGAACGAGGCGCTGGGCATGTATTCCTACATGTCCTCCGGTCTGGACGCGGAGACCGCGAAGAAGCTGTATACATATATGAACAGCGGCGACGCGCAGCAGGACGAGCTGGTGTGGCAGTCCATCCTGAACACGGAAATGAACCGCCTGCTGAGCCTTGTGATGGAGCGCGGGCTTTTCCGCATGACGGAAGAGGGCGGCTTTGAAATCAACGCCACGGTGCAGGACGTGGTTTCGCTGTTCGCGGAATACCTGACCCGCGCGGCGGCGGACGCGCAGCTGTCGGCGGCGCTTTCGCAGCTGAAAATGTGGGATTACATGGGAACCGACGCGGCGACGGGCACGCAGGCGCTGCTTGCGCAGATGACTGCCGCGGCAGAGGCGCTGAAGGCGAACCCGCTGACCGGCGTTTCCGGCAGCCTGCAGGTGTCGATTCTGTCGCAGGGCTCGATGACCCTGAATTTCGACCTGAAGGTCGACGCGTGCGCCACGGAAATCCACATGGAAATGGTGTTTGACGGCGAGCAGCTGATCGCCAGCGTGCGCGTGAACGTGGACGGCAAGTGCTTCACGCTGTCCGCCGCCGCGAACGAGGACGGCCTGAACGTCGAGTTCCGCATGACGGAAACGAGCGCGGCCGCGGAGGAAACGACGCTGCTGGAAGGCAAGCTGACGTACAGCGAGAAGGAATTCACGCTGGAAATCGATACCGCCGCGGGCGGACGCCTGTCCTTCAGCCTGATGCAGGAAGGCTATGATGAATACCGCGCGGCCTTCGCGTGCGCCGTCGGCGAATTCGCGCTGGACGCGGATATTCATACCGACTACGACGTTTTCGAGATGGAAGCGAACCTGAAGTTCGCCGACGCGAAGGCGCGCCTGACGCTGAACGTGGATGATGACGACGTGGACGGCAAGCTCGACATAATGGGCGGCGAGGATTACCTCACGATCAACCTGCATGGCAGCGACGACGTGTTCACGCTCAACGGCTTCGGCAGGGTGAGCGGCGACACGTTCTCGGTGAACGCGCTGTTTGTTGATACCTACCGCGGCCTTGAGGGCACGTTCAACATCGACGTGATCGATGAAGACGACATCACGAGCATCGAAGGCTCCGTGACGTACGAAGAAGGCCGCCGCTATGCCTACGACTACACGATTCTGGTGAACGGCGAAGTGGCTACCCGCTGCACCTACGAGCTGACGCCCGAGGGTCTCAAGAGCGTAACGATTACGGATTCCACCGTTCAGAGAACGGAAGCGACCGCCGAGCGCACCGCGACCGGCATGAAGGCCGTCGCCACGACGCAGACCAACAGCATCGGCGCGGACGGCGCGGAGACGGAGGGCATGACGACAGGATATACGCTGACCGTCGACGGCGTGAACTTTGTGTGCGACGTCAGCGTCAAAATGATGGGCATGGAAGAAGCGATGCCGCTGATGCGGGTCACCGGTACGGCGATCGATGAGGAAAATCGTCTCGCGTACCGCATCGACGTGGATGTGCAGGGTCAGACGATGTATATCGAGGGCGGTATCATCGAGGAAGCGTCGGAGAATGAGAACGATGTTTGCGGAAGGCTGTATCTGGCGACCAACGCGAACGGAACGGAAGACCGCATCGACCTGTCCTTCGTCCTGACGGACACGGGCATCAAGCTGGCGCTGGAAAGCACCGAGAACGGCGTTGCCCAGTCGGTCGGCAGTCTGTCCGTGAATGTGGAGACCGTGGTTCCCGAAACCGCGCCCGCGCACGTGACCGGCACGCCGCTCACGACCGAACAGCTGCTCGAGCTGTTTGCGCAGCTCGCACAGTAACAAGCTTGCGGTTTGCCGCCTCTACGCCGAGCGCGGGAGGCGGCAAATTCGCGTTCACGCTCCGTGCGTGAGAAAGGAGTTCACAATGAAAAAATGGTTCGTCGCGCTCTTGATTCTGGCGCTTCTGCCGGCGTTCGGCGCGGGGGCGGAGGCTGTCGGGGACTTCACCGTCCGTTACATGGAGGACGGCACCGCCAGCATTGTCTCCTATAATGGAACGGACGCGAGCGTGAAAATTCCTTCCTATTTTAATTCCGGAAATGCCATGCATCCGCTTACCGCCATTGGCGCGCAGGCGTTCATGGGCAACACCGCGATTACCGAGGTGGAGATTCCCGACGGCGTGGCCACCATCGAGCCGCGCGCGTTCAGCGGCTGCGTGAACCTTCAGAAGGTTACGCTGCCCGGGAACGTGACCGGCATTGGCGAGGGCGCGTTTGAAAACTGCGCCAGCCTGACCGAGATCAACCTTCCGGCCAAGCTGTATTACGCCGGCGCGAACATCTTCGCCGGCTGCTCCAGGCTGGTGCTGACCGAGGCGCAGCTGGCCGTGCTTACATCCACCGAAAGCGGCGAAAACACCGAGCAGGCGGCCAACGTTGCCGCCGCGCCCACGGGCGACCACACCGATTTGCAGGATCGGCTGGGACAGAACTTTCAGGAGGTCGCCGCCGCGCTGAACTGCACCACCGACGATCAGGTGACCAACGGCATTCAGTATTCCAGCGACGTTCTGACCGTGAATTCCGACGACGGCGCGCGCGTGTCGTCCATCTCCATCAACGCCGCGTCCAGCTACAGCCTGATGGGCGTGTACGTCGGTTCGAGCGCGTCCGACGCGGGCAGCGTGTTTGTCGAAAACGGCATGACGCTGGTGGACTCGTGGGATCGCGGCGCGACCTATTCCGACGGCAAAAACCTGAACATCACCTACTGGAAGGACGCGAACAATCTCGTCATCGGCCTGAACGCGGCGCTGCCCGTGGATGAAACGCAGTACGCCAAGGGCAAGGCCATCAAGAACGTGAACATACGCACCGCGGCGGGCAAGAACCATACCATCATCCTGAGCGCGCCCGCCGGAAAGACGGTAGACTATCTGGGCGAATCGCAGCGCGACAACGAGGGCACGCTGTGGTATCACGTGCGCTACAACAACAAGACCGGCTGGGCCTCCGCCGATTACATCACGCTGATGAACGAAAACGGCAGCTTCGACGAGGCGTTCCAGCTGCTCAAGCGCGGCTCCAAGAGCGAAGCCGTGACCACGCTTCAGAAGCGGCTGATTGAGCTGAAGTATCTGAAGGGCACGGCGGACGGCTCCTTCGGCCCCGCCACGGAAACCGCCGTGATGCTGTTCCAGCAGGCCTCCGGCATGAACCCCAGCGGCATTGCCGACGAGGAAACGCTGAAGGCGATTTACAGCGACAGCGCCGTCGTGAAGCCCGGCGAGGTGGCCGGAAACACGCTGGAAATCGGCAGCAAGGGCGACGAGGTGAAGGCGATTCAGGACGCGCTGAAGGCCAAGGGCTATCTGACCGGCGCGAGCGACGGCAACTTCGGCTCCGCCACGGCCAGCGCGCTCAAGGGCTTCCAGCGGGCGAACGGCCTGCCGGTAACCGGCGTCGCGGACGACGCGACGCGCGCGGCGCTGCTGGATGAGAACTCCGTCGCCATGACCGAATCGACCGGCGCGACGGCGAGCCTGTACGAGACGCTTAAAAAGGGCGATCAGGGCACGTCCGTCAAGACGCTTCAGGAAAAGCTGAAGGCGCTGGGCTACCTGACCGGCGCCGCCGACGGCAAGTACGGCGCGGGCACGGAAACCGCCGTGAAGAACTTCCAGAAGGCAGCGGGTCTCACCGAGACCGGCACCGCCGACCCCGAAACGCTGAGCGCGGTGTACGCCGCGAAGATTCCCGTGATCCTGTTCAAGCGCGGCGCGAAGGGCGACGACGTGAGCGCGCTCCAGCAGAAGCTGAAGGCGCTGGGCTATCTGACCGGCGCCGCCGACGGCAGGTACGGCGCGGGCACGGTAAAGGCGGTCGAAGCGTTCCAGAAGGACAACGGTCTGGAAGCGACCGGCCGCGTGGACGAGGACACGATGGCGGCGCTGAACGCCAAGGAGATTCCGGCGCGCACGTCGTTTGCGCGCGGCGACATCGGCGACGACGTGAAGGCGCTTCAGGAGCGGCTGAAGGGGCTGGGGTACCTCGAGGGCGAGGCGGACGGCAATTTCGGCAGCAAGACCGAGCAGGCCATTCGCAAGTTCCAGCAGGCGAAGTCGATCAAGGTGACCGGCAAGGCCGACGCGGAAACCGTGAAGCAGATCATGGGAGGCGAGCCCGCCGCCGCGCAGCCGGAGCAGCCCGCAGAGAGCGCCGGGGCAGAGCCGCAGACGCAGCCGGAGCAGCCCGCGGAGAACGCGGAAGTTTCGGCGGCCGCGCAGAACCTTCTGTGCGGCAAGCTGGCCTATACGCTGCCCGAGGGCTGGTATCTTGTGAACAAAAACACGGCGGCGACGCTCGCCGCGCAGCCCGACGCGGCGGCGGTGTTCGCGGCGGCGCAGGGCGCGGACTTCTTCCAGAAGTGCGCCCAGATGGAGACCGACGAAATCTACAACGCCGAGGGCTACATGGTGATGCAGGTGAAGAACACCGGCCGCATGGGGCAGGATCAGGCCGTGCTGGACAGCGCGAAGGACGTGTTCGGCGAGTCCGTGCGCAAGGAAATGCAGAACAACGGCTATGACAAAAACTACGAATACGCGCTCGAAACCGTGGGCGACATTACGTTCTTCGTATCCTTCGCCAGCCGCGAAACGGACGGCAAGACCGAGTATATCTCCCATTGCGTGACCATCGACGCGGCGACCGACGCCATCGAGATCATTACCTACGCGGATAAGGAAACCACGCTGAACCTTTTGAAGGGCTTCGCGACCGCCGTCTGAGCGGCATTCCCTTCTCTGCCGCCCCCGACGGAGCCCGCTTCCGCCGGGGGCGCTGCTGTTTTCAGGACATACGTATAGAGGAGAAATCCATGATTACCGAGACCATTGGAAGTATTACCATCGTTCTTCCGGAGACGGAGGGACTGTTTTCGCCGCGCGGGCTGGATCGCGGCACGCGGGCGATGCTGGAGCTGTATCCGCCGGAGCCGGGCTGGCGCGTGCTCGATCTGGGCTGCGGCGCAGGGCCGGTGGGCATCTATGCCGCGAAAATCTGCGGCGCGGAGAACACGGTGATGGCGGACATAGACCCGCGCGCCGTGTCCGCCGCCGCGCGCAACGCCGAGGCGAACGGGCTGACGATCGCGGCCTTTGTCTCCGACGGCTTCCGCCAGCTGACCGAAACCGGCTTCGACGCGATCTATTCCAACCCGCCCTATCAGAGCGACTTCGCCGTCGCGCGTCATTTCATCGAAAAGGGCTTCAACCGCCTGAACATCGGCGGCAGCCTGTTCATGGTCACCAGGCGCCGCGCGTGGTACGAAAACAAGCTGCGCGCCATCTTCGGCGGCTGCCGCGTGACCGAGCGGGACGGCTACTTCGTCTTCTCCGCGCAAAAGCGAAGCGCCCGCTACGCCAACGCGCGCCCCTCAAAATAATTCCTATGGTACATATTTTGGCTCGAATTCATGCCTTCCGGCGAGCGGAGGGCATGAATGTTTTTCACACCTTCAACCGGCGAGCCGCTTCGTTTTTTCGCATTGGATTCATTCTCAAAATGGATTTTTGCCATCGCGCCTATTCTTTTTCTGCTATGATATGGGGGCTCGGCCACAGGCGCCGGGAGAAAATACAGGAGGAAGGATGCGTTTGGAGAGAAGGGAAGAAAGGTCGTATCGCGTATTCGGATATGTTCGCGTTTCCACGAAGGAGCAAAACGAGGCGCGCCAGCTGATCGCCATGCGGAATCAGGGCGTGCCGGGGAAAAACATATATGTGGACAAGCAGTCCGGAAAGGATTTCCAAAGGCCGCAGTACGCCAGACTGGTGGCAGCCGTTCGGCCGGGCGACATTGTAATTGTGAAGAGCATTGATCGTCTGGGGCGCAACTACACGGAGATTCTGGAGCAATGGCGCATTCTGACGCGCGAAAAGCGCGCGGACGTGGTGGTGCTCGACATGCCGCTGCTGGACACCCGCAAGGGCAAGGACCTCACCGGCACGCTGATCTCCGACATCGTTTTGCAGCTGCTTTCCTATGTGGCGCAGACCGAGCGGGAGTTCATCCGCCAGCGGCAGCGGGAGGGCATCGCCGCGGCGCGGGCGCGGGGCGTTCGCTTCGGCGCAAGGCCGCAGGAGCGTCCGGCGAGCTTTTCGGAGGTGGCGGGCGCGTGGGCGCGGGGCGAAATCTCCGCCCGCGAGGGCGCGCGCCGCCTGAAGGTTTCCCACACCACGTTCCTTCGGTGGTCAAAGGAAACGAACCCGACCGTGGAAAAACGCGAAGAATGAAATTTATTATTTTTTGGAATTAATGGTAGACAATATGTGCCGACTCTGGTATAATATGGATGCGAATCAAAAATAGGGGGCTCGGCGTCTGTTCTGTGCCGGATCTATGGGTTTTGTTTACGAGACGGACATGAATTGCACTGGAATCTGACGTCTGCTTTCTGTTCCAGCAGACAGAAGCACGCCCGCAAGAGGGTGTTTTTGTGTATACCATAAATGAAGGGAGGCTCATCGAGTGAACCCGGGAGGGATACGGTGCCTTCGCGCCGACGACCCAGCCGACACCCCGCGCGCCGGTACGCAGGCGGCTGCGGAGAACGCGCGTCCGTCCGCGGGCAGATCATCGCGAAAGTTGACTCTTCACTGATGGAATAAGGGAAAGGAAGGTTGTCGAATGAAACTCAGGAAAGTATATGCCTGCATACTGACGCTGTGTATGCTCGTCTCCATGCTGCCCGCGTTCGCGGCGGACACGGACGCGAGCTGCACGCATAAGTGGACCGAGAAGGTCATCAAGGAAGCGAACTGCACGCAGACGGGTCTTGTGAAGAAGACCTGCGAGCTGTGCGGAGACTTTGAATACGAGAAGACGCCCTTCAAGCATGGCGAGGGCAAGGAAGTTGTGAAAGAGGCCACCTGCACGAAGCCTGAAACCGTGGGTCTCTACTGCGAGAAGTGCGGCGAGCTGATCGGAAAAGTTCAGGAAGTCGGCAAGGCGCTGGGCCATGATCTGGGCAAGGGTACGGAAAAGAAAGCCGACTGCGCGGGCCCGGATCGCGTCGAGTACACCTGCAAGCGCTGCGGCGAAACCGTCGCAGAGGCGATCGAAGGCGGCGAAGCGGCGAAGGAGCACGACTGGGAAGCGAAGATCGTTCCCGCGACGTGCAAGACGAAGGGCTACGAAGCAAGGGTCTGCAAGGCCTGCGGCAAGGTCGAAAAGGATAAGGAACTCCCGATCGACGAGAACGCGCACGTTGCCAAGCTGGGCAAGGTGATCCGCGAGGCGACCTGCACCACGAACGGTCTTGGCCGTTCCGTCTGCGAGCTGTGCGACAAGGAGCTGGGCTACATCACCATCAAGGCCGGCCACAAGTATGGCGATCCGATCTGTGATGAAGGCAAGCAGGTTACCTGCGGCAAGGCTGGCTATGGCTACTACGTTTGCACCGTCTGCGGCGAAGAGACCGAAAAGGCTGAAATCCCCGCGACCGGCAAGCATACGTTTGTAGACGAGACGGACATTCCCGCTACCTGCACCGAGCCTGAAAAGATTGGCCGCATCTGCAAAGTCTGCGGCGCTGCGGATGGCGAGGTTGAGGAAATCGGCGAAGCGCTGGGTCACGACTGGGACGACGGCGTTTACACCAAGGCCGACTGCCTGAAGGCGGAGCGCGAGGTGTTCACCTGCAAGCGCTGCGGCAAAACCCGCGACGAGTTCATCCCGGACGGCGAAGCCGCGAAGGGTCACAAGCTCGTCGACAAGATTGTCGCCCCGACCTGCAAGACGAAGGGCTACACCGAGCGCACCTGCGAGAGATGCGATCTCTATGAGAAGATCAACGAGACCGAAATCGACAAGGACGCGCACGTCGCGAAGCTGGACAAGACCATCCGCAAAGCGACCTGCACGGTGAACGGCCTTGGCCGCTACACCTGCGAGCTGTGCGACGAGTACCTCGGCTACAGGGCGATCGAAGCGAAGCACGTTTACGGCGCGCCGATCTTCGACGAGGGCAAGGAAGCCACCTGCGGCAAGGACGGCTACGGCTACTACGTCTGCGCCGTCTGCGGCGAAGAGACCGAAAAGGACGTTATCCCCGCGACCGGCAAGCACGAGTTCGTGGACGAAACCGTGATTCCGGCAACCTGCACCGAGCCTGAAAAGGTTGGCCGCATCTGCAAGGTTTGCGGCAAGGCGGACGGCAAGGTTCAGGAAATCGACAAACCCCTCGGCCATGACTGGGACGACGGCGAGCTGAAGGACGCTGACTGCGAGAAGGCGGAGCGCGTCGTGTACACCTGCGAGCGCTGCGGCGAAGTGAAGGAAGAAATCATCCCGAACGGCGAAGCTGCGAAGGGTCACAAGTTCGTCGACAAGATCGTTGCCCCGACCTGCAAGACGAAGGGCTACACCGAGCGCACCTGCGAGAGATGCGATCTCTATGAGAAGATCAACGAGACCGAAATCGACAAGGACGCGCACGTCGCGAAGCTGGACAAGACCATCCGCAAAGCGACCTGCACGGTGAACGGCCTTGGCCGCTACACCTGCGAGCTGTGCGACGAGTACCTCGGCTACAGGGCGATCGAAGCGAAGCACGTTTACGGCGCGCCGATCTTCGACGAGGGCAAGGAAGCCACCTGCGGCAAGGACGGCTACGGCTACTACGTCTGCGCCGTCTGCGGCGAAGAGACCGAAAAGGACGTTATCCCCGCGACCGGCAAGCACGAGTTCGTGGACGAAACCGTGATTCCGGCAACCTGCACCGAGCCTGAAAAGGTTGGCCGCATCTGCAAGGTTTGCGGCAAGGCGGACGGCAAGGTTCAGGAAATCGACAAACCCCTCGGCCATGACTGGGACGACGGCGAGCTGAAGGACGCCGACTGCGAGAAGGCGGAGCGCGTCGTGACCACCTGCAAGCGCTGCGGCGAAATTCGAGAGGACAGCTTCGAAGGCGCGAAGCCGGCGACTGGCCACAAGCTCGTTGAGAAGATTGTCGCCCCGACCTGCAAGACGAAGGGCTACACCGAGCGCACCTGCGAGAGATGCGATCTCTATGAGAAGATCAACGAGACCGAAATCGACAAGGACGCGCACGTCGCGAAGCTGGACAAGACCATCCGCAAAGCGACCTGCACGGTGAACGGCCTTGGCCGCTACACCTGCGAGCTGTGCGACGAGTACCTCGGCTACAGGGCGATCGAAGCGAAGCACGTTTACGGCGCGCCGATCTTCGACGAGGGCAAGGAAGCCACCTGCGGCAAGGACGGCTACGGCTACTACGTCTGCACCGTCTGCGGCGAAAAGAGCGAAAAGACTGAAATCCCCGCGACCGGCAAGCATCAGTTCGTGGACGAATTCGTGATCGACGCGACCTGCGAAGAGCCCATGAAGGTTGGCCGCATCTGCAAGGTTTGCGGCAAGGTGGATGGCGAGGTTAAGACCGTCGGCGAAAAGCTGGGTCATGACTGGGACGACGGCGAGCTGAAGGACGCTGACTGCGAGAAGGCAGAGCGCGTCGTGTACACCTGCAAGCGCTGCGGCGAAACGAAGGAAGACGTCATTGGCACGGAAGTGCTGGGTCACAAGTACAAGGAGAAGGTTGTCGAGCCGACCTGCAAGACCAAGGGCTACAAGGCATACGTCTGCTCTGTCTGCGGCGACGCCGAGGTTATCGAAGAGCTCGAACCCGTTGCCGGAAACCACGTTGCGAAGCTGGATAAGGTCATCCGCGAGGCGACCTGCAGCGCGAACGGTCTTGGCCGCTACGTGTGCGCCGAGTGCGGCGATTACATTGGCTACAGGGCGATCGTTGCGGAGCACAAGTGGGGCGAGGAATACGCGAACGCGAATGCCACGGCCATCATGCACGAGTGCCAGGTCTGCGGCAAGGTCGAGATCATCTGGCAGGATCCGGATTTCAAGGAGTGCGAGGAAGGCAAGCACGAGATCGTTAACGATCCCGCGAGAGCCGCTACCTGCACCGTGAACGGCCTGACGGCTGGCAAGCATTGCGTCGTCTGCGGCAAGATTCTCGCGCAGCAGACGGTCATCCCCGCGCTCGGTCACACCGAAGTGGTGGACGAGGGCAAGGAAGCCACCTGCACCGAGGCTGGTCTGACCGAAGGCAAGCACTGCTCCGTTTGCAGCGAGGTTCTGGTGAAGCAGGAAGAGATTCCCGCGCTCGGCCACACCGAGGTTGTCGACGAGGGCAAGGCCGCTACCTGCACCGAGGCCGGTCTGACCGAAGGCAAGCACTGCTCCGTTTGCAGCGAGATTCTGGTGAAGCAGGAAGAAATTCCCGCGACCGGCCACGTCGAGGAGATTCTCCCGGCGGTTGCGCCCACGGACACCGAGCCCGGCCTGACCGAGGGCAAGAAGTGCTCCGTCTGCGGCAAGATTCTGGTTGAGCAGGAAGTCATCCCCGCGCATGGGCACGAGCACAGCTACGTGCTGAAGGGCTATGACTTCAACGCGGATTTCACCAAGAAGGTTGCCACCTACGAGTGCACCATCTGCGGAGATACCTACACGGAGGAAATGGATTTCTAATAAGTAATCCGTTGGGAGCCTGCAGGAACCACCTGTAGGCTCCCTCTTTCATGAAAGAGACGAAGAAGCAAGGGGGAGAAACATGAAACGAATTCTCACGTGGATTCTGGCGCTTGTGCTGGCGGTGTGCTGCCTGCCGGCAATGGCGGAGGAATGCAGCCATAACTGGAAGATCGTTGATCCGACCTGCGGCAAGGATGGCAGGAAGCTGTGCACCCTCTGCGGTGAGAACGAAGTCCTGCCCGCGACCGGCGCGCACACCATGGTCGTCACCATCGAGCCCACGTGCAAGGACGAGGGTGAGAAGATGTGCTCCGTGTGCGGCAAGAGAGAATCGATCGCGAAGAACGAGAACCACAACTGGGAAATTCACGAGCCGACCTGCGGTCAGGACGGCGTGAAGCTGTGCAAAGTCTGCGGCAAGACTGAAAAGCTTCCCGCGACCGGCGCGCACATCATGAAGGTTACCAAAGAGCCCACGTGCAAGGACGAGGGCGAGCAGGCCTGCTCCGTGTGCGGCTACACGGAGAAAATCGCGAAGAACGAAAATCACATTTGGAAGACCGTTGAGCCCACCTGCGGCAAGGACGGCACGAAGCTGTGCTCCGTCTGCGGCAAGAGTGAAAAACTTCCCGCGACCGGCGCGCACACCATGGTCGTCACCAAGACGGCCACGTGCGCGGAAGAGGGCGAGAAAACGTGCTCCGTGTGCGGCTACACGGAGAAGATCGCGAAGAGCGAGAACCACAACTGGAAGACCGTTGAGCCGACCTGCGGCAAGGACGGCATGAAGCTGTGCGCCATCTGCGGCGCGACCGAGGTTCTGCCCGCGACCGGCGAGCACGACTGGATAATCAAGGACGCGGACTGCGAGACGGAAGGCAAGAAGCTCTGCGCGAAGTGCGGCGCGACCGAGACCATCGCTCCCAAGGGTCACGACTGGGTCGTCGGCAAGGAGCCGACCTGCACTGAAGCGGGCGACCGCGTGTGCGTGGTGTGCAGCAAGAGCGAGGTTCTGCCTGCGTCCGGCCACAAGGCCGTGAAGATTCCCGCGGTGAAGGCGACCTGCAAGAAGGAAGGCAGCACCGAGGGCGAGTTCTGCGAGACATGCGGCCTGATGCTCAAGGAGCCCCAGACGGTTCCCGTGAAGAAGCACAGCTACTACACCAAGGTTGTGGAGCCCACGGCGGACAAGAGCGGCTACACGCTGCACACCTGCCGGTATTGCGGCAGAAAGTACAGCAGCGACCGCGTGGAAGCGCTGGGTCAGGGCAATGACCGAATCTACGGCATCGTGACCGACGTGAACCGCATCGTGAAGGACTACACGCTGAACACGGCGAGCGAAGTCGCCGTCATCAACGCCGCGGCGGAAGCCGACGGCACGTTCGCCACGCGCTGCCTGTTCCTCTCCGAGGAGACGGTGCAGAAGCTCGCTCAGGCCGGATGCAGCGAGGTTCGCTTCACGGTCGGCAACGCTTCCGTAACCCTCCCGCTGAACGCGCTGGGCAGCGAAACCGTGGTGATCACGCTTTCCCTTGAGGACGAGAACACCATCGGCGTGAAGGCGACGATCGACGACGAGGCCGCGCAGGACGTGACCGAGAAGCTCGAAGGCCTGACGCTGACGATTGCGGACGCCAGGAACACCGCGCTGGCTACCGAAAGCGGCCGCGCGTATGACGCGACGCTTGAAAACGGCGTGTGGACGATCAAGGTTCAGGCGGCGGAGACCTATATCCTCACGGCCGCCAGGTGAGAAAGGATGAACGAATGAAGAGAATTCTGTGTCTTGTATGCTGCCTGCTGCTTTCGCTGACGTGCGCGGCGGCAGCGGAGGAAACGCCCCGCATCGCCGCCGCAAACTATGCTCTGACCTTCGCGGTGGAGCAGATCTGCGGCCATGACTGGTCGATCGAAACCGTGAACCCCGAGGGAAAGGCCGACTTCATGCCCGACGACGCGCAGCTTGAAGCGCTTCGCGCCTGCGATCTCGTGGTCGTGTTCGGAACGGAAGCGTGGGTTTCCAAGCTCGACGAAGCGCGCGTTCTGAAGGTCGGCGACGCGCTGACGGGCGTGAATCCCGACGCGGGCGAGGGCTTCTGGCTTGCGCCGATCAACATGGCGCTGGTTGGCTACACGGTTTCGGACGCGCTCGCGGCGCTCGATCCCGACTGCGCGAAGGAGATCGCGAACCATAACGAGCTCTTCGTTCAGGCGATGATCGATCTGGACAACACCCTGCGCGCCCACATCGTGCGCAATCAGACGATTCGCGCGCGCGGAGAAAACGGGGGCGACGTTTCCGTGTTTGCCGCGGAATACGGCCTGACCAACGCGCCGGACGATAAGAAGGCGATCGAGCTTGACCCCATTGCCAACGCGACGGAGCAAACCTACATCGACAGAATGCTTGAAAACGCGGAAAAGCTGCACTGATTGAACTGAAGCGCCCGTTCTCTTCCGCGCGAAGGGAACGGGCGTGTGAACAATCGGCCGGGAGGTGAGCGCAATCGATAGAAGAAAGCTGGCCGCGGCCGTGATTCTCGCATTTGTGCTGAGAATTGATTTTTATCGACTTATTTTCTCTTGACTTTTACTGCTCCATCAGATATTTTCAGAACCATACCGTCTTTGAGTGTAATGAATTCAACATCCCCATCTCCATATAGGAAGATCCAATCGCCATCACTATCTTCAAATGCATCTTTGTCTTCATAGACATTTATGCTACACGAATCACTTACCAATGTAAATTCAAATTTTCCACTTTCGATTTCGTCGCCTATATGAAACACCCCTTCGAATAATTCGAATTCAGAAGCATTGGAAGTAAATTCAGAGCGCAGTGCCTTTACAGCACCGCTATCAATTGTGATAAAAGAACCATCAAGCAGAGTATAATATGCTTTATCATTATTTCCGTGAATATATTCCCATTGACCATCTTTGTTATTTAATGCATCTTTATCGATGTACGTATAGATATTGCTTGAACTAGTGATTGGAGAAATGATATAATTTCCAGAAGGTATATCTTTCCCTACTTCGTATGTCCCTTTATATAATTCACTCAGAAGGCCAGATGCTTTTAATGCCTCTTCTTCTTCGGCGATGGCATCGAGTGTTTTTTGCCCGATCTCTGACAGGGCAACTGTGATTTGGATTGATTCAATCGATTGATATGATACGGTTTCTTTACCTTCCTCATTTGAGGTGTACGTAAAAGAAATCTCTGTATCTGGAGCTATATTTTGACTAAGTACTGTATAATACTTAAAATTATCATAATCTGTTGGATTTAAAACCGAGCCTTCTTCACTCATTATGATGATTTGCACATAACCACTCGGCCCATATATATCATAACGCTTTCCATTTAACGCAGTGTATCCGACATCCTCAAGAGTTCTGCTTGTATAATCTCGAACATACTGTGTGAATTTATTGGGTGAAGGACGAGTATATTCGACTTGAGGAATGATATTGTTTGTGCTTCCGATCTTCTCAACAAACAATAAAATTTCTCCATAACCCATATTGACCATCTTGCTGTTAGTGCTAGTTGTAATATCAAATTCCGCATTAGGGGAAGGCATTTGACCAATCACATTGTATGATTCCAGCTGATTATCGTTGTTTGGATCGATATATGTCCCGTCTGTAGATATAAGCACCAAGAGAGTATTGCTGCTGCCATAGCGATCACGGCGTTCTCCGCCCAAGGATGTATATCCACAAGCTGAAAGATTATTGCCAATATAGTTTTTTACAAATACGTGTTCAACATTGTCGACAATATTATCTTCTGCATTCGTATCGCGTCGATCTCGACCTTCACTTGACGCAAATGTTTCAGCAGCCCACTCGGGTCTAGAAGTGAGTTCGTCAATAACTTGATGGCACAAATCAAGCAATTCATTGTAGGACAGTTTTGACAAGTCAATACTTGATTCGGCGAAAGCACAGCATGAGCATAGCACTAGCACAACCATGACAGATGCAAGAATTCGTTTCATGTTCAGGCACACCTCCACTATTTATAACATAATTATATCACAATGGCGTTTTTTTGCAATAGCAAAATAAAAGATTTTTTTTCTGCATCTGTGAAATGCGCAAAATTGTGCCCCGCCGGCAGCACTGCGGAAAGCTACGCCCGCCAGCACGGAATCGACTGCCAGATTATCGACCAATAACCGAAAGAGGATTCGGCGCCGGAAACGGCTGTGAATCCTCTTTCTTAGCTATGCACGCGTTTTATTGATCGTGGTTGAAGGCCTGCATCATCCTGAGCGTCGCGTCCTTTTGCTCGGGCGTTAATGTGCGCCAGCTTTCGAACACGGCGCGCAGCTCGGGCGAAAGCTCGACCAACTCGCCGTCCGCGAAGAACTGCGACAGCGTGATGCCGAAGCCCCGGCAGATTCTTTCCAGCGTGTCGATGGACGGAATCGCGTTTCGGCGGTAGATGTTCGCGATGGTGGATTCGGTCAGCCCGCTTTCTTTCGCCAGACGATACATCGTCCAGCCCCGCGCGTTCATAAGCGCCTGAAGCCGTTCTAAAACGTCCACGCAACCACCGCCCTTCTGAAAATATTTTACCGTTTTTTGATGCTGTAAAATACGGTATGATTGTGCTCTGAACACCATTATGTTATACTGTACACGGAGTACAGACTGGTGGTGATGGGCATGTCAGAAGTAGAAAAGCGCAGGAAACGCTGCTGCTTTACGGGGCATCGACCGGAGAAGCTCAAGTGCGACGAAGCGACGATTAAATCAGCGCTGAGTTGCGGAATTGACGCGGCTATTCAAGATGGTTATCGTACCTTCATTTCCGGTATGACGCGGGGTGTGGATATTTGGGCAGCGGAGCTGGTGTTGGAACGCAGGGTATTTGATGTTTCACTTCATCTGATTTGTGCGCACCCATATCTGGGCTTCGAGCGGGCGTGGAGCCAAGATTGGCAGGTTCGCTATCGGACGATTCTTCGACAGGCTGATTTGGTAAAAGCGATCAATCCGTCGTTTTCCAGGGTTGTTTTTCAGCGGCGTAATGAGTGGATGGTTGATCATTCCAATCGATTGATTGCCGTTTACAATGGAAGTTCCGGTGGCACCCGAAACACCATAGCGTATGCAAAGCGGGAAAAACTCGAAATCGTTATTTGCGAACCGATGGGCACACAACTTGTCAAGCAAATTAACTTGACAGACCGCGGGCGCGGTGGTAGAATGAACAGGCTGTGAAAAGGGCGAAGGAGCGTCTAGTGTGGAGAAGAGAGTGGAGTATGGCTGGCTGCTCGATTTCTACGGCGCGCTTTTAACGGAGCACCGGCTGCGGGTCATGCGGATGTATCTGGAGGAGGATCTTTCCCTTCAGGAAATCGCGGACGCGATGGGCATCACCCGGCAGGGCGTGCACGACGCCATCAATCACGCGCAGAAGCAGCTGGAGGCCTACGAGGCCAAGCTGGGGCTTCTGAGCCGGTACAGGCGGCTGACCGAGGCAGTCGGCGAGTGCCGGACGGAGCTGGATAAGGCCATTTCCGGCGAGGACGCGCAGGCGCTCGTTCGCGCGCGCGAAGCGCTTCGCCGCATTGAAGATATTGAGAGGTGATTTCCGTGGCGTTTGAAGGACTTTCCGACAAACTGCAAAACGCGTTCAAAAAGCTCTCCGGCCGCGGAAAGCTGACCGAGGCGGACGTCAAGGCCGCGATGCGCGAGGTGCGCATGGCGCTTCTGGAAGCGGACGTCAACTACGCCATCGTCAAGGACTTTGTGAAGACCGTCACCGAGCGGTGCGTGGGCGCGGAGATTCTCGAAAGCCTCACGCCGTCGCAGCAGGTCATCAAAATCGTCAACGAAGAGCTGACCAAGCTCATGGGCGGCGTGAACGCCAAACTCACGCATTCGCCCACCGCGCCCACCATCTACATGATGTGCGGCCTGCAGGGCGCGGGTAAAACCACTATGTGCGCCAAGCTCGGCCGCATGCTGAAGAAGGAAAACAAGCGCCCGCTTCTGGTGGCGTGCGACGTGTACCGCCCCGCCGCCATTCGTCAGCTGCAAATCGTCGGCTCGCAGGCGGGCGTGGAGGTTTATGAGCGCGGACAGGGCAATCCCGTGCAGATCGCGAAGGAAGCCGTGGAGCACGCGCGGTATTACGGCTTCAACCCCGTGATCATCGATACCGCCGGCCGCCTGCACATCGACGAAAAGCTGATGCAGGAGCTGCGCGACATCAAGGCCACCGTCAAGCCGCAGGAGGTTCTGCTGGTGGTCGACGCGATGACCGGCCAGGACGCTGTGACCGTGGCGGACACGTTCAACAAAGAGCTGGGCGTGGACGGCGTGATTCTCACCAAGCTGGACGGCGACACCCGCGGTGGCGCGGCCATTTCGGTCAAGGCCGTCACCGGAAAGCCCATCAAGTTCGCCGGCGTGGGCGAAAAGCTGACGGACATCGAGCCCTTCCATCCCGACCGCATGGCCGGACGCATTCTGGGCATGGGCGACGTGCTCAGCCTGATCGAGAAGGCGCAGGACGCGTTTGACGAGAAGTCGGCCGAGGATCTGGAACGCAGGCTCAAGAGCCAGCAGTTCAATCTGGAGGACTACCTTCAGCAGATCAAGCAGATTCGCAAGCTCGGCTCCGTGGGTGACATGCTCAAGATGATCCCCGGCGTGGGCTCCAAGCTCTCGAACGTGGAGATCGATGAGGACAAGATTGCTAAGGAACAGAAAAAGACCGAGGCCATCATCCTCTCCATGACGCGCGCCGAGCGCCGCCATCCCGACATTCTGAACGCCAGCCGCCGCCGCCGCATCGCCGCCGGAAGCGGAACCACCGTGCAGGACGTGAACCTGCTGATCAAGCAATACGAGCAGGCGCGCCAGATGATGAAGCAGGTGATGGGCTCCAAGGGCAAGCTGCCATTCGGCCTGCGCAAGGGCTTCCGATAATTCGCGGAACACCGGGAAACCCGGATTTCCATATAGGACACAATACAAGGAGGAACACCCCATGGTTAAGATTCGTCTGAAGAGAATGGGCATGAAGAAAGAGCCTTTCTACCGTGTCGTCGTTTCCGACAGCCGTACGCCCCGCGACGGCCGCTTCATTGAGGAAATCGGCTACTACAATCCCGTCGAAGATCCCGCCGTTATCAAGTTTGACGAAGAGCGCGCCAAGTACTGGCTCAGCACCGGCGCTCAGCCGACCGACACCGTTCGCGGCCTGCTGAAGAAGGGCGGCCTGCTGTAATCCGCAAGGACAGCAGACCCTGAGGCAAGATTCGTGGATATGGTCGAACTTGTGAAGTTTGTCGCCCAGAAGCTGGTTGACAAACCGGACGCGGTGGACGTGCGCGAGGTGGACGGGCCGGAGTCCGTCGTGATCGAGCTGCGCGTCGATCCGGACGACATGGGAAAGGTCATCGGTAAGCAGGGAAGAATCGCCAAGTCGATCCGCACCGTCGTGAAGGCGGCGACGCTCAAAAACGAAAAGCCCGTGTTTGTCGAGATTATCTGAATGCAAAAGCGCAAAAGCCGCCCGGCGGGGGCGGTTTTTTTGTGGCATTCTGGTCGAAATTATACCATATTGAATAGCAATAATTAACAATCTCCCCGGGAACTTCGCCTCCGTCCCCTCCGTCTATAAGACATCACACGAAATGGAGGACAAAAACCCTATGAAACTGATTTCCATCATTCTTTCCATCCTGCTCGCCTTCGGCGCATGCGCGACCGCGGAACCCGCCGCTGAAACGATTACCGGCGTTGTGACCGAATACGTCCATGGCCAATACATGGTGATTGAAAACGCGCAGCTGGGAACCGTACAGGTGAATCTGGCTCCCGAAACGCCGATTGAAGCCGACCGCGCCATTCAGGCGGGCGATTACGTGTACGTGTCCTTTGACGGCGCGATGACCGCCTCGCTCCCGCCGCAGATCAGCGCGAAGAACGTCGTCATGCGCACGCTCACCGGCGACGTCGTAAGCGTCGACGCGAAAAACAACGACGTCCTTATCCGCACCGCGGATGGGCAGGAGGTTCTCGTGCACATGCCCGACGAGTGGAAGGGCGCCAAGATCGACTTCCCCACCCTGACCGCCTACTTTGACGGCGCCATGACCATGTCCCTGCCCGGACAGATCAGCGCGGGCATGGTCGTTCCCGGCTATATCGTGGACGGCGTGGTGGAGGAGATCGGCGAGGACTTCATCCTCATCGACGCGAACGGACAGAAGCTTCAGGTCAACGTGGACAGCATTCCCGAGAATCTCAAGCCCGAGGATGTAATCCGCATGCGCTATAACGGCCAGATGACCAATTCCATCCCCGCTCAGATCTTCGCCCTCGAAATCATCCGCGTAAGCCGCTAAATCCAATTCCACTCGAAGCCAGCCGGCACGGCTGGCTTTCGTGCATTCGGGAACTTCGCATGAGAAAGAAAACGGAGGGAAGCCCATGAAGGAATCGTGCGCGCCGATTCGCGACCTGCTGCCGCTGTACGCGGAGGGAAAAGCCGCGCCGGAAACGCGCGCGTTCATCGAACGGCATCTGTCGGAATGTCCGGAATGTCAGCACAGATTTTCCGAGCTTCGCAGCGTCGATCCGCGCGCCCGCCGGAAACGCTGCTGGCTTCGCGCGGCTATCGCAGATCTCTGCGTCTTCGTCGCGGTCTTTCCGTATGTCGTACGCATGACCAGCGTCCAATGGCTTCCGTGGGAGGACGGCCTGATTCAGGTGAAAGGGTCGCAGAGCATGTCCCCGGACGGCTTCTATTATGAAGGCGATGATATTCCGGAATCGGTGGACGTGCTCAGGCTTCAGATGGACGGCCGAATCGGCGGAATCAGCGAACGCACGGTCATCGAAAACGACGGCAGGGCGACCGCCACCCTTCAGGCATGGCGCGGCGCTTCCGCTCGCGAACCTTACATGCGCTGGCTCTGCCCGACGCCCGACCGGCTGATTTACAGCGACGGCATGCGGCAGATTCTGCTGTGGGAACGCGCGCCCGGCGAATACGGCGAAACCCCGATGCGCCCCATCGTGCCGTATGCCGTCCTCCTCGCGGCGGCGTTTGCGCTCATCCTCGGCGTACTCTGGCTCGTCTTCCGCACTCGAAGAACGGCCACTCTTCTCAGACAACTGTTTTTCGCGCCGGCCGCATACCTTGCCGCTAACATCCTGCTAAAGGGAATCGATGCGGCAAGCCCGCGGCATACGTTCATCCTGTCAGTCGCCCTGTACGCGCTGCTTTCCCTGACCGGACAGGCGCTGCGCCAGCGGAGAAAGTCCATATAAGAAAAACAGAACGATCGCCGGACAGATTTTCGGATGATCGTTCTGTTTTTTTGTATGCTTCTTTAAACGCCCCCGAAGGAGAGCTCGAGAGGGCCGCAGCCCTCTCGAATTTCAATCTCAGGCTGGCGAAGCCGGGCTTCCGCGCAGGGAGGAGGAGGTGCGGAGGGGGAGCGAAGCTCTCCCTCCGCCTTCGGGGAATCAGCGAATGCCGAGCACGGCCTGTTCGCGTTCCTCCTTGAACTGGTTGGCGTAGAGGTTATAGTAGTAGCCGCGCTTCTGGATGAGCTCCTTATGCGTGCCGCTTTCAGTCACTTCGCCGTGCTGAATCACGAGGATGCGGTCGGCGCTGCGGATGGTGGAAAGGCGGTGCGCGATGATGAAGGACGTGCGCCCCTTGAGCGTGGTAACGATGGCCTTCTGAATCTTCTGCTCCGTTTCGGTATCGACGGAGGAGGTGGCCTCGTCCAGCACGAAGATGGCGGGCCTGGCGATCAGCGCGCGGGCGAAGGAGATCAGCTGCTTTTGTCCCGTGGAAAGGCGGTTTCCGCCCTCGCCGACGTCGGTATCATAGCCCTTCTCGAACTTCAGGATGAAATCCTCCGCGTCGACCAGCCGGGCGGCCTGCTCGACTTCCTCGTCGGTCGCGTCCAGACGGCCATAGCGGATGTTCTCGCGGATGGTGCCGGAGAACAGGTGCGGCTGCTGGAGCACATAGCCCAGATGCGACTGAAGCCACAGCTGCGAGCGCTCGCGGTAGTCCACGCCGTCGATCAGGATGCGTCCCTCGGTCGGCTCATAGAAGCGGCAGATCAGGTTTACGATGGTGCTCTTTCCGCTGCCCGTTTCGCCCACCAGCGCGATGGTCTGGCCCGCCTCCACGTGCAGGTTGAAGTCTTTCAGCACCTTTTCGCCGCCGGAATACTGGAACGACACGTTCTCAAACTGAATATCGCCCTTGAGCTCCGGCCAGTTTGAGCGGTCGGGGTTGAAGTTGTTGCCGAAGGCCTTTTCGACCTCGGGCGTATCCTTGATTTCCGGCTCGGTTTCGATCAGCGTGAACACGCGCTCGGCGGCGGCCTGACTGTTCTGCATGTCGGCCAGTGTACGCACGATGGCCACGATGGGGTCGAAGATGTTGCTGGCGTAGTTCACAAACGCCGTCAGCGTACCGAGGGAAATCGCGCCGAAGGCCGCGCTCATGCCCAGCACGCTTTCGCCGCCCTTCCACAGGGCGATGGCCACGGTGATGGAGCCCAGCGACATGACGACCGGGAACAGAAGCGCGCTCAGAAGCGCCGCGTGAATGGAGCGCTTTTTCATGGTGTCCGTCAGCTGCACGAACTCGCGGGCGTTTTCCTCCTCGCGCACCAGCGTCTTCGTGGTCTTCGCGCCCATGATGCCCTCGTTGAACGAGCCGGTGATCCTGGAATTGGTCTTGCGCACCTCGCGGTAGTTCTTCAGAATCTTCTTCTGAAGGATCATCGTCACCACGGCGATGACCGGCATGACCGACAGCACCACCAGCGCCAGACGCGGGCTCAGGGCGAACATGTGAATCGCGGCCATGATGATGTAGCCCACGCCCCACGCAAGGTCGATCAGCCCCCAGCCGATGGTGTCGCCCAGTCGCTGGGTGTCGCTGCTCATGCGGGCGATCAGGTAGCCGACGGGCGTCTTGTCGTAAAACGAGAACGACAGCTCCTGAAGCCGGCGGAAGCCGATTTTGCGGATGTGGTGCGTCATGCCCGATTCAATGCGGCCGGACGTGAAGCAGAAGATGAAAATCAGCGCCACCTGCGCCAGAATCACCAGCGTGTAGCGAATGGCGAAGCCCGTGAAGCCCTCCAGCGTCTGGTTGGCGATGAAGGTATCGATGGCTTCCGCCGTCAGAAGCGGGATTTCCACGTCGATGCGCGCGCTTAAAAACATGCACACGCACACGAGCAGCAGCTGCAGGTGATAGGGCTTTGCGTATTTGAACAGCTTTCGCCAGAGGGATGCGTCAAATCGTTTGGTATAATCCTGTTCTTCCTGATATTGCACGTTCGTTTCCCTCCCTTACGCGCTTTCTTCGGCGGCGTTCAGCTCCTCCTCCAGCGCGGACTGGATGAGGTAGATGCGCCGGTACAGGCCGTCCTGGTGGATGAGCTCCTCGTGCGTGCCCGTCTGCGCCACGCGGCCGTTCTGCAGAACAATGATCCTGTCGGCCTCGGACAGCGTGGTCAGGCGGTGCGAGATGATGAACGTCGTCGCGCCCTTCCCGCCCTCGGCGCGGCTTTCGCGCAGCGCCTCGCGGATGGCCTTGTCGGTCTCGGTGTCCACGGCGGACAGCGAGTCGTCAAAGATCAGAATGTCGTTTTCGCGAATCAGCGTGCGGGCGATGGCCACGCGCTGCTTCTGTCCGCCGGACAGCGTTACGCCGCGCTCGCCCACGATGGTGTCGTAGCCGTTTTCAAAGCCGGTGATGAACTCGTGCGCGCTGGCCGTGCGCGCCGCTTCGAAAATCTGCTCGTCGCTCGGCTCGCGCACGGCGATGCCGATGTTGTCCTTCACCGTTCGGGAATACAGGAACGGCTCCTGAAGAATCAGGCCGATGCGGCTTCGAAGGTGCGACTTGCGAATCCTGCGGATGTCCGTTCCGCCGATGCGGATGGCGCCGCGCCCCTCGTCCACGTCGTACAGGCGCTGAAGCAGGTGCATCAGCGTGCTCTTGCCGGAGCCCGTCGCGCCCAGAATGGCCACGGTCTCGCCGGCTTTCACCTTGAAGTCCACGTCGATCAGCACGGGGTTCATCTTCTCATATTCGAAGCCCACGTGGTCGAACTCGATGTCGCCATCCACCGGCGCGTCGGTCGCGTCGGGCGCGTCCTCCTCCGGCTTCGCCGAGAGGATCTCGTCCAGTCGGTCGAAGGAGACCATGGACTTGCCCATGTCGGACAGGATGCGGCCCATCTGGCGAATCGGCCACAGCAGCATGCCGATGTAGCTGACGAACTTGGTCATGTCGCCCACGCTCAGGCCGCTGGTGGACGCGGTGGCGGCGAGAAACACGCCGTATACCAGCGTCACGCCGGTCTGCGCCATGCTCAGGAAGTCGCTGCCCGGCCAGTAGATCGCGAGCAGGTCGCACAGGCGGCGGTTTTTCTTCCAGAGATCGTCGTTCGCTTCGTCGAACTTGTCGATTTCGAACTGCTGCCGCCCGAACGCGCGCACCACGCGCACGCCCGTCAGGTTCTCCTGAAGGATGGCGCTCATCTTGCCCTCGGCCTCGTCCGCCAGCGTGAAGCTCCTGCGAACCCACTTGAAAAACAGCATCGCGAACACGAACAGCGGCGGAACCAGCACCATGCTGACCAGCGTCATTTTGACGTTCATGCCCAGCATCAGTACCAGCGCCACAGCCAGCATCAGCACCGCGCGGAACACCTCGACAATCTGCGTCTGCAGGAAGCGGCGAATGGTCTCCACGTCCGACGTGCAGCGCTGAATCAGGTCTCCGGTCTTGGCCTTCACGTGGTAGTCGTAGGGCAGCGTCTGCAGGTGCGCGTACAGCCGGTCACGCATGTTCTTGGCGATGGACTCGGACGCCGTCGCCGTCCAGCGCGCGCGCAGATACTGGAACACGCCGTTGAGCAGGTACAGCGCGATGATCACCAGACCCACCAGCCACAGGTTGTGAATGACGTAGGAAAGTCCCCCGCGGGCCTCAAAGAACCGGTTCATGAAGCCGGGGAAGTTGAGCGGGTTGTTCTCGTGCATCAGCCAATCGTGGATGGCGTCGGCAACGCCGCCGAGCATGCTGGGCGACACGAAGCCGACCACGCTCGTCACGCCGACCGTCGCGATCGCGCCTATGTAGCGCAGGCGATTGCCCTTCATGAAATCGTTCAGTCGCTGAAGTTTTCTGGATGCCATAAAACCCTCCGTTTCTTCGTTCGAAGCGCGCAAAAACCGCCGGGCGCGCAGGTTCGCCCGACGGTGAAAGCATGAAAAAAGGACATGAAGAGACTTCTATTGCTTCACTCGAGGGCGCACCATGATTTCGAAACCATTGCAAGAAAATACACGCGAAAAGTTCTTCACTGGGTTCGCCCCCTCTCTTCAAACATTGTTATCAGTATACGCCTATTGTCCTGTAAAATCAAGGGTTATGCCCTGATTTCGCCCAATTTAACGGCTGTTTTACCGCGCGTTCGTTGTCAGCGCTTCTTCTGTGAAGCGGCGGGCTTTTTCACCGGCCATTTTTCCTGTCCCTCGGAGAAGAGGAACCAGCCGCGCAGGTAGTCGTTCAAAATGTCCGCGTCGGTCTCCATGCTCATGTGCGCCGCGCGCAGCATGTGCGTTTCCGCGTCCGGCAGGCGCTTTTTCACCCTCGCGGGCAGCTGGCCGCCGAAAATGCGGTCGTTCGTGCCCCAGATCAGCATCAGCGGCCCCTTGCTCTGATACGCGTTCTCGGGCAGACGGTAGCCCTCGCGCATCAGCCGCGCCAGCGTGTCCGGCATGCCGCGCCGGCAGATCGAGCGCCTGAGCGCCTCCATGCGCGCCTTGCTCACGCGCCCGCCGTATACGCGGCGCACCAGTATGGCGAAGCCGCGCCGGTCGAGGATCTTTTTGCGGAACCAGAGGTCGATCAGCTTCTTTCCAACCGGCGTTTCCAGCAGGAGCTGAAGCGGATATGGCATGAAGCGATCGAACACCGGACTAATCAGCACGCGCGATTTCACGCTGTCCGCCTGATACAGCGTCATCATCATGATGGCGGCGGCGGCGCTTCCGTGGCCGATCAGGTGCCACACGCACTGCTTTTCGCCGCGGCGGCGCTCCACCTCGTCTAAAATGCCCCACAGAATCTGCGCGCGCGTGTCGTTGTCCTGAAACACGCCCGCCCCGCAGGCGCTCGCGCCGTAACCGGGTAGCTCCGCGGCTACGCACAGGCAGCCGTTCGCGGCGAGCATGCCCGCCAGCTCCGTCCATGCGTCCGCGTCGGCCAGAGGAGAGCTTACCATCAGCACGCGACGCGTCGCCTGCGCATCGGGCGTGAATACGCGAAAGCGCACCCTCAGCCCCTGAAACGACAGACGGATCTCCTCGGTTCGCATGCCGGCAATCTCCTCCCTTCAAACGCATATGGACATACCATCTTATTTTAGCATACCCATCTGAGCGATAGATTTCCATTCTATTGAGCTTTCGCTACAATTCACTGACAATCTTCAGCCCTGCCCGCGCCGGAAACGCAGGTTTTTCCGAAAAAATGCGAAAGTGTCCCTTGACGAAATACATGTGTGCGTGTATAATGGACATTGATTCGAAAACCGGAGGCGGAGCATGGGCGTAAAGGCGGTAAAATTCGGCGGTTCGTCGCTGGCGGACGCGGGACAGTTTCAAAAGGTAAGGGAAATTCTTCTTTCCGATCCGGCGCGGAGATTTGTGGTGCCCAGCGCACCGGGGCGGCGGTTCGACGGGGACGACAAGGTGACCGATCTCCTGTATCGCTGCCATTTCGCGGCGCGCGCGGGGGAAAACGGCTATGTGTATTTTGAAAAGGCGGCCGCGCGCTACAGGGAAATCGCCGCGGCGCTGCACCTGAAGACAGATGTGGACGCGTTGCTTCAGAAGACCTTCGCGCAGATTCTCGAAAACGGCACGCCGGACTTCGCGGCCAGCCGGGGCGAGTACCTGTGCGGGCGGCTGCTGGCGGACTGTCTCGGCTGGGATTTCGTCGACCCGCGCGAGTTCATCCGCTTCGACCGGAGGGGCGTGTTCGCCTCGGAATGGACGAACGAGGTGCTGCGCGCGGAGCTGAAAAAGCACGAGCGCGCGGTCGTTCCGGGCTTTTACGGCTCCTTCCCGGATGGCGAGGTGCGCACGTTCTCCCGCGGCGGCAGCGATATTACCGGCGCGGTCGTCGCGCGCGCGATTGACGCGGAGCTTTATGAGAACTGGACGGACGTTTCCGGCTTCCTGATGGCCGACCCGCGCATCGTGCCGAACCCGCGCGGCATTCGGGAAATGACGTATCAGGAGCTGCGCGAGCTGAGCTACATGGGCGCGACGGTTCTGCACGAGGAAAGCATCTTCCCCGTGCGCGTGGCGGGCATCCCCACGCAGATCAAAAACACCAACGACCCGTCGCATCCCGGCACGATGATTCTGGCGCGCCCGTCGAAGGACGGCGGCGTGATTACCGGCATCGCCGGACATAAGAATTTCACGCTGATTTCCATCGAAAAGGGCATGATGAACGCCGAGCGCGGCTTTGGCCGCCGCGTTCTTCAGGTGCTGGACGATTTCGATATTTCCTTTGAGCACCTGCCCACCGGCATCGACACGATGTCCGTGGTGATTTCCACGGAGGAGCTGTCGACGCGCCGCGGCGAAATTCTCAAGCGCCTGAACGAAGCCTGCCAGCCGGACTCCATCGAAATGACGGACGGCATCGCGCTGATCGCTACCGTCGGCCACGGCATGGTGCGCAACCCCGGCACCGCGGCCAGACTGTTCGCCGCGCTCGACCGCGCGCATGTAAACGTGCGCATGATCGATCAGGGCTCCAGCGAGCTGAATATCATCGTCGGCGTGGACAGCGCCGACTTCGAAACCGCCGTCCGCGCGATTTACGGGGCGTTTGAGAAAAATGGGGAATAATAGGGAAACTGAAGGAGCGTGTGAAGTCCGTGATGAATTATAAGAAGCCCGTGTTCTGGGTCATTTTGGTGTCTGTGGTCGTCTGCGCCGCGGTCGCGGTATGCTTCCTGACCAATCCCAAATCGAAGGGTTCAAACGTCGGAACCCGCGAAGCGATGCGCGCGAAAATGTGGTTCGATTATCTTGAAAAGCCCGATGAATTGGATTGGAATGTACAGCTCGAAATCGAGCTTCCGGAATATCCGGGCGTAACCTTTCGCTGGCATCCGGGAATGGTGGAGGCCGTGGTGGAGGCCGTGACGGAAAACGAAATCACGCTGCTTTATACCGGAATGCCCATCTGGAGCACGTACTTTTGCGATCTTACCGGCGATGGGCTTCCCGAGCTGTGCTCTACGCTCAGCGTGGGTTCCGGCATGAGTGACAACCGTATCATCGTCTGCGACTACGCCAACGGCGCAAGCTACACGTTGGAAGACCGTGGGGAATATGACTATTCGCTTCGGCTGGATAAAAAGGATGGCTGCCTGTGGGTTGATAAAAAGGTGTATAACCGTGACGATATAGTCGCTTCTGGCAAACCGTTTCTTACGGACAACGGCTTACAGGTTGCATATGAAAACTGAAAATCTCCGCCAGAGCACGATTCCTTCGCGCCAAACGTAGGCGGGCACGACGGCGTTCATTTGAAAGTTGGTTACAAAAAGCACAAAGTTTCAAATGAACGCTTGCTTTCGGGCGGGTACGGTGGTATAATTCATTTGAAGGTTGACTATAGTAAGCACCAAGTTTCAAATGAGTGGAGGGCTGCCGTATGAATCCAATCATCCGAAGAGATCATTACCTGCAAAAGCTCATCGACCGGAGGGAGAACGGTCTGGTGAAGGTTATCACGGGCATTCGGCGCTGCGGCAAGAGCTTTCTTCTGTTCAATCTGTTTTATGATTATCTGATCGAGAGCGGCGTGAAGGAGGAGCAGATCATCTCGATTGCGCTGGACGACGACCTTTTCGTCCAATACCGCGACCCGGAGGCGCTGTCCGGATTCATCCGCTCCAAAATCGTCTCAAAGGAAATGTACTATATCCTGATCGACGAGGTACAGTACGCCATCGCAAAGGAGGAGCTGAAAAATCCGGATTCCATCCGGCTGTATAACGTGCTGAACGGCCTTATGAGGCTTCGCAACGTGGACATTTACGTGACCGGCAGCAACTCGAAAATGCTGACGAAGGATGTTCTGACCGTTTTTCGCGGGCGCGGGGATGAGGTACGCGTCTATCCCATCTCGTTCAAGGAGTATTATGCCGCCGTCGGCGGAGACAAATCCGAAGCATACGAAGAGTACGCTTTATACGGCGGGATGCCGCTGGTCTTATCCAGAAAGACAGACGCGGATAAAATGGCGTACCTGCAAAGCCTGTTTACGGAGGTCTACTTCAAGGACATTACCGAGCGCTATGACATTGCCCTTCCGGATGTGCTCGCGGAGCTGACGGACGATCTGTGCTCGTCCATCGGCTCGCTTACCAACGCCAGCAAAATTGCCAACACATTGAAGACGGTAAAGGGAATCGCGGTTTCAAGCACGACCATCTCCAGTTACCTGAACTACCTGATGGAATCCTTCCTGTTCAGCAACGCCAAGCGCTATGACGTGAAGGGGAAGAAATACTTTGAATATCCGTCGAAGTACTACTGCGCCGACGTCGGCCTGCGCAACGCCCGGCTGAATTTCCGGCAGCAGGAGGAAACGCATATCATGGAAAACATCATATACAACGAGCTTCTGTGCAGGGATTTTTCCGTGGACGTCGGCGTGGTGGAGGTTTCGGAAAGCTCTGAGGCCGGGCAATCCAGAAAGCAGTGCGAGATCGATTTTGTGGTAAACCGGGGAACGAAGAAATACTATATTCAGTCTGCGCTGAATGTGAACGACCCAACCAAAATGGAGACGGAGATTCGGCCGCTGAAGCACACGAAGGATTTTTTCAAAAAGATCATCATCAGCAAGTCCTCCATGAAGCCGTGGACGGACGACGATGGAATCCTGCATCTCGGTTTGTATGAGTTTCTTCTGAATGAAAATTCGCTGGAGCTGTAAATCGAGCCCGCGGAGAAACCGAAAATCTCCGCGGGAGCGCGTTTTTTCGTTGCATTTTTTCGGGTTTTGTTGTAAGATACAAATTGGGTGATAAGGATATGAAATACCGTATGATCGCCGTCGATCTGGACGGCACGCTGCTCGACCCGAACGGCACGCTGAACGCGCGCACGGTTCGCGCGGCGAGAGCCGCCATGGAGCGCGGCGCGAAAATCGTGCTGTCGTCGGGGCGCATGCCGGCGGCGCTCAAGCACATTGGAGACGAAATCGGCGTAAACGCGCCCGCGGTCTGCTTTAACGGCGGCGCGGTCGTGAATCTTCAAACCGGCGAAACGCTGTATCAGACGCCGGTGCCCATGGATCTGGCGCGGGACATTGCCCGCGCGGCGGAGGAGCGCGGCATGTATCTGCACGCGTTCGTTCACGGCGGCTATATCGCGCCGGAATACAACGACAAGACGGCGGCGTACGAGCGGCTGTCCGGCGTGAAGGCCACGGTGGTGAACCGGCCGGTGTCCGAGGCGATGGACGAAGCGCCGATGAAGCTGCTCATCATCGACACGCCGGAGGGCGCGGAGGCCGCGCTGCCCGGCCTGCAGGCGCAGTTCGCGGGCAGAGCCACGATCATGCGCTCGCAGAAGCACCTGATCGAGTGCGTGGACGTGAACACCGGCAAGGCTGGCGCGCTTTCGTTCCTCGCAAAGCATCTGGGGCTGACCGCGGAGGAAGCCATTTCCTTCGGCGACGGCCAGAACGATCTGGACATGCTTCTGTGGTCGGGCGAAAGCTATGTGATGGACAACGCGCAGGAAGCGCTGAAAAAGGCCTCGCCGCGCTTTAAAATCGCGCCGTCCAACGCCGAGCAGGGCGTGGCGCAGGTGATCGAGCGGCTGATTGCCGAGGACAGAATCGGGGTGTAAGCTTGATTCCCGAAAAAAAGCTGGTGACCGCGCTGGGGCTGGAGGTTGTGGTTCCGTCGCAGGACGGCACGCTGCCCATTGAGGAATCGGACGTCTGCCGTCCGGGTCTTCAGCTGACCGGCTTCTGGGATTATTTCGCCTACGAGCGGCCGCAGCTGTTCGGAAAGGTGGAAATGGCCTACCTGAGCACGTTGGACGCGGATACGCTGGCGGCGCGTCTCAAGACGTTTTTCAGCTTCGCGCTGCCGTGCGTCATCGTGTGCCGCGGGCTGTCCATTCCGGAGGCCATGCTGGTCTGCGCGCGGGAGCGGCGCATTCCCGTGTACCGCACACAGGAAAACACGGTGCGGCTGGAAATGGCCATCATCAATTATCTGAACACGGAGCTCGCGCCGCGCCGCACGATGCACGGCGTGCTGGTGGACGTGTACGGCGTGGGCATGCTGATCACCGGCAACAGCGGCGTGGGCAAGAGCGAGGCGGCGCTGGAGCTGGTGAAGCGCGGGCACCGGCTGGTGGCGGATGACGTGGTGGAAATTTGCCGCGTGAACGATCACCGGCTCACGGGCACCGCGCCCGACCGCACGCGCCACTTCATGGAAATTCGCGGCGTGGGCATCATCGACGTGTACACCATGTACGGCGTCGCGTCCATCATTCGCGAAAAATCCATCGACATGGAGGTGCACATGGAGCTCTGGCAGGACGGCCATTCCTATGACCGGCTGGGGCTGGACAACCGCACCACCACCATTCTGGGCGTGAGCATTCCGTCATTGCTTCTGCCCATTCATCCCGGGCGCAACATCGCCATCGTGCTGGAGGTGGCGGCGCGCAACCTGCGCCTGAAGCAGATGGGCTACAGCGCCGCGGAGGAGCTTCTCCGGCGGCAGACGGGCATCAAAACGCGCCCGTACGGCTTTGACGAAAACGCGGATTATTCCGATCTTGACGAGGATTGACGGGAGGAAAACGATATGGTATACGTAGGCATCGATCTGGGCGGAACCAGCATCAAGGCGGGTCTGGTGGACGAGCAGGGCAAAATTCTGTGCAAGGCGACCTGCCCCACGCTTGTGGAGCGCGGCGCGCGTCCCGTGGTGGACGACATGGCGAAGCTGTCTCTGGAAGTGATTGAAAAGGGCGGCTATACGCTGGACGACGTGAAGGCCATCGGCGTCGGCCTGCCCGGCATTCAGGACCCGCGCACCGGCATCGTGCCGTTCTGCACGAACCTGTACTGGCACGAGGTGCCTGTGATCGAGTGGATGCAGGAAACCATCAACAAGCCCATTTATATCGGCAACGACGCGACGGTGGCCGGTCTGGCCGAGTCCGTGGCGGGCGTGAGCGCGGGCATTGAAAACAGCGTGTTCCTCACGCTGGGCACCGGCGTGGGCGGCGGCATCGTGCTGGGCGGCAAGGTGTATTCCGGCACGAACGGCGTGGGCAGCGAGCTGGGTCATATGATCACCGTGATCGACGGCGAATTGTGCACCTGCGGCAACCGCGGCTGCTGGGAGCGCTACGCCAGCGCCACCGCGCTGATTCGCATGGGCCGCGAGGCCGCCGAGAAGCATCCCGAAAGCCGGATCGCCGCCAGCGTGAACGGCAGGCTGGACGATATTACCGCCAAGACCGTCATCGACGCGGCCAAGGCGGGCGACGAAGCGGCGAACGAGGTGTTCGAGCGCTATGTCTACTACCTGTGCGCGGGTCTGGTGAACATCATCAACTTCATCGACCCCGAGGTCATCGTGCTCGGCGGCGGCGTGTCTCACGCCGGTCAGTTCCTGCTCGACGCGGTGAACCGCCGCCTGCCGTCCATGGTCTTCTATAAGACCATGCCCTACGCCCGCGTGGCGCTCGCGACGCTGGGCAACGACGCCGGCATCATCGGCGCGGCCATGCTGGGCAGGTAAACGATTTCATTTCAAAAGACTTCCGACCGAACAGGAACAGCGGTACGATCTGCTGTTCCTGTTCTTGCATCATTTGATTTCGTGTGATAAGATAGAAGCGGATCGATAAATTTGAAGTTGCGGGTGGCTGAAATGGTAGGAATATATGATTGCTTCGGATATGTCGTGGGTTATGATGTATCCTTTGAAGAGAGATATAAATTGTTGCCATTTGATGGAAGCATAGAGTGGGCGCAGGTTATGAAAAAGATCGCTCGTAGCGGCTATCAAGGCGCTACAACGTTGGAACCCATGAATTGGGACTATGAGCAGCTATCGATTCAATCGTTTTTAGATTTGGCATATCAACGGGCAAAGAAGCTTGATGAATTAAGAACAGTAGAAGTTGGTTAACCGATTTCAGGGCGCGCTTCTATACATCTTTTGGTGTGCCATGTGCGCCCTTGCCTCTCCCTCTGGGAGAGGTGGCCGAGCGCAGCGAGGACGGAGAGGGTAAACGGAGGTGGGTAAACAATGCCTATACCAAAAGACAATTCCCAATTAGAAAATGCCCGGCGGCTTCGCAGGGAGATGACGCCCCACGAACGGAAGCTCTGGTATCTTTTTCTGCGCAAATATCCGGTAAAGATTTACAAACAGCGGATTATCGGCAGATTCATCGTGGACTTTTACTGTGCTTCGGCCAGACTGGTCATTGAATT
>ENA-UOJG01000703-UOJG01000703.1-human-gut-metagenome-genome-assembly--contig:-C47-NODE-703-length-42737-cov-22.733166_pt1 | contig 42737 bp, 40 predicted proteins | sample MGYA00242340_ERZ723887 | MGnify/ENA metagenome assembly ERZ723887 | reverse complement strand
AAAATGTTTTCCCTCATGGAAATCGGCTCCGGTTCCCCAAGGGGGGGGCATTGGCGGGGGAGCTTGCTCCCCCGCCGCGCGGCGCCGCGGCGCCGCATCATCAAGAAAGGCGGCCAATAGAATGTCTCATCGAACTGAAATGCTTGAAAAATGTCACGCATGGCTGGACGCGCACGAGAACGAAATGATCGAGGATCTGAAGTCCTTCGTGTCCTGCCGCTCCGTGAGCCGGGCGGATCTGGCCGCGCCGGGCGCGCCGTTCGGCCCGGAAAACGCCGAGATGCTCAACCGCATCCTGTGGCGCGCGGCGCGCTTCGGCTTTGAAACGAAAAACGGAAACGGCTATTACGGCACGGTCACGCTGGGCAAGGGTGACGACGCGATCGGCTTCATCGCGCACGCGGACGTGGTTCCCGAGGGTAACCACTGGATTCACGAGCCGTACAATCCCGTGCGGGAGGGCGATTTTCTGTTCGGCCGCGGAAGCAGCGACAATAAATCCGCCTGCGTATCGGCGCTGTACATCATGCGCATGATCAAGGAGCTGAACCTGCCCCTCCGCCACGGCGTGAAGCTGATCGTCGGCCTGTCCGAGGAAACCGGCATGCAGGACATGGTTCCCTATAACCTCGCAGAGAAGCCCTGCCGGGTCACGCTGGTGCCCGACGGCCGCTTCCCGGTGTGCTACGCGCAGAAGGGCACGCTGCGCGCCCGCGTGAAGATCGCCCGCGGCGAGGAGCTTGCCGGCTTCGAGGGCGGCGAGGTCGACAACATGGTTCCCCCGCAGGCGGAATGCGTCGTGCGCGTGAGCGCGGAGGAAGCGAAAGCCGCGCTGACCGCTTCGGGCTTCCTCGCGCCGGAATACGAGGTTTCCTCCGACGACGCGGGCGCGAAGATCGTCGCGCATGGCGTCGCCTCGCACGCCGCCGCGCCCGAGCACGGCAAAAGCGCCATTCTCATGCTTGCGGACGCGCTCGAAAAGGCGGGTCTGGTGGGCGGCGCGTCGCTCAGGGCGGTTCAGGCCATCCGCTTCTTCGCGCAGGGCTGCTATGGCGAGCACATGGGCGTCGCCTGTGAGGATCCCGATACCGGAAAGACCACGATGACCGTCGGCGTCGCGCGCACGTATGGAGACGAAATCGAGCTTCACGCCGACTGCCGCCTGTCCGTCGCGGCGAACCCCGCGCAGATGGCCGCGCGCTTCGAGGAAGCGGCGAGGAACGCGGGTCTCGACGTGATCGAAACGAAAACCACCGACCCCGTGTTCATCGAAAAGACCGACCCGCGCGTGCAGGCGCTTCAGAAGGCATATTTCGAGATGACCGGCGACGACTGCCCGCCCTACACCATGGGCGGCGGCACCTATTCCCGCTGCATGGAAAACGCCATCACCTTCGGCCTCAGCCTGCCCCAGCCCGTGCGCCCGGAGGGCCTCCCGCAGGGACACGGCGGCGCGCACGCGCCCGACGAATTCCTCTATATCCCCCACTGGATCACCGGCACGATGATCCTCCTGAACGCCGTCCTGGCGCTGGACGAAATCGTGTAACCCATCCCCACAAACGCCGCCGCGGACAAATTTCCATCCGCGGCGGCGCTTTCTCTCTTCCCCGCGCCGTGATTTCGGAAGAATCCTTGCCGCGCGCGGGCAAACGTGGTATACTGAAAGCATAACGAGCCTTGCCGCAGGGAGGGACGCCGCATGATCACAAAGAAGCTGCCGATCGGCATTGAGAACTTCGAGGAGATGCAGAAGCAGGATTTCTATTATGTGGATAAAACCGGCTTGATCGTCGACCTGCTCGCGGGTTGGGGCAAGGTCAACCTGTTCACGCGTCCGCGGCGGTTTGGGAAGACCCTCAATATGAGCATGCTCAAGTGCTTTTTTGAAATTGGAACGGATAAGAGCCTTTTTGACGGGCTGGCTGTTTCTAAGGAAAAAGCACTCTGCGAGACGTACATGGGAAAATATCCCGTGGTATTTGTCTCGCTCAAGGGTGTGGACGGGCTGACGTTCGAGACGGCGTATCGGGCGCTGTGCTCGATCATCCGCAGGGAAGCGCTGCGCCTTGAGTTCCTGCTCGACAGCGACAAGCTGACGGAAAACGAAAAGAAGTCCCTGAACCGCATTCTGACCGGAGAATACGACGATCAGGATATTCGCGACAGCCTGCAAATGCTTTGCACTCTTCTGGAAAAGCACTACGGCCAGAAGCCCATTCTGCTGATTGATGAATACGACGTGCCGCTGGACAAGGCGTATTATCACGGCTACTATGCGCAGATGATTGATCTTATCCGAGCCATGTTTCAGTCGGCGCTCAAGACGAATAGCAGCCTGTTTTTCGCGGTGCTGACCGGCTGCCTGCGCGTGTCGAAGGAGAGCATCTTCACGGGGCTCAACAATTTGATGGTGCATTCGATCTCGGACGTGAGCTTTGACGAATACTTCGGCTTCACCGACGAGGAGGTTTGCAAGCTGCTCGCGGATTACGGTCTGGAAGACCACTATGAGGAAACCCGCGCGTGGTACGATGGCTACCGCTTCGGCGAGCAGGATGTGTATTGCCCGTGGGACGTGCTCAATTACGTCTACGCGCTGCGCTTTAATCCGCAAGCGCAGCCGAAGGCGTACTGGATCAATACCAGCGGCAACGACATGGTGCGGCGGCTCATTGAGAAGGGCAGCGACGGTACGGAGCAGCTGGAAATCGAGCGGCTGATCGAGGGTGAAACGATCACGAAGCCGCTCAACGAAAACCTGACGCACGCCGAAATCGACGCGAACATTGAAAATCTGTGGAGCCTGCTCTACATGACGGGCTACCTTACGGCGGTCGATTATCCGGACGGAAGCGTCTATTCGCTGCGCATCCCGAACCGCGAGGTTCAGCACATCTTTAAGCAGCAGGTGCTTTCGTGGTTCAAGGATAAGGTGCGCGCGGAGACGGAAAAGCTGACGAATCTGTACGCCGCGTTCGAGACGGGCGACGTGGAGACGATCAAGGAAATCCTCGACGAGCAGCTTCTGGACACGGTGAGCTTTTACGATGCGCATGAATCGTTCTATCACGGTTTTCTGCTGGCGCTTTTAAGCACCTGCGCGAACTGGAACGTGTCTTCCAACATCGAAACCGGCAAAGGCCGCAGCGACATCATCGCGGGGCGGAAGGACAGGAAGGTCGGCTTCGTCGTGGAAGTGAAGGACGTAAAGGACGAGGAAAAGCTGGACGCGGCGTGCGAAGCGGCGCTCCGGCAGATCGACGAAAGAGATTATACGGCCATCCTTCGCCGCTTCCGCGTGAAGGAGATTCATAAATATGGCATTGCGTTCTGGGACAAGGAATGTCGGGTCGTGATGAAGTAAAGCAGGGGGTGAATGCATGCTCACGAAAAAGCTGCCGGTGGGAATAGACAGCTTTGAGAAGCTGCGCCGCGAGGACTTTTACTACGTAGATAAGACGAGAATGATCGTCGACCTCATGGCCAACTGGGGCGAGGTGAATCTGTTCACGCGCCCGCGCAGGTTCGGAAAGACGCTCAATATGAGCATGCTGAAGTGTTTTTTTGAGATCGGAACGGACAAGAGCCTTTTTGACGGGTTGAGGGTTTCTGAGGAGAAGGCGCTCTGCGAGACGTACATGGGAAAATATCCCGTGGTATTTGTCTCGCTTAAAGGCGTGGATGGGCTGACGTTCGAGGACGCGTACAGGCGCTTGCGGGGCATAATCCGGGAGGAAGCGCTGCGGCTCAGCTTCCTGAAATATAGCGAAGAGCTCGATGCGGACGATCTGCGCAGCTTTCTTCGGATTTTGAGCGAAGAGGATACCTCGGCGGATATGGTCTCCTCGCTTCGAATGCTGTGTTCTCTGCTGGAAAAGCACTACGGCCAGAAGCCCATTCTGCTGATTGACGAATACGACGTGCCGCTGGACAAGGCGTATTATCACGGCTATTATCCCCAGATGATCGACCTCATCCGAGCCATGTTTCAGTCGGCGCTCAAGACGAACAGCAGTCTGTTCTTCGCGGTGCTGACCGGCTGTCTGCGCGTGTCGAAGGAGAGCATCTTCACGGGGCTCAACAATCTGATGGTGCATTCGATTTCCGATCCGAGTTTTGATGAATACTTCGGCTTCACGGATGAAGAGGTCGGTAAAATGCTTTCGGACTACGGGCTGGAAGCGCATCATCAGGAAGCGCGCGAATGGTACGACGGCTATCGTTTCGGCGGGCAGGATGTATACTGCCCGTGGGACGTAATCAATTATGTCTACGCGCTTCGCGTCGACCCGCAGGCAGAGCCGAAGGCGTACTGGCTGAACACCAGCGGAAACGCAATGGTGCGCGAGCTGATCAGCAAAAGCGCGGACGGCACGACGCAGATGGAAATCGAGCGCTTGATTGAGGGCGAGACGATCACCAAGACGCTGAACGAGCAGCTGACGCACAATGAAATCAGGAGCAGCATCGGCAACATTTGGAGTCTTCTCTATATGACCGGCTACCTGACGACGACACAGAGGCCGTCCGGCGGTCGATACGAGCTGCGGATTCCGAACCGCGAGGTTCGTCAAATCTACATGCAGCAGGTGCTTTCGTGGTTTGAAGACAAGGCCAGCGCTGAGACGGACAAGCTGACGAATCTGTACGCCGCGTTCGAGACGGGCGACGTGGATACGATCAAGGAAATCCTCGACGAGCAGCTTCTGGATACGGTGAGCTTCTACGATGCGCATGAATCGTTCTATCACGGTTTTCTGCTGGCGCTTTTAAGCACCTGCGCGAACTGGAACGTGTCTTCCAACATCGAAACCGGCAAAGGCCGCAGCGACATCATCGCGGGGCGGAAGGACAGGAAGGTCGGCTTCGTCGTGGAAGTGAAGGACGTAAAGGACGAGGAAAAGCTGGACGCGGCGTGCGAAGCGGCGCTCCGGCAGATCGACGAAAGAGATTATACGGCCATCCTTCGCCGCTTCCGCGTGAAGGAAATCCACAAATACGGCGTTGCGTTCTGGGACAAGGAATGCCGGATTGCGACGCAGTAATACAAAGGCCAAACGGGAGGAAGACATGAAGCTGGTATCCTGGAATGTGAACGGCCTGCGCGCGTGCGTGGGCAAGGGGTTTTACGAGAGCATGGCGGCGCTGGACGCGGACGTGATCTGTCTTCAGGAGATCAAGATGCAGGCGCATCAGTACAAGCCGGACATGCCGGGCTATGAGGCGTATTTATATTCGGCGGAGAAGCCGGGCTATTCGGGCACGGCGATTTTCACGCGCGTGAAGCCGCTCAGCGTGACGCGCGGCATCGGCGCGGACGCGCACGATCACGAGGGGCGCGTGCTGACGGCGGAGTTTGCGGATTTTTATCTGGTGTGCGTCTACACGCCCAACTCGCAGAACGAGCTGAAGCGGCTTGCCTACCGCATGGAGTGGGAGGACGCGTTCCGCGCGTATCTGAAGGGGCTTGAGAGGACGAAGCCGGTGATCGTATGCGGCGACATGAACGTGGCGCACGAGGAAATCGACCTCAAGAACCCAAAGACCAACCACATGAACGCCGGCTTCACCGACGAGGAGCGCGCCAAGATGACGGAGCTTCTGAAGAGCGGCTTCATCGACACCTTCCGCTATTTCCATCCCGGCGAAACGGGGCAGTACAGCTGGTGGAGCTACATTGGCGGCGCGCGTTCCCGCAACGCGGGCTGGCGCATCGATTATTTCCTCGCATCGGAGTGCCTGAGGGACAGGCTTCGCGCATCTTCGATTCATCCGGAAATCATGGGCTCCGACCACTGCCCGGTGTCGCTGGAAATCGAGTAGGCCGTTTTTCTCAAAATCCAGAAGCGCGAAAAGCGACATTTCATGCGCGGGGCGCAAGTTTTAAGCAAATATGCCTTGAAGCCGCGGGGAAAGCGGGGTACAATATGTACGAAACGAACAAAGAAGGAGAGCCTTATGGAGAATCGAAAACGCGCGAAGGTCATTCATCACAAAAGCGCCATACCGGTCTACGGCGCGGCGCTGGTGTTTCTTCTCTGGGGGCTGATCTCGCCGATTTACAGGCTGTGGGCGATTGCGCTGGCGTGCATTACGTCCGCGGGCGCGTATCTGGGGCTGAAGCTCGCGTTCCCGGGGCGGGACGAGACGGTGGTCGAGGCGCTGCTTACGGGCGACCATGAGCTGGACGCGGAGATCACGAAGGGCCGCGAGACGCTTGCGCGCTTCCGCGCGGCGGCTTCGCGCGCGGGCGACGGCGAGCTTCAGGAAAAGCTCAGCCGCATCGCGGCGGCGGGCGAGGCCATCACGGAGGAAATCGTGCGCGACCCGAAGGACAGGGACGCGGCGAACACGTTCTACGGCTACTATCTTCCGGCGCTGGACAAGCTCCTGAATTACTACGTTTCCTTCCTGTCCGCCGGGCGGGGCGAGAACGTGTCGGAGGGCAGACGGCGCATCGAGAACAGCCTCGGCATGGTTGCGGAGGCGTTCGAGAAGCAGCTGGACAAAATGTATAAAAACGAAGCCATGGACGTAAAGACCGACATCGCGCTGATGGAAACGATGCTGCGCATGGACGGTCTGGCGGATAAGAATCAAACGGCAATGGGAAAGGGTGGAAACAATGTCTGAAAATACAGGCTATCAGGCCGCGACGGCCGTCATCCCCGAGTTTGAGGAAGCGCTCAAAAACGTAAACATCGAAATCGACGCCAGGCAGGACGCGGACATGGTGAACCGCGAGCGCAAGTCGGTCTACGACGCGATGCGCGACGTGGAGAAGGTCAACATCCGCGAGACGACGGACATCTTCGCCTACGGCGCGGCGGTGCAGGGCGACCTGAGCAAGTTCTCGGACACGGCGCTTGAAAAGGTCAAGATGAAGGATCTGGGCGAAGCGGGCGACATGATCGGCCAGCTGGTGCTTCAGCTCAAGGGCTTCTCGGTGGACGAGGAGCAGAAGAAGGGCATCTTCGGCTTCTTCAAAAAGAGCGTCGACCGCGTGACGATGCTCAAGAACCGCTATGAGGACGCTTCCGAAAACGTGGACGACATTGTGAAGGCGCTCACCAGCCACAAGATTCAGCTTCTGAACGACATCATCCTGCTGGACGAGCTGTACGCCGAGAACCTTGTGTACTTCAAAACCCTTTCCGTATACATCGAAATGGGCAAAAAGAAGCTGGAGGCGTTCCGCGCAAACGACGTGGAGGCCGCCCGCCAGCTCGCCGAGCGCACCGGGCTGCCCGAGGATGCGCAGGCCGCGAAGGATCTCGCCGACAAGGCCGAGCGCTTTGAGAAGAAGATCTACGATCTGGAGCTCACGCGCAACATCTCCATTCAGATGGCGCCGCAGATTCGGCTGATTCAGTCCTCCGACACCGTGATGGCGGAGAAGATTCAGTCCACCCTCACCAACACCATCCCGCTGTGGAAGAGCCAGATGGTGCTCGCGCTGGGTCTGGAGCACAGCCAGCAGGCCATGGAAGCCCAGCGCGCCGTAACCGACCTGACCAACGACCTTCTGCGCAAGAACGCCGAGAAGCTGCGCACCGCCACCGTGGGCACCGCCCGCGAGGCCGAGCGCGGCATCATCGACATCGAAACCCTCACCCACACCAACCAGATGCTCATCCAGACGATGGACGAGGTTCTGACCATCCAGAACGAGGGCCGCGAGAAGCGCCGCGCCGCCGAGCAGGAGCTTCAGAACATCGAGACCGAGCTGAAGAAAAAGATTCTGGAATTCCGTTAATAGAAAGGAATCACCATGAGCCAGAACGCACAGGCGCAGCGTCCCGCCGAACCGGCGCGCGCGGCGCAGGCCGATCCGAAGCGGGCGAAGACCGCGTTTTCCGAAAACATGAATCTCGCCCGCGCGGCGCTGGCGGCCGCGCTGATCGTTTCGCTGTTTGTGATGGGCCCCGCGAAGCTGAGCGGCCTTCGAAAGGACGCGCAGCGCGCCTTCCGCAGCGGCGTGAGCGACAAATACGTCGCATCCGTCTACAACGACATCCGCACCGCCGCGGACAGCGCCGACACCCTCGCCGGCGTCTGCGGCCTGACGCTGGGCGCGGACGACGAGGGCGTGAAGACGCTTTCGTCCATCGCCGCCGACATTCGCGAAACCGACGACGAGGAAACGATGCTCAGGCGCTTCAAGGCGCTCAAGAGCGAAACGGAGCGCGTGTACACCGCCTTCACCGACAAGGAGACCGACGCGAACCGCATCGATCAGGCGAAGCGCTGCTATTACAACATCACCAGCGCCTACACGACCGTGGGCAACGATTCGTATTTCGCGCTGGCGGACGACTATAACCGCACCATCTCCGCGTTCCCCGCCAACCTGATGGCGGGCATGCGCGGGCTGGACAAGCTGCCTACCGACAAATAAAGGAGAGTGAAGCCTTGAAAAGAACCCTGTCCGCGATCCTGTGTGCCGCTCTGTGCCTTGTCTTCGCGCTGGCGGGCGCTGCGCGGGCGGACGTCGTGAAGCCAAACGACGACTTCTACTACTACGACGACGCGGGCGTGATGACCGACGCGACGCGCGCGATGATTTATTACAACAACGTCGAGCTTCAGAAGGCCTGCGGCGCGCAGATCGTCGTGGCGGCGGTAAAGACGCTGAACGGCCTGACGTGCGAGGATTACGCCTACCGCCTGATCAACGAATGGGGCGTGGGCGACAAGACCGAGAACAACGGCGCGGTGCTGCTTTTAGCCATTGACGAGGACGACTACTATCTCACCACCGGAACCGGCCTGGAGCGCCATCTGGACGCGGGCACGGTTAAGACCATTCTGGACGAATACCTCGAGCCGGATTTCGCCAGTAAGAACTACGACGATGGCGTTCGCAAGACCTTCGAGGCAATCTTCACGCGCGTGAACAGCGCGTACCGCGCGGGCGTAACGTTCCAAAGCGCGTACAACTGGGAGACGACAGGCGATTCCCTTCCCAGTACGACCCGGACGAATCCGCAGACCACCGAAACGGTGAAAAAACAGCATAAAGGAGGCGGCGGCATGAGTGTGATTTTCGTTCTGATCGTCCTGTTCATCGTGATTGCGGTCATTCGATCGGTGCTTCGCAGCATCTTCCGCCCCTTCGGCCCGGTCTCGTGGTTCGGCTGCATGGGAGGCCCCAGACCGCGCCCCCCGTATCATGACCACCACCATCCCCATGGCCCCGGTCCCCGTCCCCCGCACTTCGGCGGCTTCGGTGGCTTCGGCGGCGGTAACCGCGGCGGCGGCTTCAGCGGCGGCTTCGGCGGCCGTTCGGGCGGCAGCTTCGGCGGCGGCAGCCGTTCCGGCGGCGGCTTCGGTGGAGCCCGCGGCGGTGGTGGCGGCGGCCGAGGCGGCGGAGCCGGACGCGGCAGATAACGCTTCCTGAAAACTCCCCAGCCCGACCCTCTCGGGCTGGAATCCCCCCGCTTTCGAGCCGGACGCGGCCGATAACGTTTCCTGAAAACTCCCCCAGCCCGACCCTCTCGGGCTGGAATCTCCCCCGCTTTCGAGCCGGACGCGGCCGATAACGCTTCCGCAATTTCCCCCAGCCCGACCCTCTCGGGCTGGAATCCCCCGCTTTCGAGCCGGACGCGGCAGATAACGCTTCCTGAAAACTCCCCCAGCCCGACCCTTTCGGGCTGGAATCCCCCGCTTTCGAGCCGGACGCGGCCGATAACGCGTCGTGCTCCTGCCCGTCGTTCCGTCCAAAGAACTCCGTTTCGTTTAAACCGTCCGCCATCGGCGGAAGTTACGCCAAACGTCTCCACGGCGGCTTCGGCAGAGCCGGACGCGGCAGGCAACGCCCCCGAATCCCCCGTCAATCCCGCGCCGGGCTTTTCCCTCCCGCACTTTTGCGGCGGTAACCGCAGCGGAAGCTTTGACGGCGATGGCCGTTCCTGCGGCTCCGGCGAAGTAAGCGACGGCGGAGCCGGACGCGGCGAGTAACGTCCCCGAATCCCGCCCCGTCAATCCTGCGCCGGGTTTCCCCTTCCCGCACTTTTGCGGCGGTATCTTCGGCAGAGCACATGGCGGCGGAGCCGGACGCGGCAGGCAACGCTCCCCGAATCCTCCGTCAATCCCGCGCGGCGTTTCCCTTACCGCACTTTTGCGGAAGAAACTGCGGCAGAAACTTTGGCACGACGGCTGTTCGGGCGGCGGCTTCGGCGGAGTCCGTGGCGGCGGTGGAACCGGACGCGGCGAGTAACGTCCCCGAATCCCACTCCGTCAATCCCGCGCGGCGTTTCCCTTACCGCACTTTTGCGGCGGTAGCTGCGGCAGAGCACGCGACGGCGGAGCCGGACGTGGCGGGTAACGCCCCCGAATCCTCCGTCAATCCCGCGCCTGGTTTCCCCCTCCCGCACTTTTGCGGCGGTAACCGCGGCGGAAGCTTTGACGGCGATGGCCGTTCCTGCGGCTTCGGCGGAGTACGCGACGGCGGAGCCGGACGCGGCAGATAACGCTTCCTGAAGAATCGCCCCGCTTCTATCTCCGCATCGTGGGCGACGATTCGCGTTTCTGTTCAATCGGGAACGACCATATAAGGAGAGCAAGAAATTGAAAAGAACCCTGTCTGCGATCCTGTGCGCCGCTTTGTGCCTTGTGGTCATGCTGGCGGGCGCTGCGCGGGCGGACATTGTGAAGCCGAACGACGACTTCTACCACTATACGACGACGCGGGCGTCATGACCGACGCGACGCGCGATGATCTACCACAACAACGTCGACCTGCAAAAGGCTTGCGGCGCGCAGATCGTCGTGGCGGCGGTGAAGACGCTGAACGGCCTGACGCGCGAGGATTACGCCTACCGCCTGATCAACGAATGGGGCGTGGGCGACAAGACCGGGAACAATGGCGTAGTGCTGCTTCTTGCCATCGACGAGGACGACTACTATCTCACGACCGGAACCGGCATGGAGCGCCATCTGGACGCGGGCGCGGCCAAGGCGATGCTGGATAAGTACCTTGAGCCGGACTTCGCGAAGAAGGACTACGACGCGGGCGTCCGCAGGATTTTTGAAGCGCTCTTCAAGCGCGTGAACAGCGCGTACCGTGCGGGCGTAACCTTCCGGGACGCGTCCAGCTGGCAGACGACTGCCGCACAGACGAATCCGCAGGAAACCGAAGCGGAGAAAGAAGCGGGCAGCGAGACAGGCTTTATCATCATCGTTGCCTTCATACTGATCATATTCATGTTTCTGCGCGTCGGCTCATGCGGCGTTCACACTCCCTTTGGCGCGTGGTTCTGGTATGGCTGTGTGGGCGGCATGCATCCCTCGCGCCGCGGCTGGCACGGCCGTGGCTCCCGCCCGTCATCCTTCAGCGGCCGCGGTTTCGGCGGTGGCCGCGGCGGCTTTGGCGGCGGTTTCGGCGGTGGCGGCATGGGCCGCGGCGGCGGAGCCGGCCGCGGTTGACGGCGAACGGCGGTTCCGGACAAGGCTTCCCCTATTCCCGCGTTCCGGCGGCATTTGAAGCGGCGGAGCCGGCCGCGGTTGACGGCGAACGGCGGTTCCGGACAAGGCTTCCCCTATTCCCACGTTCCGGCGGCATTTGAAGCGGCGAAGCCGGGCGCGGCTGATGCCGAACGGTAATGCTTCCGTCCGATATTTCCGGACAAGGCTTCCCCTATTCCCCGCGCTTCGGCGGTGGGTATGGGAGAGAACGAACAGCAATGCTTCCGTCCGACATTTCCGGACAAGGCTTCCCCTATTCCCCGCGCTTCTGCGGCGGGTACGGGAGAGAACGAACGGCAGTTTCCTGTCCGGCGGTTCCGGACAAGGCTTCCCATACTCCGCCTTCGGCGGCGGGTACGGGAGAGAACGAACAGCAATGTCCCTGTTTGGCGGTTCCGGGCGGGGGCTGAATTGAAGGGAGAGAAAACACATGAAGCGCGAAACCTGTATGTTTAAGCCCTACGCGGGCTCGATGGACGAATTTGCGCGCGCGATTCGCGCAAAGGCCGAGGTGATTCAGGCAAAATGCGAGAGGATCGGGGCAAAAAACGCGTCGGCATGGACGGTGGCGGGCTTCGTGTATTTCTACGCCGAGTTCGACGACGACAACAAGGCCGGTCTCAGGGAGCTGCTCGCCACGTGGCGCGGCGAGCTCGCGGCCATGGGCGTGATTCTCGCGTTTCCCGCGGAAATGCGCCTGATGTACCACGACATCGGCGTCGTGCGCGAGGATAAGCACCTGATTCGCCGCCGCGTGTTCGCCACGCACCTCAAGCCCGGCTGCGCCGACGAATACCAGGCGCGCCACCAGAAGCTCATCGACGCGCGCGGCGACCGCGTGACCGAGGGCCCCGAGAGCAACTTCACCATCCATTGCGCGCTGGACGAATACATCTTCGGCTACTGCGAGCTGGTCAAGTCCTACGACCACGAAATGACCGAGGAGGAAAAGGCACAAACCATCGCGTGGGAGACCCGCCAGCTGGAAATCATGGACTGGTACACCGACGACGTGGACTGGATCACCGGCGAAACGCACGAGAAAATCCAGAACCTGTTCCTGCAGAAGGGATACGAGGAATAAGCAGATCTCCCTGCCCGCCGCGAATCAATGCCGGCGGGTGTTTTTTCGCCGCGCCGCGTCCACCGTCCGCCCTGCGACCGCGAAACGACCGAGGAGGAAAAGGCGCAAACCATCGCGTGGGAGACCCGCCAGCTGGAAATCACGGACTGGTACACCAGCGAAACGCACGAGAAAACAAGATTGCGAGAGCCTGCCGCGGGGATGCGGCAGGCTCGAATTGGTTTGGGGGGGGGTTATCCGATACGGCGGAGGTGGATGACTTTACTGGTGAAGTCGCCGGGGAGGTGGAGCCAGAGGCCATAGCGGGTGAGGGCGGCGCCGGAGCAGGTATTGCCGTCGTCGTCCATGTAGACGGCGGACTCATCGAGGCCGGAGGCCCTGAGGAGGAGGTGCGGGGTGGCGGGCCTGGTCATGAGGCGGTAGGCGCAGACGAGAGCCTCGGAGTTATCCCTCGCGCGGAACTGCCACGCGGCGTAGGGATGATCGAACGGGGAGAGCAGGCGGGTGAATTCGCCCGTGCGGACGAGGGTGCGCACCTGCTTTTCGCGCTCGATGAGCCGGCGGACGGTTTCCGCGTCGGCGTCGGAGAGCTGGGACAGGTCGAGCTCGAAGCCGAAGTTGCCGCCCAGCGCCACGTCGCCGCGGGTCTGCATGGCGGTGGTGCGGCCGGTCTGGTGGTTCGGGACGGCGCTGACGTGCGCGCCCATGGCGCAGGGCGGGTAGACGAAGGACGTGCCGTACTGGATGAACATGCGCTCGACGGCGTCGCTGTCGTCGCTCGTCCAGGTCTGGGGCATATAGTAGAGCATGCCGGGGTCGAAGCGTCCGCCGCCGCCGGAGCAGGATTCAAACAGGATCTCCGGGAAGCGCGCGGTGATCTCCTCCAGCACGCGGTACAGGCCCAGCATATAGCGGTGCTGGGTTTCCTTTTGTCTTTCGGGGGTCTGCGCGCCGGAGAACGGCTCGGTCATGTTGCGGTTCATGTCCCACTTCACGTATTCGATGCGGGCGCTTTCGAGCACCGCGGAGACGCTTTCGATGATGTAATCCTGAACCTCTCTGCGGGAGAGGTCGAGGATCAGCTGATTGCGCATTTCCACGCGGGCGCGGCCGTCCACGTGCAGGCACCAGTCGGGATGCGCGCGGTAGAGGTCGCTGTCCGGCGAGATCATTTCCGGCTCAAACCACAGGCCGAACTTCAGGCCGAGGTCGTGCAGCCTGTCGGACAGGCCGTTCAGGCCGCCGGGCAGCTTTTCAGGGTTGACCACCCAGTCGCCCAGCGAGCAGTTGTCCGTATTGCGCTTTCCGAACCAGCCGTCGTCCAGCACCAGCATTTCCACGCCCAGCTCCTTCGCGCGGCGGGCGATCTGAAGGATTTTTTCCTCGTTGAAGTTGAAATAGGTGGCCTCCCAGTTGTTGATCAGGATGGGACGGTCGCGCTCGAACCATTTGCTGCGCATCAGGTTCTCGGAATACAGGCGATGGAACGCGTGGGACATGCCGTTCAGGCCGTCCGGCGAATAGACCATGGCAGCTTCGGGCGAGACGAAGGTTTCGCCGGGCTCCAGCTTCCATGTGAACACGTCCGGGTTCAGGCCGATGGACAGGCGGCTGTTTTCGGTGTTGTTGACGTAGGACAGCGCTTCGAAGCTGCCGGAGTAGACAAGGCTGACCGCCCAGACCTCGCCGGAGAATTCCGTGGCGCTCTTTTCGCACAGCGCGAGGAAGGGATTGGCCTCGTGCCCGGACGCACCGCGCTGGCTGAAGATGCGGTATTCGCCCTCGCCCTGCGTCTGGCGCATGACGTGGCGCTCGCGCGCCCACGCGCCCTTCAGGTGAATCACGTCGTAGCCGCTGCCGTGCACGGGCGCGGAGGCGGACAGAACGCCGTTTATCTGCATGTCCTCGCCGCTTTCGTTTTTCAGGCGCAGGCTGCGGGTGATGGCGCCGGTGCGTTCAAACACGCCGTACACGGCAGTCACGCGCAGGCCGGTCAGCCTGTCCATGAGCTCGATTTCCAGCGTTTCCGCGTCGCCCTCCCTGCGCGCAAACGTCGCGGGCAGGCCGGGCAGGCGGTTTTTGCCCATGTAAATCGCGTGGGAAACGTAGGTCAGCTGCACCATGTCGTCGCCCTTCGCGTTCGTCGCCGCCACGGCGGGCTCGCCATACCAGCCGCTTCCGCGGGTGGGAAGCTCCCACGGCAGCGCGTTTGTGCGCGGGTCGAAGGACGCGAGCGTGGGATAATGGCTGAAATCGGGTGAAAGCGCGCCGTCCGGCACGCGCGCGCCCCAGTGCTGGTTCAGCAGCCGGCCGTCCTCGTCCACATGCAGGACATAGCTGGCCTTGCCGGCGCCGAGATAAAAGCTTTTCTGGTTTTCATCGTAAAAAATGCTCATGCTGTCGCCTCCTGTTCGGATGGAAGCAGGATACCACATTTTCGCCCCGCGCGCAAGAGGGGCGCGTGACAGCCATACTAAACTTTTGGTCGCATGATACTGAATTTTAACGCGCGGAGAACCCTTCGGGCATTGACAAAACGCGCCGCGTGGTTTAATATTATCCGCGCTGCGGTTTAGTGATTCTAAACTCCGGGGAGGCGAAAGCGGCATGGAGCAAATCGGAGAGAAGATCAAGCGGCTGCGCCTGCAGCGCGGGCTTACGCAGGAGGAGCTGGCCGACCGGTGCGAGCTGTCCAAGGGCTTTATCTCGCTGGTGGAGCGCAACCTGACCAGCCCGTCGATCGCGACGCTGGAGGACATACTGGCCTCGCTCGGCAGCGACCTGAGCGCGTTTTTCGCCCGCACGGGCGACGAGCGGGTGGTGTTCGGGGACGACGACATCTGCGTGAAGGAAGACGTAGAAGGTCTGAAGGGGCACATCCGCTGGCTGGTGCCCACGGCGCAGAAAAACAGCATGGAGCCGATTCTGGTGGAAATGGCCGCGGGCGGCGAAACGGAGATGCAGGATCCGCACGAGGGCGAGGAATTCGGCTACGTGCTCTCGGGAAGCGTGATCATCGAATTGGGCGAGCGCCGCATCCGCGCCCGCAAGGACGAAAGCTTCTATTTTAAACCCGTCGCGCCGCATCGCATTGTGAACGCGGGAAAAACGCCCTGCCGGGTACTTTGGGTGGCCACGCCGCCCAGCTTCTGACAGACAAGGAGAGAGTGCTATGTACGAGGATACGAGACTGATCGAGCTGAAGGGCATCAGCAAGGCGTTCGGAGAGACGCAGGTGCTTCACAATGTCGATATGTACATTCGCCGCCGCGAGTTTGTCACGCTGCTGGGGCCGTCCGGCTGCGGAAAGACCACGATGCTGCGCATCATCGGCGGCTTTGAAACGCCCGACGCCGGGCAGGTGATTTTCGACGGCAAGGACATTGCCTCCGTGCCGCCGTATCGCCGCCGCGTGAACACCGTGTTTCAGAAATACGCGCTGTTTACGCACCTGAACGTATACGACAACATCGCCTTTGGCCTGAACCTGAAGACGCCGCAGGAGCTTCTGCCGAACGTTCCGAAGCCCTCGCGCCGGCAGGTGAAGGCGGAGATTGACCGCCGCATTCAGCGCATGCTTCGTCTGGTGAAGATGGAGGGCTATGAGAAGCGCAGTGTGGATTCGCTTTCCGGCGGACAGCAGCAGCGCATCGCCATCGCGCGCGCGCTGGTGAACGAGCCGGAGGTTCTGCTTTTAGACGAGCCGCTGGGCGCGCTCGATCTCAAGCTGCGCAAGGAAATGCAGCTCGAGCTCAAGAGCATGCAGCAGCAGCTGGGCATCACGTTTATTTACGTAACGCACGATCAGGAGGAAGCGCTCACCATGTCGGACACCATCGTGGTGATGAACGGCGGGCGCATTCAGCAGATTGGCGACGGCAAGAAGATTTACGACGAGCCGAAAAACGCGTTCGTCGCCAACTTCATCGGGGATTCCAACATCCTGCCCGCCACGATGCTGCGCGATTTCGAGGTCTCCGCGGCGGGGCACCTGTTCGAGTGCGTGGACGAGGGCTTTGAGGAGAACCTGCCCGTGGACATGGTCGTGCGCCCGGAGGACATCATGCTGGTGGGCACGGATGTGGGCATGCTGGAGGGCGAGGTCAAGAGCGTTCTGTTCAAGGGCGTGCATTATGAAATGAAGGTCGACACCGGGGACTTCACGTGGAAGGTGCATTCCACCACCATGTATCCCACCGGCAGCCGCGTGGGCCTGTCCATCGTGCCGAGCAACATTCACATCATGCGCAAGATGGAGGCGGAGAAGAACTCATGAAACGCAGCCGTTTTGCCGGCCCCTACGCGCTGTGGATGGTGCTGTTCACCATCTGCCCGATGATTTTTGTGGTGATTTACGCGTTCCGCGGCGCGGAGGGCGGCGCGACGCTCGCCAACATCGCCCGCTGCTTTGAGGAAACCAACCTGCGCGTATTGTGGCGCAGCGTGCGTCTGGCGCTGGAATGCACGGCGATCTGCCTGGTCGTGGGCTATCCGGCGGCGTACTTTCTGGCGAGCAGGGATTTTTCGAAGTACAAGACGCTGTTCGTTTTGATCCTTCTGCCGATGTGGATGAACTTCCTTCTGCGCACGTACGCCACGATGTCGCTGCTGGAAAAGCGCGGCATCATCAATTCGATTCTGCAGAGCATGGGCTTCAAGCCGCTCAAGCTCATTGGCACGGAGGGCGCGGTGCTGTTCGGCATGGTGTATAACTACCTGCCGTTCATGGTTCTGCCCATTCACACGGCACTCAAGAAGATGGATACGCGCGTGATTGAGGCCGCGGAGGATCTGGGCGCGAACCCGGCGCGCGTGTTCTCGAGGGTCACGCTGCCGCTGTCGGTGCCCGGCATCGTGAGCGGCGTCACGATGGTGTTCATGCCCGCGGTTACCACATTCGCCATTTCAAGCCTCTTGGGCAGCGGAAAGTTCATGCTGCTGGGCGACATGATCGAGCAGCAGTTCATGGTGGCGAACGAGTGGGGCTTCGGCTCGGCGCTGAGCCTGTTTATGATGGCGCTGATCGTCCTGTCCATCGGTCTTTTGAACCGCATCGACCGGACGCCGGCGAAGGAAGGGAGCGCGAAGTGGTGAAACGGTTTGTAAAGTGGCTGAAGGGAACCTATCTGGCGCTCATTCTGCTGTTTCTGTATTCGCCCATCGCGGTGATGATCGCGCTGTCGTTCAACGCGGGCAAGTCGCGCGCCAAGTGGGAAGGGTTCTCGTTCAAGTGGTACGTCGAGCTGTTCACGAACAACCCGGACATTCTGCAGGCGCTGCGGCTCACCGTGGAGGTGGCCGTGATCGCGACGGTGATCAGCGTGATTCTGGGCACGCTGGGCGCGATTGGCATTCACGCGTGCAAAAAGGGCTACGCATCGGCGCTTCTGAACCTCTCCTACCTGCCCATGACCATGCCCGACATCGTGACCGGCGTGAGCCTGATGCTGATGTTCGTGGCGGTCAACATGCCGCGCGGCATCGTGACGATGATCATGGCGCACGTGACCTTCGACACGCCCTACGTGCTGTTCTCGGTGCTGCCCAAGCTCAAGCAGATGAACCCGAACACGTATGAGGCCGCGCTCGACCTCGGCTGCAAGCCGATGAAGGCGATTACGAAGGTGATTCTGCCGGAGATTCGGCCCGGCATCGTGACCGGCGGGCTTCTGTCGCTCACCATGTCGCTGGACGACTTCGTGATTTCGTTCTTCACGTCGGACACCGACATGAACCTGTCGATGAAAATCTATTCCGCCGCGAAGCTGGGCGTGAAGCCGACGATCTACGCGCTGTCCACGCTGATGTTTCTGACGATATTGATCCTTCTGATCATTATCAATAAACGCTCCAACATTGAATCCATTATGTAAGGGGGATACGAACATGAAAAAACTGGCTCTCTTCCTGGCGCTGGTGCTTCTCGCTTCCCTTTTCCCGGCCGCGATGGCCGAGGAAACCCTGATCGTCTATAACTGCTACGATTACATCGACAGCGACGTGATCAAGGACTTCGAAAAGGAAACCGGCATCAAGGTGAAGTATCTCAACTACACCACCAACGAGGAAATGTACATGAAGATGACCTCGGGCGGCGGCGTGTACGACGTGATTTTCCCGTCGGACTACATGATCGAACGCCTGATCGCCGAGGACGCGCTGATGGAGCTGGACTACAGCAAGATTCCCAACGCCAACGGCATGCTGGACTGGCTGAAGGACACCGACTACGACGCGGGCAGCAGGCACTCCGTGCCCTACATGTGGGGCACCGTGGGCATCCTGTATAACGAGGAATACGTCGACGAGCCCATCACCAGCTGGAAGAGCCTGTTCGACCCCAGGTATCAGGACGACGTGTTCATGCTCAAGTCCGTGCGCGACACCATCGGCGTGACGCTGAAGATGCTGGGCTACTCCGTGAACGAAAACAGCGAAAAGGCGCTCAACGAGGTGCGCGACGTGCTGATCAAGCAGAAGCAGGACGGCATCGTGCAGGGCTACATGGTGGACGAGGTGAAGGAAAAGATGATCAGCGGCGAGGCCGCCATGGCCGTCATGTGGTCGGGCGACGCCATGTACGCGATCATGGGCAACGATTCCCTCAAGTACGTCGTGCCGGAGGAGGGCTCCAACGTGTGGGTCGACGGCATGTGCATCCCCAAGAACGCCCAGAACCCCGACGCGGCGCATAAGTTCATCGACTTCCTCTGCCGCCCCGACATCGCCTACCGCAACTTCGAGTGCATCTACTACGCCTCCCCCATCACCGCCGTGCAGGATAGGATGAGCGAGGAAGACCTCGCCAACCCCGCGCTCAACCCCTCCGAGGAAGCGCTCTCCAAGTGCGAATTCTTCCACGACATCACCGAAAACCTCGACTACTATAACCGTATCTGGATCGATATTCTCGCGTAAGCGACGAATCCATCACGAAGGGGCTGTTGACCATTGCGCAACAGCCCCCGATGTGTTATCATGGGAATCGGAGCGGAATTTACAGGAACAATAAGGAGGATACCCATGCCGACACTTGAATGGATTGGAAAGAGCAAGGTGATCAATCACCATCAGGAAGTGCCGTTTCGGGTGTTGGAGCGTAAGTATAGCTTTGACGAGAATGGACAGCGTGACGAGGACAACGGCAGCGAGAATATGATCATCCGGGGTGACAACCTTGAAGCCCTGAAGGCGCTGCTGCCCCGGTACGAGGGACGCGTCAAGTGTATCTATATCGATCCGCCCTACAACACTGGCAACGAGGGCTGGGTCTATAACGATAATGTCAACGATCCGAAAATCAAAAAGTGGCTGGGCGAGGTTGTCGGCAAAGAGGGCGAGGACTTGACCCGCCACGACAAGTGGCTGTGCATGATGTACCCGCGTTTGAAGCTGCTGCAAAAGCTGCTGGCGGATGATGGTGTTATTTTCATCAGCATTGATGATACGGAGTATGCCAATCTCAAGCTGATTTGTGATGAGATTTTCGGCAGTAACTGCTTTGTTTCCAATATTTCCTGGCAGCGTACATATTCCACCCGCAATGACTCCAAGGGTATCGTGAACGAGGTAGAACATCTTGTGGTGTATAGCAAACTGCCTGATTGGAACCCGAACAAACTACCCCGCACAGCGGAAATGGATGCAAAATACAAAAATCCAGACAATGACAGAATACTTTGGCGAACAGATAACGCGTTTGCACCGGGAGCTGCCACGCATCAAGGTATGGTTTATGCAATCCAGCACCCGTTTACAGGGAAGATGCTATATCCGGCAAATGGTCGTTGCTGGACGTTCGGTCAAGATCAAATGTTGGAAATCATGCGCGGATGGTGCGAATACGAACTCCGCGATTTGAATGACGCACATGAGCGTGCTGTTGTATGCGGCGTTCCGGAAAGCGATGTGCGACAGGGCGTACAGGCAATCGTTCTTTCTGAATCACTCGAAATATCCGCGCAGAAGGCACAGGCGGTATATGACCGTGGACAATGGCCGCGCTTTTTCTTCACCAAAGGAGGCAAAGGCGGCATTGCCAGAAAAACATACCTCGAAAATGTGGGTGGAAAACTGCCGACAAACTTTTGGGCATTTACTGAGACTGGACATACCGATGAAGCCAAAAAGGAAATGCTTGCGATATTTGACGGCAAAGCTACTTTTGATACACCAAAGCCTCACCGCCTGATTGAGTTTATTTTGAAAGTTGCCGGAAACGAGAACGCACTTGTCCTCGATTCCTTCGCCGGTTCCGGCACCACCGCCCATGCTGTCCTCAACATGAACAAGGCGGACGGCGGAAAACGCAAGTTCATCCTTGTCGAGATGATGGACTACGCCGACAGCATCACCGCCGAGCGAGTGAAGCGAGTGATTAAGGGCTACGGTGAAGGCAAGAACGCCGTGGAGGGCACGGGCGGCAATTTCAGCTTCTACGATCTGGGCGAGCAGCTGCTTGTGGGCGAATGTCTGAACGAAACGGTCGCGCCGGAGAAGATACGCGAATACATCTGGTTCATGGAAACCCGGCAGCCCTATGCCCCGCCTGCCGGCGGCAACCCGTATTACCTCGGCCGGCACAACCACACGGGCTACTACTTCTACTATGAGCGGCAGCGCGTGACGGTGCTGGATTACGCGTTTCTCTCGACCATCACGGAAAGGACAGACGGCACATTGATTTACGCCGACCGCTGCTCCATTGGCGAGGACAAACTGGCGCAGATGGGAATTGTGTTCAAGAAGATTCCCCGCGACATCAGCAGACTGTAAGGGGGTATCCGCTCTATGGAAATGAAGAATTATCAAAAGAAAGTAATTGCGGATCTGACCCGCTATCTGGAACTGCTGAATGAAACCAGGGATTATAAAGCGGCGTTCCGTTTCTTCTGGCAGGAGAACAGCGCCCCGACGCTGGGTCTGTATCAGGACGTAATCCCCGGCGTTCCGAATCTGTGCTTCAAGGTGCCGACGGGCGGCGGCAAGACCTTTATTGCATGCAACGCCATTCGTCCGATCTTCGACGCGCTGCCCGCCACCAAGACGAAAGCCGTGGTTTGGCTCGTGCCGTCGGACGCGATTCTGACGCAGACGGCAAAAGCCCTGAAGGACACCTCTCATGCCTACCGTCAGAAAATCGACGTGGACTTTGGCGGGCGCGTGGAGGTTTACACCAAACCGGAGCTTTTGAATGGACAGAACTTCAACCCGACGGCGGTTACCGAGCAGATTTCCATCATGGTGCTGTCCTACGATTCGTTTCGCGGGCGCGGTAAGGAGGTTTTGAAGGCCTATCAGGAGAACAGTAATCTTGCCGAGTTCGCGAAGGTGCTGGGCAGGCCGGACAATCCCATTGAGAAGGCGGACGAAACCGCGCTGTTCCAGATTATCAACCAGCTGAACCCGCTTGTCATTGTGGACGAGAGCCACCACGCCCGGTCGGAATTGAGCCTTGAAATGCTGGAGAATTTCAATCCGTGCTTTGTGCTGGATTTGACGGCTACGCCGAAGAGGGAGAGCAATATCATCTCCTATGTGGACGCGGTGCAGCTCAAAGGCGAAAACATGGTTAAGCTGCCGGTCATCGTCTATAACCGGGACAATCAGAAGGAGGTTCTGGTTGACGCGATTGATCTGCGCAACCGTCTGGAAGAAATGGCGATTGCGGAGCAGAAGCAAACCGGGCGCTATATTCGTCCGATAGCGCTGTTTCAGGCGGAACCGAAGGGCAAGGAAGACGCGACGACCTTTGAAAAGCTGCGGAATAATCTTGTTGATGCGGGAATTCCCGCAGAACAGATTGCCATTCGCACGGCGGACGTAAATGAGCTGAAAAACACCGACTTGATGTCTCCGGACTGTCCTGTGCGCTATATCATTACGGTCAACGCGCTGAAAGAGGGTTGGGACTGCCCCTTTGCATACATACTGGCGTCTCTCGCCAACAAGACCAGTCAGGTGGACGTGGAGCAGATCGTGGGGCGCATTCTTCGTTTGCCGCATACCGCGCCGCACGCGCAGAAGGCGCTGAATCAGTCCTATGTGCTGACCTCCTCAAACGATTTCAATGCAACCGTTCAGCGCATCATCAAGGGCTTGAACAATGCGGGGTTCAGCGATAGGGATTATCGCGTCTCCGAACCGATTCAGCCGAAAGCACCGGAACAGCCGCCGGTGCAGATTGAGATGGATGAAGCGCTCTTCAAAGCAAAAGCTGTTTCGGAACCGGATGCAGAGGATATTTTCGATGTGGACGGAAAGTCCATCGGGGAGGAATTACAGCGCCGCAAAGAAACAGAAAAAACGCCGGAGATCGTCTCAAAGGTTGACAGCATGATTGAAGAAGCGGAACGGGCGGGGCAGGTATACAGTGACGCCGTTACGCGGGCCAGCGGCGATCCTTATACGCAGAATATGTCGTGGGAGGTGCGGGAAAAAGTGACGACTTTTTCTGTCAAGCCGGAGTTCCAGAGTGATATTGCGGAGCTGAAAATTCCGCAGTTCTTCCAGTTCATTTCTGAGACGCTCTTTACGGACGGCTCGCATGTTCTGCTGGACGAACAGCAGCTTGCCGAGGACTTTACCCTCAGGGATAAGGACAGCAGCATTGATTTTGCCGCTGCCGATGATGAAGTCCGCGAAATTGATGTGCGGAAGGACGAGGGCGGCTTGCCGAAGGTATTCAAGATGAAAACAGCCGAACAGCGCTATTTCAAGGAATACTTCAACAGCCTGCCACCGGAAAGCCGTGTGCGTCAGTGCAAGGAATTGATGTTCAGACAACTGAACAAGCTGAACGGCGTGGATGCCGCCGAGCTGAAGGCATATATCGAGCGAATCGTCGGCAACATGAGCAGAGATCAGCTTTCGGCAATGGAAAAGGCGCCCTATGCTTACGCAAAGAAAATCCGCGAGAAGGTTGACTATCTTCTGGCAGAGCATTGCAGGAAAACGTTTTTCGAATGGCTGCAAACAGAACGCATTGTCTGCCTGCCGTCATTCCGTCTTCCGACCAGCATTCACCCCGTTGCAAGCACGAATATCTACGGGAAATCGTTGTATCAGGCGGAAGAGGGCGGTATGAATGGCCTCGAATCTGAGCTGGTCATCGAGCTGACGGCTCTTCCAAATGTGCGCTGGTGGCACAGGAATATTTCCCGTCAGGGGTTCTGCATCAACGGGTTTATCAATCATTATCCGGATATTATCATCTGCACGGAAAAGGGCAAGATGATCTGCGCAGAAACAAAGGGAGACCATCTGAAAAACGACAACAGCCGGGAGAAGATCGACCTTGGTGTGGCGTGGAGTAATCTTGCCGGGAATCAGTTCCGCTATTACATGGTGTTCAAGGATGAAAACGATCTGCCGAAGGGCGCGGTCAGCATGAGTCGATTCCTGGAAATCGTGAAGGCGCTGTGAAGCGCATGGAGAAGCTTGGATTTTTGTGATGGGCATGGATTTCGTTTTTTCAGAACGAAGGGATGGACAAAAGATGAATCTGACGGAGTTTTTTAGGGACTTTCATTCCAACACGCTGGCGGCGAGCGGCAACCAGAGCTGGTTTGAGACGGAGGGCGCGGCGGTGGTCGGGCGCGTGTTTTACCGCGTGTTCGCGGGCGGGGAATACCGCTATTCGCTTTTGTTTTCCGACGCGATGGACTCGACGTTTTCCGACGGGCAGCGCAGTTATGTGAATCAGGCGCTCGGCGACTGGGAAATACTGTCCGCGCGGGTGGGCGTTACGGCGCGCGCGGAGACGGAAGGCTTCGACGAGCCGTCCGAATGGAGGACGCTGACGTTTGACGGCGCGCCGCGCAAATCCGTCGCGCCCGGAGAGAGCTTTGCGACGGATCCGGTCGTTCTGCGCGCGGAGAAGGACGCGTATCTGTGCATGGAAACGACGGTGCGCGGCGCGCGCGTTCCCTGTCATCCCGAAACGCTGCTGCCGTCGTTTGTGAAAACGAAGGACGGCTGGACGCGCTCCGCGAACACGCTCTTTGCCGGAATGGTGGGCTGCGACCGACCTGTAAAGCTGCGCGTGGCGTATCTGGGCGACTCCATCACGCAGGGCAGCGGCACGCGAAATAATGCCTATGAGCATTGGAACGCGGTGCTGTCGGAAGCGCTGGGCAGGCGGTACGCATTCTGGAACCTCGGCCTTGGCTGCGCCCGCGCCAGCGACGCCGCGACCGGCGGAGGCTGGCTTCGGAAGGTCAGGGAAAACGACCTCGCGGTCGTGTGCATGGGCGTAAACGATCTTATGCAGCTGCATTCCGCCGAGGCGATCATGCGGAGCCTGCAGACGATCGTGCGCAGGCTGCGCGAGGCGGGCGTGCGGGTACTTCTTCAGACGATTCCGCCGTTTAACTATCCCGAGGGACTGCGCGAGCGCTGGCTGACAGTCAACGACTGGATTCGCTCCACGCTGGCGGGCGAGGCTGACGCGCTGTTCGACGTGGTGTCCGTGCTGTCCAAATCTCCGGAACGCCCGTATATGGCGCGCTACGGCGGCCACCCGGACGGCGCCGGCTGCGCCGCATGGGCAGCCGCCCTGAAGCCCGCGCTTTCAGCACTGATCGACCGCACTGTGGCCAGCCGCCGGTAAGGCGGGGGGCGCGTCGCTCCCTCCAATGTCAGGAAGATACTTCCTTTCCCTGTCCGCCCAGACAGAAAAAGAAATCGGAATCTCTCATCCAAGGGCGTCGTCAGCTTCCTTTACAGGATAGCATAGTTCCTCCGTTTTGTAAACCTTTTCCTGACAGACCTTTTCGTCTGTCTCTTTCCTATGACTTTTCCTGACTTGTGCTTGGAACTCTAAGCTCTTCGCCTGTTGTCCCATCTCTCTTTCTTCCGTTCCTCCCTCTTATCTTCCTGATATTGGGGGTGCAACCGCCCATTTTCTTTGAAAGGATTACGGGAATATTTCAGAAGTCGAAAGTCATGCCGTCGAAGGCGATGTCAATGTTTGAATCAAGAATTTCACGACATTTATGCAGGCACCCTTCTGGCGTCGCAAGCATGGTGCGGCCGTGATGAACGAAAAGAAGCCTTTGAGGGCGCTCTATTTGCGTGGAGAGGTAGGATGCGACTTGCATGGGATCGTGATGTCCAGTTTCCATCATTAAGAGATCGCAATCCAGCCAACCCTGTAGCTCTGTGATATTTTTTACATCCCCGGAATAGACGATGGTTTTTCCTTCCAATGACAGAAGGTACGAAAAGGAGTGGTAGGGTTCACAGATTTCGTTCATGTGTGTGTTATGGCGAGCATGGACGATTAGGTTGCCGTCATCAAACAGCTTGCCGTCTTTGACTGGATAAATGAGGGTGTTTGCATCCAGATGGTTGTCATTCATTGTCAATGCAGCAACTACAGGCTTGGCTGAGGGAGTGTAAATTCGAAGGACGCGGTCATAGCTCTCACCACGCCGCCAACACAGCTTACGAAGCAGAAAAAAGAGATATGGAAGTCCGCCTACATGGTCGATGTGTGGGTGGCTGATAAAGATGGATTCCAGTTTTGTCAGATCATAACCAAGAAGATGAGCCGTGTACGCGCAGCTGTCACCGGCATCAAGGAGATACATGTGGTCGTTGGATGTGAGAAGCGTAGAAGTATGCCGGCGCCCCGGCATTGGCTCCGTACCCGAGCAACTCCCGAGAATCGTGAATTTCATGAAAATACACCCCTTTTCCTGTTTTTCATTCCTGCGGTCGGATGTCTTGCTATACCCAACGTATTTTAACATATATCTGCACTGCACGCAGAGAAGCTGCGACAATCCGTCAAAATAAGATAAAATCTCGACAAATACAGGTATTTTCTGAATGACGATAAGTGTGTATACTATAAATTGTAAATCAAAGGAGGTGTTTCCATGCTCCTTTCTTCTCCGGATTGGCGACGCACGAAGCTTCGGCGTATTTTGCTTCATCGGGAATTGTATCTGCTGTTTTTTCCGGTATTCGTCTGGTACATAACCTTTTGTTACGTACCGATGGGCGGTCTCATAATTGCGTTCAAGGATTACAGCGTGACGCGCGGCATCTTGAGCTCTGACTGGGTAGGCTTTTGCAATTTTTCGGAATTAATGCGCCTGAAGTCATTCTCAACGGCGTTTCTGAACACGCTGATCTTCAGCGTACAGAAATTAGTTTTTGCATTTCCGATGCCAATTCTATTTGCGCTTCTTATCAACGAAATCGCAAATATGAAAATAAAGCGTCTCGTTCAGACAGTCAGCTATCTGCCCCATTTCATTTCGTGGTCGGCAGCTGGCGGCATCATTTATATGATGCTTGCGCCGAATTCTGGCGCGTTGAATAATCTGATCGTATTCTTTGGCGGAAGTGGAAAAAACTACATCGGAATCTCATCAGATTTTCGCTTAATTGTACTTCTCTCCCATATATGGAAAAGTCTTGGCTGGTCGGCGATTGTGTTTCTGGCGGCGATCTCAGGGGTTGATGAGCAGCTGTATGAAGCAGCCTATATTGACGGGGCAGGGCGTATTCGTCGCATCTGGCATATTACGATTCCGGGCATCATTCCAACCATATGCGTTATGCTAATTATGCAGATGGGCAACATTCTGAATATTAGTTTTGACCAGATTTTCATTCTTGCAAACGAGATGGTACTTGATGTCGCGGAAACGTTGGACTATTTTGTTTATCGAGTAGGACTTGCTTCTGCGAATAATTTTTCACAAGCAACGGCGGCCGGCATGTTTAAGTCCGTCATTGGGCTTGTATTGGTTGTACTTACGAACAAAATCACCCGTACCATCAGCGACGGAGAGGGGGGGATCTGGTGAGCGTTAGAGAGTCCAGTCGCGCGGGAACCTTTGTATTCCGCATTTTTAATACTTTTATCATGACAGTAATTGTCATCGCAACACTATATCCGTTCTGGTATATTTTGGTATCGTCCTTTTCGAGTATCTCTCATATAATCGGTAGCCAGATAATTCTATGGCCGGATGGGATACATCTTGATGCCTATCGCCAGATCTTCCGCAATAATCTGATTCCAAATGCGTATAAGATTACGCTAATTGTCACCATTGGCGGAACTACACTGAGTATGATCATGACGATTTTGGCTGCGTATGTTCTTTCTCGCAAAACATTACCGGGGCAAAAGTGGCTTACCATGTTTGCTGTGTTTACCATGCTTTTTAATGGCGGGCTGGTTCCCACATATCTGTTAGTCAATAGTTTAAAAATGACCAATACACTCTGGGCACTCATTTTTCCGGGAGCTCTATCTACCTATAATATGGTCATCATGCGTAATTTTTTCTCAGGCATTCCGGAGAGTCTGTATGAGGCGGCAGCTATCGATGGAATTTCCTATACACGCTATCTGACGCGCATTCTCCTTCCGCTTTCGCTTCCATCGCTTGCAACGATCACGCTTTTCTACGCTGTCAGCTATTGGAACGCATATTTCAACAGCGTTATCTATATCAGGGATTCCCGACTGTGGCCCATGCAGACGCTGCTTCGCCAGATTCTGATGGCGAACCAGTACGAGATGCTATTTGATGACGGGGGCCGGAGCGTTGCCAGCGAAATGATGAAGGACGCGATGATCGTTCTCACAGCCATGCCAATCATCTGCGTATACCCATTCCTGCAAAAGTACTTTGTAAAGGGTGTACTCGTTGGTTCTGTAAAAGGATAATTCAACCGAATCTATGGCGCGACAGGCGCTGTAAATATGAAAAATAGGGGGCTGAACCATGAAAAGAATCACATCTCTGCTGCTCGTGCTGGCATTTCTGCTAGCGATCCCGATGGCTGTATCCGGTGAAGAAGATGTCATCACGACGATTACAATGTTTTACCCGACATCTCGATCAACCAACGATTATACGAATCTCGTCGTAGAAGCTGTCAAGGAAGCCATAGGCGTCGAGATGGTCGTATATGCTGGCTCCGCCAGCGAGTGGAAGCAGCAGCTTTCTTTGTATATTACATCCGGCGAGGTTCCGGATATCGTGGCATACATGGACGTTGCAACGTTTACAACCTACGCTGAGCAAGGCGTGTGGTATGATTTGACAAGTCTGATTGACGATTATCCGGATATTCGGCCTTATGTGGCTGCGCAGACGAGCGATCCGGATTCTGTGTGGGCGCGAATGACAGTGGACGGGAAACTTTACGGCATTCCTTACATGAGTGGATGTGCCTGCAAGTACCTGAACGTTCTTCGCAAGGACTGGATGCAGAATCTGGGGCTGGAATATCCGACGACGCTGGATGAACTGACAGAGATTTTGCGCGCATTTACCTTTGATGATCCGGATGGGAATGGCATTAAGGACACATATGGCTATGGCAACGCATCATCTATCGTAAACCTCACGGAATTCTTTGGCGCGTTTGGCGCGACACCGCGGGAGGATACGTTGCTCTATGCTGATGGGAAGCTATATTCTTCTGTTATCAGCGATGAGTACAGGGCTGCACTTGAATACCTGCGTGATATTTACGCAGAAGGGCTGATTTACCCAGAAATCTTTACGATGACAGAAACCCAGCGTTACGAGGAATTCGTACGCGGTACGTATGGCTGTACCACTTGGTGGTGGACACATGGCTCCAATGTCATTAACCGCTATGGCTTCTTGGAAGCGAACCCGAACGGTGATATAATGTTCTTTGATCCGGTCGCCGGGCCAGATGGATATGCGGGGCACGTTGCAGAGGATCCTATCATGTCTGTTGTTGCGGTTTCGGCATCTTGCCAGAACCCGGAAAAGGCACTGGAGTTGCTGAACTACCAGGCGACGTACGATGGTTATTGCACCGTATACCTCGGGCCCGAAGGACAATTCTGGACGAAGGGAGAAAATGGAAAGCGCAACTGGGACTGGACGCTGGAAGGCGTTGATAAACTAGGAAATGCGCAGAACGATATGGAGTATTATAAAATTCTCGGCAACAACCCCGTTCAAAATGAAAGCAAGTTGCTGATGAAGCCCAGCATTCGCAACAATATTTCAAAGGAGCAGATCATCCGCATCAACACAGCTCCGATTTACAGCAATGTGTTTGTCGGTTTGATTACGCCCGAGTATCAGCAGTATGGGAGTGAAACGCAAAAGTATTTCACTGACTATACGATCAAGTTTATTACCGGTGAAAAGAATCTCGACGAAGAATGGGATTCCTATGTAGAGGGCTACCTTGCCTGCGGAGGAGAGGCAATCCGCCAGTCTCTGCTGGACTTGTATAACGAAAAAAACGGAACCAACCTTGTGTTTGGCAACTGAGGGAGATTCGTTTCTGATCGGGTGGCTGAATGCGCTGTGCGCCGGATTTTCAATCATGGAAAACCGGCGCGCCCGCCATTTCGGGAATTTGGCAAAATTACCGATTGAAAAGCACAGTGAAATCGATTATGATGGATGCAATCCATGCGAGACAGGAGCGAGATCTCATGCAGAAGATTCCTTTTCTGAATCGGATGACGATCCGCAGGAAGATCAGCGTCGTATTCATCGTGCTAGTTCTGATTCCCGCGCTTATAGCAGGTTTCTTTCTGATACGCGCAGAGGAACGCAATATCACACATAATCGTGTGAATGAAACGGAAACGCGCCTGCATCTGATGGCGGAGGATATCCTTACAAAGGCTAGTCAGGTCAGGTATCTGATCGGTCTCCTGGCTCTGGATGAAGAATTGCAGCCTGCGCTTCTGTATGACGGTTCTTACGGCAGGTTTGCTGTTGATATGCAGTATGTGGTCGCGCCTCGCCTGTCGGATATAAGTTCCTATCTGTTCTCGCTGAACGCCAGCGTGATGCTGATTACACCCAATGAGAAAACGCCGGAGATTTATGAAGTGCTGATGCGGCAGAGTGCCTTCGAGGAGCAGAACGTCTACAACGCGCTTCAAAACGGTACAAATTCGCTGTGGGGAGAACCAGGCTGGCACATGCCGACCGGGCTGATGAATGGGAATTTCTATGCGTACAGAACCATACCATTCTACCAGAGGGTTCTTCGCGGTGTTACAGAGTTTATTGGAGTGATCAAGTGCAGCGTTTGGATGGACAGATTGTTCAGCGTTTTGTATACCTACGAGGGCAGCGAAGCGATGATGGTCTGCAGGAAAGGGAGATGTCTGTTCTCTACGGCGGATATGCCGGAAGCGGTGACACCGATTTCATCTGGAATCAGCGTTTATGACGGCGGATTGTATCTGTCTATCGAGCTGGCAGACATGGATATGTACCTGCTTGCACAAATTCCCGAACTGACGGCACACGAGCGTTTTCAGGCCTTTACCCCAAGCGTTAGTCTGATTGTGCTGTTTGCGGTTGTCATATTGCTCATCAGCCATATGGAAGTAGATCGCGTGTTGATCAGCCTGAAGGATGTTGAGCAGGCCATTGACAGCACGGGCAGCGACAGGCCAGACATCTTGCTGCCCGTACGTGGACAGGACGAGCTGAGCCGATTGTTTGCGTCTTTCAATCATTTGCTTGTCCTGCGCGATCAACAGGCGAGACGGATTGTGGAGCAGGAGGAGAATATCCACACAGCGCAGCTACTGGCGCTGCAATGTCAGGTCAATCCGCACTTTCTGTTTAATGCACTCAACTGGCTTCAGCTGACAATCGAGACGGGACGAATTAATGAACAGACATCTGATGCTATTGCGTATCTTGGGTTAATTCTTCATTACAATATGTCTGCGTCGAATATCTCTACGATCAGCGAAGAACTGGATAATCTGCGCAGCTATCTGAGCTTTATGGATATTCGAGAACCAGGTGCGATCCACTCTGAGATTGTATGCCCAGACGAACTTCTGCCGTGCGCATTCCTGCGCTTTTCACTTCAGCCAATCGTAGAAAACGCCGTTTGTCATGGGAAACGGCATGGGCATGAGCTACATTTGTCCGTTCGGTTTGAAATGGCAGAAAACAAGATTCATCTGGTGATTGCGAACGATGGGGTTGGCCTGTCGGCGGACGAAGTTGAACAGATTAACCGCCGTTTGCGCGAGGATGCTCCGCCTGCGTCTGGCAATCTGGGGCTTTACAACCTGGCAAAACGCCTTCATTTATTGTATGGCAAAGCAGAGGTTGGCATTCAATGTACAAGTGGACAAGTAATCGTGAATATATGCGTAGATAGAAAAGTGAAAGAGGAGCAGCTATGAACATATTGATCGTGGAAGACGAAGAAGATGTATGTCTTGCGATGGTTGAGCGGCTGCGCGAACTGCGGGGACGTGCCAAGGACAACATATACCATACGTTTTCGGCCATTCCAGCATTGGAAATTCTGCGTCGGCATCCGATCGACCTGCTGATCACGGATGTTCGTTTGCCGGGAGAAAGCGGACTTGCTTTGATTGAACAAGCGCAAAAGCTGCGCCCATCCATGAAGAGCATCGTCGTGACGGCTTATGAGGATTTTTCCTGTGCGCAAAAAGCCCTCCGCTTGGGTTGCTCCGATTTTCTTTTAAAGCCTTTCACGCGCAGGTCACTCGGAGAAGCAATTGACCGTGCATTTCAGGCAAGAGAAAACGAAAGTGATACGGACGATTTATTGCGGATAGACTGGGTTCGCAGCTATGTACGTGAGCATTACTCGGAGCCGCTGGAGATGACAACAATTGCAGACAAGCTTCATATCAGCTACGCTTATTTTTCTCGTCGTTTTAAGGAGGCGACAGGGCAGAACTTCTCGGACTTTGTTCAGGAAGTTCGCCTTGACGAAGCCTGCCGCATGCTGAAGACAGGGAGAAATGTGAGTACGATCGCAGAGAAAGTAGGTTATTCAAACGTCTACAGTTTCACTCGAGCATTTACTCGTATGAAGGGATGTTCACCCACGCAGTGGTTGAAGGGAACGTTATCACAAAAGGAGGAAGAACTATGAACGAACGTCCGAATATCGTATTCTTTATGTGTGACAGCATGGATGGACGCAAGATGGGCTGCATGGATAGCGCGCCGTTAAGGGGTGCTACGCCGAATATGGACGAGCTGGCAGCATCCGGCACGTTGTTTAAAAATACCTACTGCACGAATCCCGTTTGTGTTTGTTCACGCGCCAGCATGCTCAGTGGGCAGTATACCTTTCATTGCCACGCGTGGAATAATTATAAGGGAATTCCTGCGAATTCGGAGACCTTGTTTACGTCGCTCGCGCGAGCAGGATACCGTATGGGCTTCTTTGGCAAAACGGACTACGTTTCCGGTCAGCATACGCAGCGCGCACGCGTCAGCGCATGGCTGCGCAGTGCAAAGATTCGAAAGCCGCAGTACGATATGGGCGCGCCGATCGTGAATGAGGATGAAAATCGTCGCTGTCATGAGCGTGATTGGAAAAAAATTGATGATGCTTTGTCGTTTCTGAACGCAAACAAAGACGGAGAGCATCCTTTCTTCCTATATGTGAGTGTGGATGTACCCCACCCCCGCTGTGTTACAAACAAGCGTTATCTTTCCCGAATCAATGAAAGTGCGATTGCCATTCCGCCAAAGGACGTGAATGAGCATCCTGTGATGGAGTATATGCGCTTTTGCAAGAACTGGCATCATGCGCTGGACGAAGTCAGCGTTCGACGCGCGCGCGCCATCTATTATGCGATGATCGCAGAAGTGGATGAGATGCTGGGTGACATAATGAATGCCATAAAAGATGTGGACAATACGTATGTATTCTTCTTGAGCGATCATGGAGAGATGAATATGGAGCATGGGCAGTTTTATAAGTATACAGCTTATGAGCCTTCTGCACGCGTTCCTCTAATTATTCGCGGCCCCGGGTTTATGGATGGAGCGCGTCAATCCCATCTGGCGTCACTGATTGATATTTATCCGACCATCCTTGAATTGACAGGTGCGACTACGACGAGAATGCTCGATGGTTGTTCACTGCTTCGCGTTCTTCATGGTGAAAAATGGGAAACAGAAAATCAAATCTTCATGGAGTATTGCGATTCGGGTGCGTGTACGGGGATTCATATGCTCAGATGGAATCAGTACAAGTACATAGCGTATCCGGGCTATCGTCCGCAATTGTTCGATTTGGAGAGCGACCCATGGGAAGTTCATGACCTTTCCGATGCCCGTCCAGATCTGATTCGGGATATGGATGCGCGGATGCGGAAGCTCACGGATTATGAGACGCACGATCGAATTGTCAAGGAATACGACAGGGATTCCTTCCGCGTGTGGAGGGATGCACACCTTCAAGCTGGGGACTACTATGAATTGATGGCAAGAGTTTTTTGTGGCGCGGATGATTGGCAGATTAGTGGTGAGCGCACGGAAGGAAAAATAATTCCGCCATGGACAGATGCGAACGAACAGGAAGTAGTTCAATGGCTAGAGAGCGACTTTTAAGGCACCGCCGCACAAATGAGGCGGTTGGCCGGCGAATGGAGTTTCATCAGATGTAAATGCAAATCTCGAAGGTTTACTGGAGGTAATATTATTCTCAGACAAAAAATTAACATTGCCGTGAAAACTCTGGCGACCCAAAATCCAACCAAGCGCGTGCGGCTGATGTTTCAGGACGAAGCGGGGTTTGGAAGAATCAACAAACCAAAGAGCTGCTGGTGTCCAAATGGCGTTCGTCCTACGGTTCCCTGTCATCATATGTCGGGGCCGCGGATTATCCGGCAAGGTGCTCGATGAGGATTTTGATTCCGATCAGAATCAGGATCACACCGCCGGTGATTTCCGAGGGCTTTTTGTAGCGCGAGCCGAAGAAGTTGCCGATGTACAGGCCGGCGCAGGAGATGACGGCGGTAATCGCGCCGATGAGCAGCACGGAAAGGTAGATGTTCATCGTGCCGACCATGGCGAAGGATACGCCGACGGCCAGCGCGTCGATGCTGGTGGCAATGGCCATCATGAACATCGTCCTGAACGAGAACGAATCGTTCTGCGTTTCTTCCTCGCTGAAGGCCTCGCGAATCATGTTCGCGCCGATCAGCGCCAGAAGGACGAAGGCGATCCAGTGATCGTAGGACTCAATCAGGCTTTTCAGGCTGGAGCCCAGAAAATAGCCGATCAGCGGCATCAGCGCCTGAAAACCGCCGAAATACAGCGCTACGCACGCGGCGTGCTTCGGCTTGACCTTCTGCACCGAAAGCCCCTTGCAGATGGAAACCGCGAACGCGTCCATCGAAAGCCCGACGGCGATCAGAAGCAGCTCTATAAAGCCCATATGTCGTCCCTCCGGAGAAAGTGATTAACGATTATTTTATCACAGCCAATGTAGAAAGTCAAACAAAATCTACGGTTGACCCACGGAAATCAATTTTCAAATCACGGAAAAAGTGGTATACTGTAGGCATGGACAGAACAACACTCATCGACTTCTTTGAGGAAGTCGAGACGACCGAGGAGTACAATGGGTACTTTTGCAGCATCGCGGAAGCCGTCGGAATCGTGTTGCTGGGCAGCCTGTGCGGGTTCAGGAACGTGAGCCAGATCCATCATTGGGCGGAAAATGCGCGTGTGAAGGAATTTTTGAAGGAGAAATTCCAAATTGCGCATATCCCGTGCTACTTTTGGCTGCTGACGCTCTTGAAAATGGTAAAGCCTGACACATTGAACGAATGTATGATGAAATGGGCTTCGCAATTCATGCCAGAGGATTGTCGCGGATGCGCTGAATTGTCAGCAGAAGACGGCAGAAGCTATCGCAGAGGGAAAAGCGGACTATCTGCTGGATGTTAAGGCGAATCAGCGCAATTTGGAAGAAGAAATTGCCGAATACGTCAATGATGACGAGCTTCGTGGAAGCATGGACAAGAAGCGGACGGTGGAAAAGAACCGCGAGCGGATTGAAATCCGGACGGCGTACACGAGCGACGATGCTGCCTGGCTGTGTGGGAGGGAGAAATGGAAGAACCCGTGCTGCATCGGCGCAATCCGAAAGGAAGTCGAAGCTGACGGCAAGCGCACCGAAGAGTGGCACTACTACATTTCCAGCCGCAGGCTGTCGGCGGAAGAGCTGCTTCATCATGCACGGATGGAGTGGGCGGTGGAGTCGATGCACTGGCTGTTAGATGTTCATTATGGCGAAGATTACTGCCGGATTGCAAACAAAGCAGCACAACAGAACTTAAATTCACTGCGTAAATTCGCGCTGTCGCATATCAAGCGCTACAAAGCGCAGACAAATTCCAAACGTCCGTTGTCACAAATTATGCTGGATTGCCTGCTGGAACTTGACCTTTTGTGTGCGGTCTTGGAAAGTTGATTTCCGTGCGCGGAAGTTCAAAAGCTTGACAGCCCATCGGGGATTATGCTATAATAACGGCAGGAAGGGATGACGCTTTTGGGTTGGCTATTCCCCACTGATTGAGAGAGACCGCCTACCAGTTCGCGCTGGATGGCGGCCTTGCTTTACTTTTTCTTCTTCTTGTCGTTGTCGTCGCGACCAAGCCTGATCGCTTGCAATACAAAAGGTCGGAAACCGGAGGTTTCCGAGTTTTCGCTTTGCGAAAACCGCTGACGGCTCAAATCGAAGATTTGAGCCGCAGCGCCGCGAGATGGTCATTATGACAACCGGGATAATCTCGAAGTCAGTCATGATCTCACCCCCTTCAACCTTCGTATCCAGAGGTGAAAAGCCAAGCGCCATCTGTTTCCTTCCTGCCGGAAGCCCGAAGGCTTCACCTGTATTTTATCATAACGGCATGTATACGTCAAATTATATTTTACAACAGGCACCGTTTCTCGTCCCCATTTTTCGCTGCTGATGGTCGCGTGCCAAAACTTCTCCTTGCTGAACGGGGCTGTTTGTGTTATGATAGGGTGTGGAGCAATCATCAGAAAGGACAGCTTGCAACATGAAAAGTATGAATCGAGTTCTGGTGCTTCTCGCGGCGCTGGCGCTGCTTATGGTGGGGGCGTTCGCGGAGGACGCGGGCACGCCCGCGGAGGTGCTGCCGGCGGCTACGGCGGCGGAAGCGACGGCAGCGGAAGCGACGGCGGCGGAAGCCACGCCGGCGGAGCTGGCGGACGACGCGGTGGTCGCCATTGCCAACGGCATCGAGATTACCCGGCAGGAGGTCGTCACCTACGCGCAGCTGATGCAGTCCTACGGCTATCTGAACAGCGCGCTGGACTACGAGAGCGCGTTTAACTACATGCTGCTTCTGAACATCGTGCCGAAGGTCAAGGTGGCCGAGGCGGGCGCGCGCACGCTGCTGGGCGACGAGTACGACGCGCTCGAGCAGGGGTACGCCGACAAGTTTGAGGACTCCGTGAAGGAGTACATGACCTCCGTCTACGGCGAGGACATTCCGGAGGAGGAATACGCGGACAAGTACGCCGAGGCGCTGGAATACTTCGCGTCGCTGGGCTTCGAGAAGGAGCAGTACATCAGCGACAGCCTCGTCTACGATGCGTACGACAAGCTGCTTTCCTCGATGGACTTCCCCATCAGCGAGGAGGAAATCCTCAACACCTTCAACGAGACCGTCGAGCAGCAGAAGAGCGCCATCACCGGCGCGGCGGCGTATGAGTATTACACCGGTCTGGGCTATCAGGTGCTCTATCGCCCGGAGGGCTACCGCGGCGTCACCCACATCCTTCTGAAGGCGGACGACGAGCTGACCAAGGCCTATAAGGAAGCCGCGGACGACGAAGCCAAGAAGGCCGCCGCGGACGCGATCGTCGAGAGCCTGAAGGACAAGATCGACGAAATCTACGCCCGTCTGGACAACGGCGAGAGCTTTGAATCTCTGATTCCCGAATACGGCGAGGATCCCGGCATGACCGGCGATACGCTTCAGGACGGCTATCCGGTGCATCGCGACAGCACCACCTATATGCAGGAGTTCACCGACGGCGCGTTCAGCGACAAGATGCTGAACGTCGGCGACGTGAGCGACCCCGTCGTCACCAACTACGGCGTGCACATTCTGCACTACGTGCGCGACATTCCCGGCGGCGCGGTGGACATGACCGACGAGATGCACGAGAGCATCTGCGACTACCTCGTCCAGACCGCCCAGAGCGCCCAGATCGAGGCGTGGCGCGACGAGCTGACCGTCGAATACACGGACGCGTACAACGCGCTCATCGGCAAGTAAGTCTTGGGTGAAAAATTCCTCCGAACCCGTTTTTCGGGCGCGGAGGAATTTTTTTGAAAACGCGGTCACAAACGCGTCCCGGCGCGCGTTTATAAAGGGAAGGAGTGTGTGCGAATGCGGTTGCAGAACGACGGCGATATTCAGCGCGTGCTTTCGGTGTACGCGCTTCCGATCTATCGGCTGGCCTACGCCCGAACGCGCAGCCGGAGCGACGCGGAGGACATCTGTCAGGAGGTTTTTCTGGAGCTCGTCAGCCGCAACCCGACCTTCCCCACCGAAAACGCGCGCCGCGCGTGGCTGATCCGCGTGACGGTGAACAAGTCCAACAGCCTTTGGCGCACGCTGTGGCGCCGGCGCGTGGAGCTTCGGGATAAGGTGGAGGTGGCGGCGGCGCAGAGCGACGAAGCGTCGGCGCTGGCGGACGCGCTGGCCGCGCTGTCCGAGGACGACCGGATGCTCATCCACCTGTTCTATTATGAGGGACTGAAGTCCGGCGAAATCGCCGGCGTCCTCAAGCGCAGACCCGACGCGGTGCGCAAGCAGCTGTCCCGGGCGCGCGCAAGGATGAAGCGCATTCTCAGCGGGGAGGGCTTCGAATGAAGAATGTCGAGCGGGAAATCCGGAATGATGTACGGCTGGAGGAAGCGCGTTCCCGGCGGGAAAGGCTTCGGGCGCGGACGGAGGACGATCGTTTTCAGCGGGAAGAACCTCGAATGAAGCCGCGGCACGCGAGAGAGGAGGAAGATGTTTCCCGGCGGGAAGCATATCGGGCGCAGCCCCGGCACGCGCCGACGGAAGAACTTCGGGCGCGGAATGCCGCGTGGACGGAGGAAGACGTTTCCCGGCGGGAAGCGCATCAAACGAAGCCGCGGCACGCGCGGACGGAAGGGCTTCGAGAGCGGAGCACCGCGCGAACGGAGGAAGGACTTCGGGCGGAGGAAGGTCATTTCTGGCAAGGAGGATTTCGAATGCAGAAAGCGTATCGCGAGTCCATGAGGATGGTTCATCCCTCCGGGCAGTTTCTTTCGCGGCTGGAGGCCGAAATGCGCCGCGGGCTTCAGAAGCGCCGGGGGCTTTCGCCGCGCAGGCTGCTGCTTCCCGCCGCCGCGGTGGCCGCGGCGTTTCTCCTCGTGCTGACGCTGGTGGCGCAGCAGGCCCGACGCGCGGGCGCGCCGGTCTCCGCGTTCCAGCCGCTGAGCGCGGCCACGCCGGATGAAGTCCAGACCGCGAACGCGGGCGAAATCCGCACGGCGAGTCCGTCGGAAGTCCGCAATGCGAGCGCGGGCGAAATCCGCGCGGCGAGCCCGTCGGAGGTTCGCAGCGCGAACGCGGGAGAGAATCGGAACGCCGCGCCGGGCGAAATCCGCGCGGCGAGCCCGTCGGAAGTCCGCGGCGCGAACGCGGGTGAAAATCGGAACGCCGCGGCGGGCGAAATCCGCGCGGCGAGCCCGTCGGAAGTCCGCAATGCGAGCGCGGGCGAAAATCGGAACGCCACGTCGGGCGAAATCCGCACGGCGAGTCCGTCGGAGGTTCGCAGCGCGAACGCGGGAGAGAATCGGAACGCCGCGCCGGGCGAAAATCAGACGGCAAGCCCGTCGGAAGTCCGCACCGCGAGCGCGGGCGAAGTTCAGAACGCCAGCGCGGGCGAAATCCGGAATGCCACGTCGGGCGAAATCCAGACCGCCAGCGCGGGCGAGCTTTCGATTGTCACCCCGTCGGAGGGCGAGCCGCGCCGGAATACCGCCATGAGCGAGGACGAAGCGCGCGCCCGGGTGTTGGAGGTCGACCGGGACGCCGCGACCGCGACGAACATCTTCGCGTTCCCCTGCGCCGAATCGGACGGCGCGTTCGTGGTCGTGCGGCAGACGCTGGACGACGCCGACTGGACGACCAACGGGCGCGTGTGGTACGTCACACAGACGAACGCGTGGCTGCTCGCCCAGAAGGACGTCATCTGGGATTGGACGCTCGACATCGACAGCTTCAGCCCGGAAGTCTTCTATATCTGCCACGGCAAGGATTTCGACCGCAGCTCCCTCGCGTGGATTGTGCTCGACGGCCGCCCCGTGGAGGTCAAAAACGCTCCGTTGATTTATGATCTGTATAGCACACGCGGCGTGCTGATGGCTTACGCTGCGTTTAAAGACTATGATAATGCGTTTCTGGGCGTGGACGCGTCCGACCCCGAGAACGTCCAGTTCTACCAGATCGAGGGCATCGAGATCACCCGCGAGCAGTTCCTCACCTTCCCCGGCGCGCAGGAGGTGCTGGAGCTGGTGGAGGGCAGCGGCAGGTTTTCCATCTATCAGATTCTCTACTGGCAGGACAGCGCGATGGCGCTCAACTTCATGCAGGGCGATCTGGAGCGCACGACCTACCTGTACTTCGTCGACGGAAAGCTGCAATGCCAGGGCGGCTGGTTCGGCGACGACATCGGTCTCGCAAGCGGCAAGGCGACGACCTTCCGCAACCTGCCGATTCCTGTGCGCCACACCCAGCTCAATCCCTGAATACGGAAAACCGGGGCGTGAAAATTTCCGGCAGAATGCGCTTGACAAATGTATATACTTTCGTATATACTAAGCCTGACGAGAGGTGAATGCCATGATGTATGGAACCATCACGAAATGGGGAAACAGTCAGGGAATCCGTATTCCCAAGGGCGCGCTGGTCGCCGCCGGTCTGCAGGAGAGCGACAACGTGGAAATCATTGCCGACAAGGAGACCATCACGCTGCGCAAGCTGAGCCGTCCCAAGAGCCTTGACGAACTGTTCGCAGGGTATCACGGCGATTATCAGCCGGCCGAGTTTGACGCCGGCGCGGACGTTGGCCGGGAGGTAATCGACTGATGGCCGCTTATATTCCCGAGCAGGGCGATATTATCATGATGAATTTCAGTCCCCAAGCGGGCCACGAGCAGGGCGGCCGCCGCCCCGCGCTGGTCATCAGCAACGCCAGCTTCTATCGCTATACGCATCTGGGAATCGTCTGTCCCATCACGACAAAGATCAAAGACTACCCGATGCACGTCAGACTGGACGAACGTACCAAGACGACCGGCGAAATCCTCTGCGAACACGTCAAGTCGCTTGATCTCGGCGCGCGCGGCGCGGCCTATGTGGAAGCGCTGCCGGACGATCTCCTGCAGGAAGTCCTCGAACGCGTACGGCTGTCCATTGATTAAGACCTGAATACAGAAAAAACCGGCGAGCCGTCTCTCAAAAGGGACGACCCGCCGGTTTTCTTTCCATCAATAATGATACTTCTCCCGCTTTCTCAGCATGAAAAGCAGCGAGACGAACACGCCCGGAGATTCGCTGGCGACCAGCGAATTTCGGCTTCTCCGCCACCACCAGATAGCTCTGGAAGGCGTACTGCGCCTGCAGCGCGAGGTTGAACAGAAGGCAGATTCTGCCGCAGGTCATGACGTCCCTGAGCATTTCTGCTCCCCTCGCGCCGAACCGGTACGCCACCGGACGCAGCGCCAGAATGCCGCCGATGGTAAAGAACACGCCCGTGCCGTAAAGCTCCGCGCGGCGCGTCCGAAACGAGTTTTTTATCCGGAAGCAAAGCGCCTGTTTTCCGGAACCATGCTTCCGTCCGAAGGAGAAGCGCCTGTTTTCCGGAAGAAAGCAGCCTGTCTTCAGGAACCGCTCTTCCCGCCGGAGGAAAGCCGCTTCTTCTCGCTGCCCTTTTTCGCGCCCGCGACGGCGAGGGCGACGAGCCGGGCGAGGTCGTTGTTATCGGGCTGCTTTTCCCGGCTGGAGCCGCTCAGGAACCGCTCTTCCCGCCGGAAGAAAGCCGCTTCTTCTCGCCGCCCTTTTTCGCACCTGCGACGGCGGGGGCGATGAGCCGGGCGAGGTCGCCGGAGGGCGGCTTTTCCCGGCTGGAGCCGCTCAGGAGCTGCTCTTCCCGCCAGAGGAAAGCCGCTTCTTCTCGCTGCCCTTTTTCGCGCCGGTGACGGCGAGGGCGACGAGCCGGGCAAGGTCGCCGTCGGGCTGTTTTTCCCGGCTGGGCCCGCGGCTGCCGGAGGCGCGGGGCTTGTTTTTGAATTCCCAGTTTTCCTGATTCTGCTCGTCCTTCAGCTTCTGATAGTAGTATTTCAGCGCCGCTTCATAGTCGCTCACGTCGTCGCGGTAGCGGCGGTAGGCGGTGTCGTCGGCGTCGGTCAGGGTTTTCAGCGCGCCGCTCAGCCGGTCGCCCTCCGTCTGATAGGCGGACAGCGCCAGCTGATACAATTCCGGCAGGCTGTCCGTCAGCTGCGCCAGCGAGTTCTGATACGCCTGCTGCCCCGCCGCCTCGGCGAAGCTGTTGTCGTACCCGCCGGACAGTCCCGCCGCCGCGCCGCGCGCGTCGTTCATGGCGCGGCGGCCGAGATAGGCGTATTCGTCGCGCTGGCGCTTGTACAGCTCGTCCTCCGCGGGGTCGTAGGAAAAGCTCTCCCGCCCCAGAATCTGATCGGTCAGCCTGCGCACCTGCTCGTCGTAGGCGCTCACATAGCCCGCCGGGCGGCTGCTTTCCAGATAGTCCGTCTTTTCCCGCGTGGACGCGCCGTCCGGCAGCGCACGCGCCGGGTTCGAAGCCAGCTTCGCCCACGTGCTCGCGCCCACCTCGCCGTCCGCCGTCAGAAGATGGTCGCTCTGATAGCGCTTCACCGCGTCGTCCGTCGCGTCGTCAAACACGTCGTCGTCATTCACCGCGTACCCCGCGCCGTTCAGAAGCCGCTTCAGCGCGCGCACCTCTTCCCCCTTCGCCCCGTTCTTCAGCGTCGCATAGCCCATAATTCGTCCTCCTTGAATAATAGTCGCTTTTAATCCGCACGCAGCGCCCGCGTCGTTTTCCGCGAACGCGCGCGTCGCTCTTTCGCACCGCCGTGCGTCCGCATCGTCTTCCGCGACAGCGCGTGCCGCGCGTCGCCTTTTCGCATTGCCGTGCGCTTGCGTCGTCCTCCGCGACAGCGCGTGCCGCGCGTCGCCTTTTCGCATTGCCGTGCGCTTGCGTCGTCCTCCGCGACAGCGCGTGCCGCGCGTCACTCTTTCGCGCTGCTGTGCGCATGCGCCGTCTTCCGCGACAGCGCATGCCGCGCG
>ENA-UOJG01000695-UOJG01000695.1-human-gut-metagenome-genome-assembly--contig:-C47-NODE-695-length-43111-cov-17.840696_pt1 | contig 43111 bp, 44 predicted proteins | sample MGYA00242340_ERZ723887 | MGnify/ENA metagenome assembly ERZ723887 | reverse complement strand
GGTTGCCGATGTGGGCGAAGTGATACACGGTGGGGCCGCAGGTATACATCTCCACATGGCCGGGGGTATGGGTCTTAAATTCATCCTTGCGATGGGTGGCGGAATTGTACAGATACATGGTGGTTTCTCCTTTTATATGGTTAATTTGTAATCGGCAATACAAAAAACGCCTCTCAGACAGCATTGTCTGAGAGGCGAAAATAACTTCGCGGTTCCACTCTCGTTTATCACTCAAGTCCGGCCTGATGACGGCGGCCAGCCGGAGGGCATCCACATCCCCCGCGCTCCCGGACGCACTTTCTGCCCGCAGCGGGTGACGGGGCTTTCAGCCGGTGGCCCCTTCTCTCTATCCCCGTGGGATGGACATACTCTTTCCGATCGTCGCGCTGTTCATTTGTCGCGTTTATTTTAGCAGGCTTTCGCCTTGGTGTCAAGCCTCTTTGGCCGTCTTGAACACGTCGGCGTTCTTTACGAAATACTCCACGCCGGAGTACACGGTGGTCACCAGGATCACGATCTGGCACACGATGTTCAGCCAATGGGGGATGCCGAACAGGATCAGGCAGATGCACACCATGGTGCTGGCGGTCTTGATCTTACCCGACCACGCGGCAGCGATGACGCGGCCCTTCTCCACGGCCACCAGCCGCATGCCGGACACGGCGAATTCCCGCACCAGCACCACGGCAAGGATCCACGCCAGCATGTCGCCCTGCTCCACGAAGCAGCACAGAGCGGCCATCACAAGGCATTTATCCGCCAGCGGATCCATGAACTTGCCGAAATCGGAGATCTGGTTATAATGCCGGGCGATGTAGCCGTCGGCAAAGTCCGTCAGGCAGGCCACGATGTACACGCCCAGCGCCCAATAGCGGCTGCCGGGAAAGTCCACATACATCAGCACCAGAAACACGGGGATCATCAGCACGCGGCCGATGGTCAGATAGTTGGCCATATTTTTCGGCATGGTTTTACTCCTCTCTTTCGCCCACCAGCTCGCCGTCCATGGCGCCGGTGATACGCACTGTCACGAAGTCGCCGGGGTCCACGTCGGCCTCGCTGGTAAAATAGATATGTCCGTCGATATCAGGGCTTTCCGCGTAGCTGCGGCCCATGTATTGCATGGACTGGGCATCGAAGCCCTCGCACAGCACCTCCACCAGATCGCCCATGCGGCTTTCGTTGAAGTCGTCCATGATGCGGGACTGCACGTCCACCACCAGCTCGGCGCGGCGCTCCGCCTCAGCGGTGTCCACGCGATTGGGCATCCCGGCGGCTTCGGTGCCCTCCTCAGGAGAGTAGGGGAACACGCCCGCCCGCTCGATGTGGGTCTCCCGCAGGAATTCGCACAGCTCATTGAAGGCGGCCTCATCCTCATAGGGCAGGCCGGTGATGAGACTGGTGCGCAGCACCACGCCGGGGATTTTCGTCCGCAGCTTTTCCATCAGCGCCAGCAGGCCCGCGTGGGTCTCCCGGCGGCGCATGGCCTTCAGAATGGTGTCGTTGCAGTGCTGGATGGGCATGTCGATATACTTGCAGATTTTCGGCTCCGCCGCGATGGTGTCGATCAGCTCGTCGGTGATGGTGTCGGGATAGAGATAGTGCAGGCGGATCCAGTGGAAGTCCAGCTTGCACAGCTCCCGCAGCAGCTCCGGCAGCTTCTTCTCATGGTAGAGGTCTACACCGTAGCGGGTGATGTCCTGTGCGATGACGATGCACTCCTTTACGCCGTCCGCCGCCAGTGCCCGGGCCTCGGTCAGGATATCCTCCATGGGGCGGCTGCGGTAGCGGCCCCGCAGCTTGGGGATGATGCAGTAGGCGCAGCTGTTGGAGCAGCCCTCGGCAATGCGGAGATAGGCAAAGTGGGTGGGGGTGGACAGCACCCGGGGCAGCTCTTCCACCGCGCCGTTGATGTCGCTGAAATGGGTACAGTCTTCGCCGGCCATCACCTGCTCCACGGCAGACACGATGTCGCCGTAGTCAGCGGTGCCCATCATGCCGTCGATCTCCGGCAGCTCCGTCATCATCTCATCCCGGTAGCGCTGGCTCAGGCAGCCGGTCACCAGAATCTTTTTCACCTCGCCCGCCGCTTTCAGCTCGGCGGCGGAGAGGATCGTCTCAATGGCCTCCGTCTTGGCGCTGTCGATAAAGCCGCAGGTGTTGATGACCACCACATCGCTGCCGTTAACATCCTCCTGCACGGTCATGCCCGCCTGCAAACACATAGCCATCATTTGCTCTGTGTTGACGCGGTTCTTATCGCAGCCAAGGGAGATAAAGGATACGTTCATAGGTCTCCTCGTTTCTATTCTTCTATTTCCCCGCCCAGACGGTTCAGGGCCGGACGGATATCATTCCATGAAAAGCCCCGGCGCAGCAGGGCGTCGCTGAGCTTTTTCAGCATAGCGCGGTCAGGCGTTCTGCCGCCCAGCTTCTTGCGAAGGAAGAGGTCAATGGCTTCGGCGCTGTCAGGCAGTTGGAAAAGCGCATCGTCCCACAGCTCACGGGGGATACCCCGCTTTTGCAGCTCCTGCCGCACCCGGCCGGGGCCATAACCGCCGGCGGCGTAGTGGCGGGCAATGACCCCGGCGTAGGCGGCATCGTCCACCGCCCCCAGAGCTTCCAGCCAATCCGCCGTCTCCGCCGCCGTATCGGGGTCAACGCCCTTCCGGTTCAGCTTGTCCGTCAACTCCCGGCGGGACAGCATCCGGCCCGACGCCATCCGTGCCGCGGCGGCGCGGCTCTCAGACCGCCTGCCCGTATTTTGTAATTGTACCACAAGTTCAGGGGATAAGTCCATACCCTGATACAAGCCAAATTGCAGGAGCTCGTTCTGGGTGATCCGGAGGGGGTCGCCCTCCTCCAGATACACCAGCACGCGCTCCTGCACATGTTTGGAATTTTCGATCCGTGTGATCCTCATTCGTCGCTGTCGTCAAAGTCGTCGGCAGACACATCCACGGCGCGGCCCGCGGCACGGGCGGCGATCTTGGACTGGTTGCCCATCAGCTTATGGAAATTCTCCCGGACGTTCTTCTCCAGCGCCGCGGCGGCCTCGGGATTCTGGCGGAAGTACTCCTTGGCGGCGTCCTTGCCCTGACCCAGACGCACATCGCCCAGACTGAACCACGAGCCGCTCTTCTGCACCAGATCCAGCTTGACGCCCAGATCGATCAGCTCGCTGAGCTTGCTGATACCCTCGCCGTACATGATATCGAACTCCGCCTCACGGAAGGGAGGGGCCACCTTGTTCTTGACCACCTTGGCGCGGACGTGGTTGCCCACCACCTCGCCGCCAGCCTTCAAGGTCTCCACCCGGCGCACGTCGATGCGGACGGAGGCGTAGAACTTCAGCGCCCGGCCGCCGGTGGTGACCTCGGGGTTGCCGTACATGACGCCCACCTTCTCGCGCAGCTGGTTGATGAAGATGACGATGGTATTGGTCTTGTTGATGATGCCGGTCAGCTTGCGGAGGGCCTGACTCATCAGGCGGGCGTGCAGACCCACGAAGCTGTCACCCATCTCGCCCTCGATCTCGGCACGGGGCACCAGCGCCGCCACGGAGTCCACCACCACCACGTCGATGGCGCCGGAGCGCACCAGCGCTTCCGTGATCTCCAGCGCCTGCTCGCCGGTGTCCGGCTGGGAGATCAGCATGTCCTCCACGTTGACGCCCAGCGCCTTGGCATAGGTGGGATCCAGCGCATGCTCGGCGTCCACAAAGGCCACCTCGCCGCCCATTTTCTGGGCCTCGGCCAGCACATGGAGGGCCAGCGTGGTCTTACCGGAGGATTCGGGGCCGTAGATCTCCACCACGCGGCCACGGGGCAATCCGCCGATGCCCAGTGCCAGATCCAGCGCCAGCGAGCCGGTGGGGATGGCCTCCACATTGGCCACGTTGCCGTCGCCATAGCGCATGATGGAGCCCTTGCCATACATCTTCTCGATCTGCTGCATGGCGGTCTCGATCGCTTTTTTCTTATCCGCGTTGGCGGCAGTGGCCGCCGCGGTCTCCTTCTTCGCTGCCATGGGTTCTCCTCCTTTTATCTCTCCGTCATTCGGTATCAAATATGCTTTCATGAAGGGTGCCGTATACCACGCGGGGAATGCCCGCCGTGTCCGGCACCACCTCGATATCGCCGAAGCCCTGGGCCCGCATGATCCGCAGCACGTCGTCCGCCTGCCCGATGCCCACCTCAAAATAGAGACGGCTGCCGGGGTGCAGAGCCGCGCGCCACTTGTCGCTGATGGCCCGGTAGAAATCCAGTCCGTCGCCGCCCTTCAGAGCCGTCAGCGGTTCATAGTCCCGCACGGACACATCCAGCCCGGCAATGTCACCGTCGGGGATGTAGGGCGGGTTGCTGACGATGCAGTCGAACTCGCCAAAACGGGGCGGCGGCCCGTCAAGGGCATTTACTTGCCACGGCATCACCTGCGGCGACAGGCCGGTACGGCGGATGTTGCGGCGGCAGACACGCAGCGCGCCCTCCATCAGCTCGCCCAGCACCACATGGCTGCCGGGGCAGAATTTCGCCACCGCCAGACCAACGCAGCCGCTTCCGGCACACAGATCCAGCACACGGGGCTCTTGCAGCGTTTTCACGAAACCGATGGCCTGCTCCGCCAGCACCTCCGTGTCCACGCGGGGGATGAGGACATTCTCATCAATATCCAGATCCATGCCGCAGAAGCTCCATTCGCCAATCAGGTACGCCAGCGGCTCCCCCGCCAGATGGCGCTTCACCAACGATGCGGCCCGCTGCTCCACCTCCTGCGGCACATACAGCCCGCCGTCACGCAGCAGCTCCTGCCGGGTCTTTCCGGCGGCAAAGGCCACCAGCTCCCGTGCCTCCAAGGTGGCGGCATCGATGCCGGAGCGGCGCAGCTCCTGCCGGATATCCATATACAAATTGTTATATGTTGTCGCCATAATACGATTCGTTGTCAGTTTTTGTTAGTTTCCTTACCACTTGTCCTTGCCTTTCTCCTCCGGCAGCACCAGCTTCATGGCCTCGATAGCCACCTCCAGCATGGAGTCGTCCGGCTCGTTGGTGGTGAAATTCTGCATCCACATGCCGGGCGCGGAGAGAATCCGGGTCAGCTTGTTGTCGTGAGCGCCCACAGCACGGTTGAACTCGTAGGTGATGCCCACCACCGGCACCAGCAGCAGCAGCTTCACGCCGATGCGTACCCAGATATTCTGCCAGTTGATGTAGGGAAACACAAGGCTGGACACCAGAATGGAGACGATGATCACCACAAACAGAAAGCTGGTGCCGCAGCGGGGATGGTGCTTGGGCTGGATGCGGGCGTTCTCCACCGTCAGAGGCAGGCCCGCCTCATAGCAGAAAATGGTCTTATGCTCCGCGCCGTGGTAGCAGAACACCCGCCGCACATCCTTCTGCTTGGAGCACAGGATCAGATAGGCCAGAAAGATCAGCACCTTCACGATGCCCTCGATCAGGTTATGGAGGGCTGCGCTCTGGGCGTGGAACAGCCCGGCGATAAAGGTCGGCAACAGCATGAACAGCACCAGCGTCATGCCCAGCGACAGCACCACCGAGAATGCCACCAGCACACTCTGCAGCTTTTCCGCCGGAATATGCTTCTCCAGCCACTGGTCGAGCTTGCCGGGCTGGGCGTTTTCATCGTCGGGGAAGTAATCCGCCGAGAACATCAGCGCCTTGACGCCGGTGACGATGGAGCTTAAAAACGTGGCCATGCCCCGGATGATGGGCCAGCCAAGAATGGGGAATTTATCCTTGATGAACTTCCGCTCCGTCACCTTGGTCACCAGCCCCTCCGGGGCGCGGACCACGATGGCGTCCTTCTCCGGTCCGCGCATGAGGATGCCCTCGATCAGCGCCTGACCGCCAATGGTGGTGCGGAACGTACCTTGCTTTTTTTCTGCCATGGGATATCCTTTCCTTTTCAGTATAGCATACTATTTTTCATAATGCAACAGTTGTTCTATTGCTTTTTCTCTTTTTCGTGCAGCAGCCGGTGAGAGGTGATGGGCAGCCGGATGGTGACGATACAGCCGCCGCCCTTGGCGTTGCCGATGGCCAGCGACCCGTCGTGGAGCCGGATGATCTCGTCGCACACCGCAAGACCGATGCCGCTGCCCCGGGCCTTGGAGGAGCCTTTATAGAACTTCTCCTTCACATGGGGCAGGTCCTCGTCGGGGATACCGGGGCCATAGTCCCGGATGGTAATGATATAGTGGTTGCCCTTGCGGTTGAGGCGGGCCTCGATCCGCTTGCCTGCGCCGCCGTGCTTGGCGGCGTTATCCAGCACATTGCAGAACACCTGCTTGAGCCGCTCGGAGTCCGCGGTGATCGGCTCGTCATACACGCCGCCGCTGTGGTACTCCAGCGTGATGCCCTGCTGCTTGAAGATCTCGTGGTAGGTATACACCGCGTCCTCGAACTCTGCCTGCAGGTCAACCTGCTCCAGATGCAGGGAGAACCGCCCGTCGGACATGCGGGAAAAGTCCAGCAGCTCCTCCACCATCTTGGTCAGGCGGCTGGATTCCTTCACAATGATGCTCAGCCCGCGGTGCAGCGCCTCGGGATCGCTGCCGTCGTCTTCCAGAAGCGTCTCGCCCCAGCCGTTGATGGCCGTCAGGGGCGTGCGCAGCTCGTGGGACACGGAGGAAATGAACTCCGACTGCAGCTTCTCGTTCTCGCCGATCTTCAGGGACATGTCGTTGATGTTGTCCACCAGCTCGCCCATCTCATCGGCGTACCGGTTGGGGATCTGATAGCCGTAGCTGCCGCCGGAGATGTGCTTGGCCGCCTCGCTGACAGCGGCCACCGGCGCCACCACGTTGTTGATCAGCAGCAGGCTGGAGATCACGATCACAAAGATCACCGCCGCCATGATGGCCAGAATAATCAGCACCGTCAGCAGCACCTGACTGTCCAGATTCTTGGTGGCGGTGACGAACCGCATGACGCCCACGATACGGCCGTTGAACTTCAAAAGACCGGAGGCGGCAATGATCTTCTCGCCGGTGGCCGGGTCCACGCCCTGAAAGCTGCTGATCTGACCGGTGCTGAAAGCCTCCGTCACATCCGTCGTGCCCGGCAGAGAGCCCACCATCAGGCTGCGGGTGGAGACCTCCACCCTGCCGTCTCTGTCCAGAAATTGCAGTTCGATGGTCTCGCTGCTCTCAAAGCTGCTGGCATAGAGGATGGCGCTGCGGTAGTATTCGTCATAACTGGTCATGGCGTAGTTGTTGAAATACTCCGTGCCGGCGCTGGCCTTGGCTTCCAGTGCGCTGCGGGCGCTGGAATAGTAGTTGCTGCCCAGTGCGATGGAGACCATCACCGCGATCAGCACAAGGATCGTAATGACCGGCAGGATGCTGCTGACGATCCAGCGGCGGCGCAGGCCGATGGCACGCTTCGGCTGTTTTTTCACAAGGTCTCCCTCCCCTCCGTCAAACTTCTCTTGCAGGGTGCTTATTCGCCCCATTTATAGCCAAAGCCCCACACGGTGGTGATATAAGTGGGATTGGCGGTGTCGTCCTCGATCTTCAGCCGCAGACGGCGGATATTCACATCCACGATCTTCAGCTCGCCGAAATAGTCGTGGCCCCAGACCGTGTCCAGGATCTCCTCGCGGCTGAGTGCCTTGCCGGGATTCTCCATAAACAGCTTCATCAGGCCGTATTCCACCTGTGTCAGTTTGATCCGCTGGCCGTTCTTCTCCAGTGTGCGGTTGCGCAGATTCAGCACAAAGGGCGGTCTGGACAGGCTGTCCTCCTTCTCCTCCGGCTCCATTGTGCCGCCGCTGCGGCGCATCAGCGCGTCCACGCGGGCCGTCAGCTCCGCGGGAGAGAAGGGCTTCGTCACATAGTCATCGGCGCCGGTCATCAGTCCGGTGACCTTATCCATCTCCTGTGAGCGGGCCGTCAGCATGATGATGCCGATGGTGGCGTCATGGGCGCGGAGACGGCGGCATACCTCAAAGCCGTCGATGCCGGGCAGCATCACGTCCAGCAGCGCCACCCGGATATCCTTCTGCGCCTTCAGCTTCTGCAGCGCTTCCTCGCCGCTTTCCGCCTCCACCACCTCGTAACCGGCACGGCGCAGGTTGATGACGATAAAGCTTCGGATGCTGGCCTCGTCCTCCAATACCAGTACCTTTCTCATAGACTCTCCTTTCACGTTCCCTGTCCCTTACCTGTCAGAGTGCGTCCATGTGCTGACGGTCATGTGGAAGCTCGCCTTCACGGTCTCCACGTTCAGGCCGTACTGCGCCGCGCCGTCAAGCAGCTCCGCGGCGTAGTTGACGCCGGGCTGGCGCCGCAGCAGAAAACGGTTTCCCATCTCGGCGCGGTTCTCCCGGTTCTCGTTGGTGATGGTATACAGCGCCAGCACCGGCTTTGTATTCACCGACAGGATCACCTGATTCTCGCCCGTTACCGTCTCCTGAGATTCCGCGCTGACACTGCTCTGCCAGTCGTCCGGCACCTGAAAATACCAGCCGCCGCTCTGGCAGTGGTACGTCTGGGCCACGACTTTATTGCTGCCGAAGCGGTTATACTGCACCCAATAGGCCAGCGTATCGTTTCCCGTGCCCCATGCGTCCGGGCAGGGGATCTCGGTCACGCCGTCGTCGTTCATATCCTGCGGCACCAGCTGATGGTAGAGATGGATCACCACGGACTTGCCGGTGGAGACGTCCAGCGCCAGATTGCTCAGGCCCCAATAGGTATCCCACACCAGAATATCCGTCACCGCCATGTTGTCCTCGTTGACGCCGGTAATGAAAACCGCAGGCTTGCCGCCCAGAATATTGCCTTTGACCACGCTGCCGCGGTTCAGATCCGTCATGGTGCTGGACAGACCGCAGCGGTAGGTCACCGCCAGAATATTGGTCTGCCATGTATAGACCTCCGCCATAGGCATACCGTCGCTGTCGCTGCGCAGCACGAACAGCGCCGGCGGGTCATAGGTGTTCAGCTCCTGCACCACAAAGCGGGTGTAGCTGTCGCTCATCAGCGGGATCGCCTCGCGTCCGATGCTGTATACCGCCACCGTCTGCACGCTGCTGCTGATCTTCCAGCCCACCACCAGCTCGTTCTGGCCGTCGCCGGTCATGTCCTCGTAATACACGCTGTCGATGCTGCTGCCGCTGCTCTCCACGGTACACAGCCGTTCATAGCTCTCGTCCAGCTTCTCAAACACCATGATCTTCATGGGTCTTTCATCGTTGGGCTTGCGCAGGTACACCACAGCCTCCTGCGAGCCGTTGCCATTCAGATCCACCATCTGCACCGCCTGAAGATTCTGGCCCGCCGTAGGCGGCGCGTATTCATAGCCGTCCGACAGCAGCGCTTCGATCTGCTGGCTCAGGCCGGTATATTCATCCGGCACACGGGGCAGCGTAAAAAGATCCTCTACCGTACTGTCGATCCCGCAGGCGCTCAACACGCAGAGCAGCACCGCCAGCATCACCGGAAGCGCCGCTTTTTTCATTCTTCCTCTCACCTTCTGCCCCTCCTTTCACTGTCTTACCCGTGCGGCACCGTATGCCGCATACCTTATCAATGGTATCATACCACATCTTCCTTTGCTTTGGTAGTCCCTGTTTTTTGATTTTCCGCCGGATTTACAGTAAATTTACACTTGCAATTATGCCCTGCGTCCGGTATAATACTGCTGTTCCATGCCGGTGTGATGGAATTGGTAGACGTAGTGGACTCAAAATCCACCGCTGGCGACAGCGTACCGGTTCGAGTCCGGTCACCGGCACCATAATTGGACCAAACATTGATACAATGTGTCGATGTTTGGTCCGTTTCTTTTTGCCCGGAAAGCCGCTTACAGCAAGGCTTTCTGCTGTGAGTGGGTGCATTTGTACAGGCGTCCGTCATAATCAAGCTCCTTTCAGAAGGTGTTTTCCCGAAACAAGCACGCTGGCCGGAAAAGCAAACGTTTCAAACGGCCACAATCGTTTCAATGATAAAAGCCCGTGATGAGGATCAGTCGGTCCCCACCACGGGCTATACTCGTATCTGGCGTTACAGCGTCTCGGTGATCTCTGTTCCATTTTTGAATCGGAAGACCAGCCGCCCATCTTCATAAACCGTCACCCGGTCGATCAGGTTGAGCCATAAGCGGTCACTGTATTGGACAGGGAGAGAATTATCAAAGGCGCGGATCTCATTCATGAAGCTCTCGATCACATCAGCCTGAAAACGCCGGGTGACCTTCTGGCTCTGAAGCTGCTGGGCTCTATCCTCGGCATCGCGGTATCGCTGAGCCAGCGCATCGTATCTCCGATTATACTCATCCTGCTGTATGACTGTGGTAGCATTTTCCGCAATCAGCTTCCGCGTGAGCTCAGAAACGATCTCCAGCTCGGTCTCCAGCGCAGCGCACTCCGCATCAATTTTCTCCGTATTCAGGTATTCATCCAGCAGCATCTGGCAGGTTTCCATCAGGACTTCCCGCGCTTCTGTAAGATCCGCCACAGCCTGCAGAAACAGGCGCTTGATGTCCTCCTCGTATAAATGAGGTGTGCTGCAGCGATGCTCACCTTTGAACTTCCCGTTGCATTGCCAGATCACGCGGCGATACTTGTCGGTGCTGTGCCATACCTTGGGACCATAGTATTCCCCGCAATCACCGCAGACGATCTTTGCCGAGAATGGACTCAGGCTGTTATGGTGCCGCCCTTTGGATTTACGGACTGCCATCTCCGTCTGCACCTTGTCCCACTGGTCAGGATCAATGATCGCCGGGTGGCTCTGTTCCACTATGTACTGCGGGACCTCGCCCTCGTTCACCTTCATCTTCTTGGAAAGGAAATCCACCGTGAACTTCTTCTGCAGGATCGCGCAGCCCTTGTACTTCTCGTTCGTCAGGATGCTCTCAACTGTGCTGCTCTGCCATTTGACTTTCCCTCGCGGCGTCGGGATGCCCTGTTCCGTCAGGTGCTTCGCGATCCAGTTGAGCGTCTTGCCCTGTATGAAAAGCGTGTAGATCTGCCGGACGATGGACGCTTCCTCCGGGACGATCTCAGGCAGGCCATCCGCCCCTTTGCGGTAACCGAGGAAAGAAGAATACGGCATTGTGACCTTCCCGTCTGCGAAGCGCTTCCGCTGGCCCCATGTGACATTTTCGGAAATGGAGCGGCTCTCCTCTTGGGCAAGGCTGCTCATGATGGTCAATAATAATTCTCCACGCCCATCAAAGGTCCAGATCGCCTCTTTCTCAAAGAAAACCTCTACGCCATGCTCCTTAAGCAGGCGGATGGTGGAAAGGCTGTCCACCGTATTCCGGGCAAAGCGGCTGACGCTTTTGGTAACGATCAGGTTGATCTTCCCGGCCAGCGCGTCCTCGATCATCCGATTGAAGCCGTCCCTGTGCTTTGTGTTCAAAGCGCTGATCCCTTCATCCGTGTACACATCCACAAACTCCCAATCAGGATTAGAGCGAATGAAGCGGGTGTAGTAATCCACCTGTGCTTCATAGGAAGTAAGCTGCTCCTCGCTATCCGTAGAGACCCGCGCGTATCCAGCCACGCGCCTTATGTTTTCCTCCTTTCAGCCCCAAAAAAAGCGCTCCCGGCAATAGCCGCACAGGATGCTCCCCGGCCTCGGATGTTTGGGCACGCGGATGATCTTTCCGCAGTACTGGCAACGGGCGTCCCGCATGGTGAAATGCCTGTAGATATACCCCTTCACGGTACTCACGGGCAGGCCCAAGTGCCGCGCGATCGCCGTAGGGCCGTAGCCCTCTTTTCGCATGCGACAGATCTCCAGCGCGTTCTCTTTACTCATCATGGTGCTGCCCCCTCTTTCGATATGCGTCATAGCAGGCGCGGCTGCAGAATTTCCGGTGGGCATTCCCATAGCAGCGGAACTCCTCTCCGCAGTTCTGGCAGGTGATCGTGTAATACGCCATGCGCCGGATCAGATCCGGGTGGCTGTTCCAGTATTTCATCCGGCAGCGGTCCGAGCAGAATCTCCTCTTATGCCGTGTGTGCTGTTTAACGTATTTCCCGCATTGGGGGCAAAACAAGACCCCACCCACGGGCCGATCTGCCGGGGACGATGAAATAACACTTTTCTGTTTGGTATTCATGTCGTTCCTCCACGGTAGTCCGGGAGAGCAGAAACTCCACTCTCCCGGACCGAATGGTTTACGCGGTGATCTGCAGGACCTTCACAGCGTCCGGCTGGATGAGCTTGCCATCCAGAAACTCATAGGCCAGATAGCCGATCTGTCCAGCTTCAAAGAATTTCTCCTTCAGAACACGGACTGTCAGCGGCTCCCGCTCCACGATCCAGTAGAATGAGAAGTCCCCGAAGGCGATGGGCTTTGCCCCGGCCCCGGCAGAGGGCATGTGGTTGTCGATGTACACGGGCTTGCCGAGAATCGTATCGTTGGCATGATTCCAGATCGGATTCCCGTCCTTATCCTTCAGCAGCCGGATGGCCAGAGCGGTATCGTCATTCATCAGCCACGCGCCGCGCTGACGGAACTGCTTGTCCACGGAGAAGTACAGGCGGATCACATCGTCGAAGGTGATCCCGGATGCGGTGACGCCAACGGCAGCGCCGTTCTCCGAGAGGATGCCCGTGGGCATGTCCACTCCGGTCCCATTGATGAAGCCGTCGCTCTCCGCACTGCCGAAGCACCGGGCCATGCGCTTGATGAAGTAATCTCCAAAGACATGAGGATTGTCCTGCAGGAAACTGGCGTCCATTCTCATAATCGCGGCCAGCTTATGATCCTCCATGGCGAACTCCGTAAAGTCGTTGATGCCGTCATAGATCGGGATCGCTTCGCCATCAGGCACCCACGCGGCAGCATCTGTCGTATGCTTGCCCAGCAGCTTGGAGGGGCCTTTGTGGGAATAAACGTAAGTGCCGATGGTACGGAACAGACTCTCCCGTTTGAGGGCTTCGTCATACTTGGTGGCAGAGCTCGTGGGGAGCACATAGCTGCCAGACGGCTTTTTTCCGGCCTCCAGAAAGGCGTCGCTGTCCTCTCTGCCTCTGGCGTAGTCCCAAAAGTTCTTGAAATACTCAGGCTGGTTGGGAAGATCAAAGTTGCTGTTGATAGAATTCATGGTATTGTCCTCCATAGTTTTTGATTTTTGGGTTAATTACCCGTTTGAATATGCTTTTTTGCGTAAATGACCCCGCGCCGTTGCCCGGAAGCGATGGCTGTAGAGATTTTGACCGCCCTACCCCCGTCACAGGCACTCCGGGCACTCGTAGAGGGACAAACGATGCTTGTCCGATGGCCGGGAGATCGCTCTCATCACCACGCCACAGATGGGGCAATGGATGCGGTAGGCGCTGGCCTGCCGGATGGTATGTTCCTCACGGGCGATCAGGCGATACCGCTTCGGGACCAGCTCCTCCAGATAGAGAGCCGCGGTCCCGGCGACCTTTTCCCGGTCCGGGGAGCAGAACAGCGGGGATTTGTCCAGCCCATCCGTGTCCCGGTCGATTAGAGGATGGTAGAGAACATCCGTCATGCTCATGCCCTCACAGCCTTGACGGGCTTATCGTCCGGATCGAAGAAGCGTCCGGCACAGAAGTCCAGCGCGTCCTGATACTCGGCAAAGACCACACAGGCGAAGTCATACTCGACCTTCCAGTAATCGTAGTCGGGATCGGTGCTGTGTGATACCACGACGGGCATCCCTTTTCGCGTCTGAAACACGGCTTTGCATTCAAACTTCCCGCGAGAGAAGTCCTTGGGATCGTAGGCGGTCTTGCCACCGTAGTTGATTTTGAATCTCATGATGTTCCTCCTGAAATAATGATCGTGGTTGGATGGACAGGGCACGAAAGCCTGTGTTCATCGTATTTGCGGGACTCTGTTTGCCTGCCCCATCCGGCCTGCTGTGATGTTGGTGTGGAGGTCGTGCTGGTCATTCCTATAATCTTTCTTATAGGTATTATTTTTTGTTGTCCTATAAAGACCTTTAGGAAAAGAGCTCCATGACCTCCACACTTGGGGGATGGATACTAACCGGGTACGGGGCAGAAAAGGCTCCTCGCCTGATGCAGTTTTCCGTACATTGTGATCACCTCCGATCTGTACTGTTTGTGAGAGCAGGACCCTCACCCTACGGAGAAATGGTGGCTGCTTTGACCACACTGTTCCGAAAAAAGATGTGCGCCTCAATATACGTCCACGGGAGAGGGCGAAAGTTAGGCGCTTTTCAAAAAAGATTTTGAAAACTGATCTTCTGCCTTACGGAGAAACATGGGCCGTTTTGACCAGTGTTTTTCAAACTTTTTCTTCACTCTCCGCTATACGGAGAAAAACATGCTGTTTTGATTAGGTGTTTTCCCAAAACTTTTTCTGCTTCCTCCACCATACGGAGAAACGCAGGCCCTTTTGTTAACGTGTTTCCCCGAAAAGATTTACTTCTCTGATATACGGCCACGGGAAAGAGGAAAACGTAACCACTTTTTCAAAAAACAGAAAAACAAAAAACTGCCTCCGCAAAAGCTGCGGAAGCAGTAGAAAAAAGACTTGTAACGTGATATAATATTTTGATATGGTAGAGAAAATGGGTATTTGTAACTCTCGGACTGTATAGAGCAAATAAACCAGAAGATTATGGGGGCGGTGTCTTGTTTGATTTTGGGCATGCGAATGAGGGCCAGAGACGGGCAATAGAAACCACAGATGGCCCTGTTCTTATTACGGCGGGTCCCGGAACGGGAAAAACCTTCACCCTCGTGCAGCGTGCGATCTACCTCATTCAGGAGAAGGGCGTCCGGCCAGAGGAGATCATGCTGGCTACCTTTACAGAGAAGGCAGCAAAAGAGCTTATCACCCGAATCACAAATGAGCTCGCTGCCAGAGGGATCGTCGCAAACATCAATGAGATGTATATCGGCACCTTCCACTCCCTGTGCCTGCGGATTATCAAGGAGCATCTGGAATATACCCGCCTGAAAAAGAACTTCCGCACGCTGGATCAGTTTGATCAGAGCTATACCGTTTTTCAGAACATATACAGATTCCGTGGGATCAAGAATTTCGACACCGTGGTCTCCAGTCAGGGCGCGTGGAAGCAGGCTGGGGAAATCTGCGGCTTTGTAAACAATCTTTCAGAAGAATTGATCGACCCGGCTGAGCTTATGGCTGACGGTGATATCCGCATCGCCGCGCTGGGCGAGATTCTGAAAGTGTATCAGGAAGTGCTGACCGAAAACAACCTGATGGACTTTTCTGCCATTCAGACCGAGGCATACTGGCTCCTGACGAATTACCCGGAGGTACTTGCCGAGCTCCGCGCGAAGATCCACTATATCATGATTGACGAGTATCAGGATACGAACTACATTCAGGAGCAGCTCGTATTTCTGTTCGGCGGAGAGCATCAGAACATCTGTGTTGTCGGAGACGACGATCAGGGCCTGTACCGCTTCCGTGGCGCGACGATCCGAAATATACTGGAATTTCCGCATAAGTTTCCTGACGGAGTGTGCAGGATCATACCCTTGGTTATCAACTATCGCTCCAACAGCGATATTGTCGATTTTTATAACCAGTGGATGATCACGACGGACGGAGCGCGATTCCGCTTCCGCTGGCGCAATTTCCGCTATGATAAGACCATCGAGCCCCATGAGAAATCCACTCTGAAGAGCCCGGCTGTCGTAAAGCTGGCCAGCGTGAACGATGAAGACGAGTGGCATGAGAAGATCCTGTCCTTCATCAAGGGCCTCGTGGATTCCGGGAAGCTGACCGACTATAACCAGATCGCGTTCCTGTTCAGTTCCGTGAAGCATCAGCGCGTGACCAGCCTTGCCCGGTATTTGGAAAGCAACGGGATCAATGTCTATTCTCCGCGCTCGGATATGTTCTTCCAGCGCCCGGAGATCCGGCTCATGCTTGGATGCCTGATGCTCATGTTCCCGAAATACGTGCAGGGATTGGAGAATCAGGAGTACCCGTATCTGCAGCCGGAGCACTACCGCTATTATCGCGGCTGCATCGAGGAGGCTAACAAATATCTCTCCACGCCAGAGGCAGCAGATTTCCGCAACTGGATTCGCAGGCGCGGTAAGCTCCACTTAGGCCTTCGGGAAGCCACGGACTATGGTTATTCCGGTCTGATTTATCAGATGTTCGAGTTCTCCCCGTTCTCAGATATTCTCTCCACGGAGATGGATGTTGGCCTTGTGGATCTCCGGCCAGCGCGTAACACTGCCATGTTCACGCAGGTGATCAACAAGTTCGAGTACCTCCACCGTGTCAGCGTTTTGGACCCTGCGCTCTATCAGGGAAAACGGCGCGTAGATGTAAATACGGAGACCCTTTTCAACCTGTATCTCCGCCTTCTGTATGACGGCGGCATCTCCGAATATGAGGACGACGCCGAATACGCTCCCAGCGGCTGCGTGTCGTTTCTGACGATCCATCAGTCGAAGGGCATGGAGTTCCCCATTGTCATGGTGGACTCTCTCGGCAATATTCCCCGAAAAAACACCTCGGATCTGATGGAGGAAGTCGAGCGCAGATACTTCAAACGTCCCGCCTTTGAGCCGTATACGGACATGAAGTTTTTCGATTTCTGGCGCTTGTACTATACGGCGTTTTCTCGCGCACAGGATCTGCTGGTGCTGACCTGCAACGAGGATAAACGGACGCCGAGCATGTACTTCCGCGAGGTGTATTCCGAGCTGGCCGATATGGAGAGCGAAGAATTCGATATCAGTGAGTTCACATTCAATACCGTGAAGGATGTGAATCTGAAGGACACTTTCTCCTTCACCTCGCACATCAGCGTGTATGAGACCTGCGCGGTACAGTACAAGCTGTATAAGGAGCTGCAGTTTACGCCTGTGCGTGTGAGCGCCCTGCTATTCGGTATGCTCGTGCATCAGACCATTGAGGATATCCATAAAGCAGCACTGCGGCATGAGGAGAGCACAATCACCGACGATAACATCACTCGCTGGTTTGACGCGAACTACACCTCGTTGTCCAAGTCGGAGCGATCCTATCTGGCCGAGCCGCAGAGACGGGCGGCGCTCAATCATGTGCTTCGCTATGCAGAGCGGCAGGCGGATTCTTGGGACACCATCCGGGAGGCCGAGGTGGATATCAGCCTTGTGAAGCCGGATTATATCATTGAGGGCAAGATCGACCTTATCAAGGGTGAGGGTGACACGGTCGAATTGGTGGACTTCAAATCCGAAAAGAAACCGGACCTGTTCCGGGATAAGGAACGGATCGACCGCTATCAGCGGCAGCTTCAGGTGTATGCCCATCTGGTGGAGGAGCGCACTGGCCATAAGGTCAGCAAGATGCACCTGTACTATACGGGTGAAGAATCTGGCGTGCCGACCATCAGCTTCCCGTATCAGAAGGCGGCGATCGACGCCACCATTCAGGAATTTGACGATACCGTACATAAGATCATGAGGAAAGAATTCTCACAGACGGCACAGTCTCCAAAGACCTGCCAAGAGTGCGACTTCCGCTATTACTGCGGGAGATGAGGAGAGAGGAGTAATCCATGGACGAACAGACAATGATGTTTGAATTCACGCAGCGCCCCACGATCAAAGGCTTCCCGGAACTCCGCTGGACCGGAAAGCGGCCCTATCGCTCCACCCAGTATTACCCTGCCCAGCTCCGAGAGTCCTATGGGCAGGAGCGGGATGGTTGGATCAACAAGATCTTTTGGGGCGACAACCTGCAGGTCATGAGCCATATGCTCAAAGAGTACCGTGGGAAGATTGACCTTATTTATATTGATCCGCCGTTTGCCAGTGATGCAGACTATAAAAGAAAAATTAAAGTAAGAGGCCAGACGGTCCAGTCTGACAGTTTATCTTTTGAGGAAAAACAGTACGGAGATATTTGGAACAACGATGAATATCTCCAGTTTATGTATGAGCGTCTTTTGCTTTTGCGAGAGTTGCTTTCAGATTATGGAACGATTTTTGTCCATTGCGACTGGAGAGTTTGTTCGTATATGAGACTTCTCATGGATGAAGTTTTCGGTAAAGAAAACTTTTTGAATGAGATTATATGGAACTACTCTGGTGGTCGTATAGGACATAACTTCTTTGGAAGAAAGCACGACAACATCTATTGGTATGCCAAAAAGTACGGCAATCAGACATTTAATTATGATGAAGTGCGTCAGGAATATGCCGCAACAACATTAGCCAGAAATAAATATAAGAACAACGGCAGTAGCGATAGAATTCTTGATTATAAGCCAAATGAAGAAGGCAAGTTCCCTGAAGATGTATGGACGCTCCCGATTATAAATCCTTTTGCTAAAGAGCGGCTGGATTACCCGACACAGAAACCTGAAAGACTAATTGAAGATATTATAAAAGCCGCATCAAATCCCGGCGATATCGTAATGGATTGTTTCATGGGGAGCGGCACTACACAGGCTGTTGCTATGAAGCTGGGCCGTCGTTTCATCGGCGCGGATATCAACCTCGGCGCAATTCAAACAACCACGAAACGGCTTCTGTCCGTTGCCGCAGAGCTGGAGCGGCAGGAAGATAAGTATACAGGCTTTGAAGTATATAACGTCAACAACTATGACTTCTTCCGCAATCCCGTGGAGGCGCGTGAGCTTTTAATCGCAGCTCTGGAAGTCCAGCCCTTCCCGGCAAGCGACGTCTGGGACGGCGAGCTGGATGGCCGGATGGTGAAGATCATGCCCGTCAACCGGATCGCCACCAAAGCCGACCTCAAAGAACTGATTGCCAACCTGCCATATAAGACCTATGAAAAACGGAAAGAGGAGAATCCCGGACAGCCCGTGGAGCGGATCACCATCGTCTGCATGGGCCACGAGCCGGACCTGAAGGGAGCGCTGGAACAGGAACTGGTAGAATACAAGGTCGATATCCAGATTATGGACATCCTCCGCGACAAGGCCGATCTGCAGCTCAAGCGCGATGCAGAGGCCGAGATCACCCGTGAAGGCGGCAAGCTGGTCATCCGGGCCTTCTACCCCATGAACCTGATGCAAAAGCTCTCCCTCCAGAAAGAGTATGTAGAGGACTGGCGGCAGCTCGTGGACTCCATCATGATCGACTGGAACTACGACGGCGTCGTGATGCAGCCTGCCGTGACGGATGTTCCCGGCAAGGACGAGCTGGTTATCGGCGTCTATGATATTCCGGAGGATTGCGGCACCATCAAGGTAAAGATCACGGATCTGCTCTCGGAGTCGCTGGAAGTGGAGGTCCGATAATGGCCACCAATTATGATTCCAACTTTTCCTTCCATGAGCAGTTGTGGTATTACTACACTGCCAACCGAGGAAAGATTCGCTCCCGCTATAATGACTTGACCCGGAAGTTTCTCGCTTATAACGACAGCGAGGAGAATCCCCATGCTTTTCTCCGCAGGCCGCAGTTCGAGGCGCTGGAGATGTATGTGTTCGTCAAGGAGTTCATGGGCAATCCGCAGGTCTATCAGATGTTTGATGACTGGCGGAACAAGCGCGGAAACTTCTCCGACGCATCCTATTACTCCGTTTCCAGAGGCGGTCAGATTACAATTTTTGATGCGCCGACTGAGAAGATCACGGATACCCTCTTCAAGCAGATGAAGAAGTACCGGGAGGCGTACCCCAATTATATCTATGCTCTGACGATGGGCTTGGGTAAAACGATCCTCATGGCGACTTGCATCTTCTATGAGTTTCTGCTGGCCAAAAAGTACCCGAAGGACAAGCGTTTCTGCCATAATGCGCTGGTGTTCGCCCCGGATAAGACTGTCCTGCAGTCCCTGCGGGAGATCATGACCTTTGACAAAACGAAGGTCGTGCCGCCTGAATATGCCCGGGTGCTGGATGCCAATATCAAGTTCCATTTTCTGGACGAGACGGGTACGGTCCTGCATACCATTGACGATTCCGATTTCAATATCATTATCTCCAACACGCAAAAGATTATCGTAAAGAAAAAACGCAAGGAGGAGACGGCAGCGCAGACTCTCTTCAGTGGCACCAGCTCTCTGCTCTCCGCCGTTTATGGCGATGGCGAGGGTGACGAGGAGGACGCATGGGACGACACCACCCTGATGGATAACCAGCGTTTCAAAAAGCTCTGCCGTCTGCCCCAGCTCGGTGTTTACGTGGATGAAGCCCACCACCTCTTTGGCGCGGATCTGGAGAAGCAGATCCGTTCCAGCGGCGCAAACAAGACCAGCCTGCGTGACACCATCAACCTTCTCGCGGAGTATACCTCTATTGTGGCCTGCTATAACTATACAGGTACACCGTATGTGAAAAATCAGCTTCTCCCGGAAGTCGTCTATGCCTATGGCCTGCGTGAATCCATCTGGAACGGATTTCTGAAAGATGCAGACCCGCTCGGCTATGAGAATGTAAAGAGCGAGGAGTTCCTGAAAGCGGTCGTCACCACGTTTTGGGAGCGTTATGGCGGCAAGACCTATGAGGGCCTGAAGCCCAAGCTGGCAATCTACGCAGCCGGAGTGGAAGAAGCCGCAACAGAAGTACGCCCTGCGCTGGAAAAAATCCTTGCCGACCTTGGCATCCCGGCCACCAGTATCCTTCTGAATGTTGGTGATCCGAAGTACACCAAAGACGAGGATATCCGGCATTTCAACAATCTGGATGTTCCCGGCTCCGAGGGCAACGATAAGCAATTCATCATTCTCGTGGAGAAGGGCAAAGAGGGCTGGAACTGCCGTTCTCTGTTCGGTGTTGCCCTGTTCCGCAGTCCGAAGTCTAAAATTTTTGTCCTGCAGGCCACCATGCGTTGCCTCCGTTCCATTACAAATGAGCGGCTGACCGCTACGGTGTTTCTGTCAAAGGAGAACTTTGACACGCTGAATGATGAGCTCCACAAGAACTTCAATATGGAGATCAAGGATATCAAAGCCCCGTCCAGTGATGATCGGCATAAGTATAAGGTCCGTGTACTGCCTCCTCCGAGGACAATCACGCTCAAAAGGATCTGGCATGAGTACACGCTCCATGAGAAAGAATATACCGACCCTGTTGATTTCAAACTGGTGGGCGCGGATCTCTCTAAATATCGGAGCGTCGTTTATGAGGGCGACAGCCTTGCCCGTGATACAACGGTAAAGGAGAAAACCGTTGATTACCTGCAAGACAATATGCGGTACAGTGAATTCTCTCTGGCCGGAGAAGTGGCGCGGTATCTGAACATCTCCTGCATACTTGCGGCGCGGATTCTTCGTGAGTCTGTTGATGGGATCGATGTGATCCTTGAAGCAGTGAATCGCTATAACGCCGTTCTGGATGACTACATCATTCCCGCCGTTTTCCATACGCTCTTTGATGTGACATCTGAGCTGCGGACCGAGGACAAGGAACTGGTGCTTCTCCGCGAGCCGGAGGATGCTGGATACTATGAATTCTCCGCGAAGGATGATCTTGTCCTGACGGATCGCTATCCGGGCTTTACACCGGAGCAGATCAAAAAGAGCTTCCATGCGGATACCTATTGCTTCGACTCCGCGCCGGAGAAGGAATGCTTTATGCAGTACATCACCAGCGCGAAAGTGCAGGAGGTATACTTTACGGGTATGTTTACGTCCAATCAGGGCGATCTCTCTGTGCATTACTACGATCCCGAGTCTGGCCGGATACGCCAGTATTACCCGGACTTCCTTGCAAAGATGGCCGATGGGTCCTATCAGCTGATCGAGGTCAAGGGTGACAACAAGATCGACGATGTGGTCGTAAAAGCTAAACAGGCCGCAGCCGAAGAAATGGCTGTGGCCAGTGGAGTCCAATATCTGATGTATGCCGGAAGCAGGATCATGAGTTCCCATGTGCTGGAGGATAATCCCGCCGTACAGATGGGCCCAATGTAATCGCGCTGATAGAAGGTGAGAGTCAAAATGCAAGAATGGAAAATTGTAAGGACATCTCCTTCAGGTCAGGAATATGTCGAGGCTCGTGAACTGAGTTCTGGGTCAAGAAGCTCGTGCCGCGCTGTATTTTTCCGGAACACCCACGAGTCAACAGGTGAGAAGATTATCTCTCTAAAAGTCGCGAGAACACAGAGAAAAGGCGGCGTTTATCAGCCAAAGCCAGATAAAACCATTACCTTAACATCTGCAGAACTGGATAATCTGATCGCGTATATTCAGGAGTATTATACTCCGCTGAATATTGGAATGACTGAGTTTATTGCTGCTGACGAGGATGCCGCAAAACTCTTTTCAAAGGTTCGCGAGCTCGGAATCTCTGATGATGAAGTTGTTGATAAGCTCCATGAATCCGGCATCCTCACAGAAAACTTGAGTGTTGCGATTACTGCGGCAAGCCGAAACTATGCTATACGCGATTTTGAGGATGCAATTGACCGCCACTATGCTGAATCATACTGGCAAAGCTGGTTTGAAGGCAACAAGTGGATTCTTGGATCAGAGTTCCTGAACATTTTGCCCGAAAGGGATATCGATGTCGATGATATTGCAGATTATCTGATGCGTTCTTTTGATGGCTTTCTGGATGTCGTAGAGATCAAAAAGCCGGATGTCCCGTTTTGGACCGGGCCGGACTCACATGGTAATCTTTGCCCATCGGCTCAGCTTACGGCTGCTATAATGCAGTGCCTGAACTATCTCTACAGAATAGAGCTGCAATCGAATTCAGTTGAATTCTTGGAACGTGTTGACGGGACAAAAACAGTCAAGCCCCAATGCTTGCTTGTTTATGGACGGTCAAACACTTGGGGTGAGGATGAGCTAAAATCCCTACGGATTCTCAACGCATCGTACCATCAGCTTCATATTATCACATACGATCAGCTTCTCATCCGGGCAAAACAGCTCCTCGGCGTGGAGGAGGAAGAAGAACCAGAGGAAGATGACTGGCCTTTCTGAACAAAGGCATCTGACAGGGTGCACCCGGCAAAACCGGGCGTATTCTATCAAAATGGTGGTACTTTTCCAAAAAAAAGAGCAAGTCGTAAGACTTGCTCTTTTCTGTTCAAGCCCTTCGGCAAAGGAGATACTTATGGAGATCCTCTATCAGGATAACCGCATCGTGGTGGCGGTCAAGCCCGCCGGGATACTGTCCACCGACGAGCCGGGCGGCATGCCCTCCCTGCTGCGGCAGGCGCTGAATACCGACTGCATCCGCACCGTCCACCGGCTGGACGCCCAGACCGGCGGCGTGATGGTCTTTGCCCGCAGCCGCATGGCGGCGTCGCTGCTGTCTCAGCAGGTGCGGGAACGTCAATTCAGCAAATGCTATCTGGCGGCAGTACACGGTACGCCGCAGCCGCAAAGCGGCGAAATGCGCGACCTGCTGGGCAGGGACAGCGTCCGCCGCGTCACCTATGTGGCGGATACGCCCTCCGCCGACACACGGGAGGCCCTGCTGACCTATGAGACGCTGGATACCGCGGACGGTCTCTCTCTGGTACGGGTGCAGCTTCATACCGGCCGCACCCACCAGATCCGGGTGCAGTTCGCCTCACGGGGCCTTCCGCTGGCGGGAGACCGCAAGTACGGCATTCCGGAGGACGGCACCGTGCCGCTGGCCCTGTGGGCGTATCGGCTCAGCTTTGCCCATCCCCAGACCGGGCAGGAGATGTCCTTCACCTGTCCGCCGCCGGAAACGGAACCGTGGACAAGGTTTAAGGGCATAATGGAAGCATGAAAAATGCAGGCGCTCAACGAGCGCCTGCATTTTCCTATTTCACATACAGCCACACGGCCAGCGCGATCTGTGCCAGCAGGATCAGGGGGATGCCCCACACGAAGTACCAATGCTTCGTCTTATGATGGAACACCCGCATACCCAGCAGCGCGCCCAGACTGCCGCCCAGCAGCGGCAGCAGGAACAGCGTCTTTTCCGGCACACGCCATGCGCCCCGCTTGGCCTTGGCCTTGTCGATCCCGTACACCGCGAAGGTCACCAGATTGATGGCGGCCAGCCAGACCAGCAGCACCGTTCCCCAGCCGCCGACGCTGCTGATGATGCCCACGGACAGCGTTCTCACTTGCCCAGCTTCGCCAGCTGGCAGGCGGTCTTGGCAGCCAGACGGGCGTTATTGTACACCAGCTGGATGTTGGCGTCCAGACTGCTGCCGCCGGTGATGTCCTTGATCTTAGCCAGCAGGAAGGGCGTGGTGGCCTTGCCGTGGATGCCCTGCTTCTTGGCATCCTCCACCGCCTCGTCGATGGCCTTGTTGATGACGTCGGCGTCCATGGAGTATTCCTCGGGGATGGGGTTTGTCACCAGCATGCCGGTCTTGAGACCCATCTCACGCTGGGCATGGAAAGCGGCGGCCAGCTGCTCCGGGGTGTCCAGACGGTAGTCCACACCGAAGCCGGACTTGCGGGTATAGAAGGCGGGCAGCTCCTCGGTGCCGTAGCCGATGACAGGCACGCCCTTGGTCTCCAGATACTCCAGCGTCAGACCCAGATCCAGAATGGACTTGGCACCGGCGCACACCACCATCACAGGGGTCTGGGCCAGCTCCTCCAGATCAGCGGAGATATCCATGGTGGTCTCGGCGCCGCGATGCACACCGCCGATGCCGCCGGTGGCAAACACGGAGATACCGGCCATGTGGGCGATCATCATGGTGGTAGTGACGGTAGTGGCGCCGTCGCGGCCCAGCGCCACCAGCACCGGCAGATCGCGGCGGCTGGCCTTGGCCACGCCTGCGCCGGTCTTGCCCAGATAGTCGATCTCCTCAGGAGACAGACCGGCCTTCAGGCGGCCGCCGATGACGGCGATGGTGGCAGGCACCGCGCCGTTCTCCCGGATGATCTTCTCCACGTTCAGCGCCGTCTCCACATTCTGGGGATAGGGCATACCGTGGCTGATGATGGTGCTCTCCAGCGCCACAACGGGCTTACCGGCGGCAAGGGCCTCCTGCACCTCAGGGGCAATATCCAGATAACGATTCATAATCACAGTTCCTCCTTATTGAGTATATAGTCAATGTTCTCCCAGCTCATGCCGGGGTGAATGGTCTCCTCAGACGTACAGGCCAGCGCGCCCGCGCCGATGGCCAGCCGCGCGCACTCCCGCAGCGGCTTGCCGTGGGTGATGCAGGACGCCAGCGCCGCCGCCATGGCGTCGCCGCCGCCGGTGGCGTTGGCCACCTTCACATGGGGGCAGGGGAAGCGGGCCGTCTCGCCCTCCGCGTTCTTGGCGAACACGCCGTCGCCGCCCATGGAAATATACACCTGCCGCAGGCCTGTGGCCAGCAGCACATCTGCCGCCCGCTCCACATCGGCGCCGGTCTCGATCCTCACGCCGCTGAGCAGCTCCGCCTCCATGCGGTTGGGCTTCAGCGCCGTCAGAGCGCCCAGCACCGGCTTCAGGCGGGGCGCCTTGATGGTGGACACCGTGTCCGCCAGAATGGGCGCGGTGCAGTGCTCGCACAGCCATTGCAACGACGCCTCCGGCAGATTGGTCTCCACCACTACCAGACCGGCATGGTTGATGTAGTCCATCCGCTGGCGCAGGAAGTCCGGCGTGATGTGGTCGTAGATGTCCATGTCGTTGACCGCCAGCGCCATATCGCCGTCGCAGTCGTCGATGAAAAGATAGGTGCCGGTGCGGCCGCCGGGGATCACGGCGCTGTGGGTCAGGTCAAGGCCGATGGCGGCGGCGTTGTCCCGCACGCTCTGGGCAAAGCTGTCCTGTCCCAGCACCGTCACCATGGAGACCTGCTCGCCCAGCAGGCACAGGTTGTGGGCGATGTTGCGGCCCACACCGCCAAGGGACGTGGTCACCTTGCCGGGGTTGGAGTCCCGCTCCACCAGCGGACTGCGGGACACCGCGCCGATGTCCATGTTCACGCCGCCGATCACCACGATGTAGGGTGCGGTGCGCAGCAGGTAGCCCCGTCCGATGATGTAGCCCTTTTTCATCAGATTGGAGATATGCACCGCCGCGCTGGAGCGGGTGATACCCGCCTTATCCGCCAGCTCCTGTTGGGAAATGGCTGGATCCTCCCGGATCCACTCCAATATCTGGCGTTCCCGTTTTGTCATGCGCTCACCTCACTAAGCAAAACTTAATTTCTAATCACAAGCTTAATATAGCGCAGTTGATTTCGTTTGTCAAGGGGAAAAATCAGCCTTGTAAATACCCGGAAACTGGTATATAATAACTGGTAATGCAAAATCTCACAGGAAAAGGTGAAAATGATATGGAACGTATGAAAATCGCAGCAGTTTTTGCCGACAGCGACGCATTGAGCGGCAAGGAGATCACCGTCTGCGGCTGGGCCCGCACCATCCGCGACATGAAGACCTTCGGCTTTATCGAGCTGAACGACGGCTCCTGCTTCAAGAATTTACAGGTGGTCATGTCCGCCGAGGAGCTGGCCAACTATAAGGAGATCGCCGCCCAGAACGTGGGCGCGGCGCTGATCGTCCGCGGCACCGTGGTGCTGACCCCCGACGCCAAGCAGCCCCTGGAGGTCAAGGCCCACGCCATCGAGGTGGAGGGCAGATCCACGCCCGACTATCCCCTGCAGAAAAAGCGCCACAGCGTGGAGTTCCTGCGCACCATCCAGCATCTGCGGCCCCGCACCAACCTGTTCTCCGCCACCTTCCGTGTCCGCTCCGTGGCGGCCATGGCGGTGCATGAGTTCTTCCAGAACCGCGGCTTCGTCTATGTCCAGACCCCCATCATCACCGGCTCCGACTGCGAGGGCGCGGGCGAAATGTTCCAAGTGACCACACTGGATCTGAACAACGTTCCCAAGACCGAGGACGGTCAGGTGGACTATACGCAGGACTTCTTCGGCAAAAAGACCAGCCTGACCGTGTCCGGCCAGCTGAACGCCGAGAACTTCGCCATGGCCTTCGGCGATGTGTATACCTTCGGCCCCACCTTCCGTGCCGAGAACTCCAACACCCAGCGCCACGCCGCCGAGTTCTGGATGATCGAGCCGGAGATGGCCTTCTGCGATCTGGCGGGCGACATGGACGTGGCCGAGGCCATGATCAAGTATATCATCCGCCGGGTGCTGGAGCGCTGCCCGCAGGAGATCGAATTCTTCAACAGCTTTGTGGACAAGGGGCTGAAGGAGCGTCTGGAGCATGTGGCCTCCTCTGATTTCGGCCGCATCAGCTACACCGACGCGGTGGAGATCCTCAAGCAGCACAACGACAAGTTCGACTATAAGGTAGACTGGGGCACCGACCTCCAGACCGAGCATGAGCGCTACCTCACCGAGCAGGTGTTCAAGAAGCCCGTATTCGTCACCGACTATCCCAAGGAGATCAAGGCCTTCTATATGCGCCTGAACGACGACGGCAAGACCGTGGCCGCGGCGGACTGCCTTGTTCCCGGCATCGGCGAGATCATCGGCGGCAGCCAGCGTGAGGAGCGTCTGGACATTCTGGAGAGCCGCATCAAGGAACTGGGCATGAACCCGGAGGACTACTGGTGGTACTGCGACCTGCGCCGCTACGGCTCCTGCCGTCACGCGGGCTTCGGTCTGGGCTTCGAGCGCATGGTGATGTATCTGACGGGCGTCAGCAACATCCGCGACGTGGAGCTGCATCCCCGCACCGTGGGCAACGCGGAGTTTTAATGTAGCTGGCGCAAAATCTTCGATTTTGCTGCCAAAGGGTTGCGGCCGACTGCGCGCGTCCTTCGGACACACTGGCGGCCGAGAAGAATTTTTCTGACGCACATGTCGTCAGAAAAATGATTTGATTTTTTCGCCGTCTGCGGACGGCGAACTCCGCGAGGCTTTTGAGGCTTTGCGGGGCATAATAACTCCATCTTTACAAAGGAAAGGAGCATTGCAATGGCTCTGTTTCATGCGAATGAGGACAATTTCAAGGAGCTGGTGCTGGACAGCACGGAGCCGGTGCTGGTGGACTTCTGGGCCACATGGTGCGGCCCCTGCCAGATGCTGGCGCCTGTGCTGGAGGAGCTCTCCCAGCAGGTGAAGGTGGTCAAGGTGGATGTGGACGAAAATCCCCAGCTGGCCATGGCCTTTCAGGTCAGCAGCATCCCCACGGTCATCTCCTTCCGGGATGGCAAGGGACTGAAAAAGTCCGTGGGCGTAGTTTCCAAGGAAGCGCTGCTGGAGCTGCTGAAATAAGCGTTATAAAAACACGCAGGACAAATGTCCTGCGTGTTTTTATTCGTTGACAAATGCTTTCGTGTTGTGTACAATAGGACAAAATTCACTGACTAAGGAGGGTCATTATGAATATTGCATTGCTGGGCTTCGGTGTGGTAGGCAGCGGCGTATACGAGTGGTGCTGCGGCCGGGAGGATCTCCACGTCCGCCGGGTTCTCGTCCGCTCGGAAAAGCCCCGGATCGCAGACATCGCCACCCATGATTTTGAGGATATCCTCCACGACGGCAGCATCGACATCGTGGCGGAGGTGATGGGCGGCCTGCATCCCGCCTATGAGTACGTTACCGCCGCCCTGAAGGCAGGCAAGCACGTGGTCACCGCCAACAAGGCGCTGATCGCCGCCTACTATCAGGAGCTGACCGATCTGGCCAAGGCGCAGGGCAAGGCGCTGCTGTGTACGGCGGCGGTGGGCGGCGGCATCCCGTGGCTGGTGAATCTGGCCCGGTGCAAGAAGCTGGACACCATCTGCCGTGTGGGCGGCATCATGAACGGCACCAGCAATTTCATCATGGATGCCATGCACAAGTCCCCCGTCTCCTTCCCCGCCATTCTCGAGCAGGCGCAGGAGCTGGGCTATGCCGAGGCCGACCCCAGCGCCGATATCGACGGCGACGACATCCGCCGCAAGCTGGTGATCTCCGCCAACATCGCCTTTGACGCCCTGCTGCGGGAGGCGGACATCCCCATGTTTGGCATCCGCACCGTCACCGACGGCGACATCAAGACCTTCCAGAGCCGCGGCTTCGCCTGCAAGCTGCTGGCGGAGGCCTCACAGGCGGAGAACGGCGTATGCGCCTACATCGAGCCGACGCTGGTAGACGCCGCCGCGCTGGAGGCTGCCGTCCCCGCCAACTTCAACCTCATCACCTATGAGGGCGAGCAGATCGGCCGCCAGAGCTTCTACGGGCAGGGCGCGGGCCAGATGCCCACTGCCGCCAACGTGATGCAGGACTGCCTGTCCATTCAGGAGGGCCGTCTGGGCTTCTATGCCCGGCAGGCTGCGCCCACGGCACTGGACGGCAGCGGCGAGGCCCATCCCTACTACGTCCGCACCAGTGCGCCGGACGCATGGCTGAAGGAACATACCGCCGATACATGGGACAACGGCGTGGTGACCGGCGCGGTGAACACCTATGAAATGCTGGCATGGGCCAAAAAGCAGCTGACGGTTGACCCCTCCTGCTTTATCGCCGGTATCCGGTAAGGAAACGTTTTCGCAGAAAGAGAACCGTATCGCTGCGCGATACGGTTCTCTTTCTAGTTTTCCATATTCTTCCCCAGAAACGCCGCTACCGTCTGTGCCAGCTTGTACTCCGTCTCTCCGGCAGCCTGCTGGTCAGTGGAGAGGAACAGCACCAGCCCCAGCACGTCGCCCTCGCACAGGATGGGAGCGGCCACCACGGCGGTAAAGCCGCTGAGGCCCTCGCAGGCGGCTACCGTCTCCTCGCCGCTGTCCCACAGCCAGACCTGACGGTCCTCCATAATGCGCTCCAGCGGCTCGGAGATGGTCTTGCCCAGCAGCTCCCGCTTTCCCACGCCAGCCACGGCGATGATGGCGTCGCGGTCGGTGACGGCGGCTGTGAAATCGGTGCTGCGGCTGAGGGTATCACAGAACTGGGCGGCAAAGTCCTCCAGCCCGCCCAGCAGGGAATACTTCTTAAAGATGACCTCGCCATCCTTGGTGGTATAAATCTCCAACGGGTCGCCTTCCCGGATACGCATGGTGCGGCGGATCTCCTTGGGGATCACCACGCGGCCCAGATCGTCGATGCGCCGGACGATTCCGGTTGCTTTCATATATAAATTTCCTCCAGTCAAAGCAGATTTTTCATTGGTAGTATCTGCTGCGGGACTCTTTCTATGCACAGGCAGTTTTTGCCAGTCCGCCGTCTGCGCGAAGGGCAAAATATCGCCGCGGGAAATTTGTTTTTCCTGTCAATAAAGTGACAGCGCGGCGCTTCATTTTTGTGCGTTTGAACGATCCTGCAAACTTTTGTGCAAAATGCCACTTGAAATGGAAAATAATGTATGCTACACTCCCCTCAACTTCAGGAAAGGATGCCGCGGTCATGATGAATCTCTCTCTGACCAATACCGCCGCCGCTTACGCGCAGGCTCCCTGCGCGGCATCCGCATGCTCCGGAATGAATACCCTGATCCTGTCCATGGACGCCATCATTATGGCGTCCATTATTATTTTGCTGGCCTTTGCCAGTTGCCTGACACGCCGGAACATGACGTCCCCTTTCCCGTCCCATTGCTGAAACGCTACGGAAACAAAGAGGCTCCGCCATCCGGCAGGGCCTCTTTTTTCATATTATTTTTATCAACAGGAGGATATGACCATGAACATCACTGTTACCAAGACCCCCCACCCCGGTACGCTTCCCCCGTCTGACCAGCTGGGCTTCGGCTCCGTCTTTACCGATCACATGTTCGTTATGGACTACACCGAAAAGGACGGCTGGCACAATGCCCGCGTCGTGCCCTACGGCCCCATCGCCCTGTCCCCCGCTGCCAGCGTCCTGCACTACGGCACCGAGGTGTTCGAGGGGTTGAAGGCCTACCGCCGCCCTGACGGCGCAGTGCAGCTGTTCCGTCCGTGGGAGAATATCGCCCGGCTGAACCGCTCCTGCGAGCGTTTGGGCCTGCCGCAGGTGGACCCCGACGACGCATTGCAGGCCATCAAGGAGGTGGTCCGTGTGGATCAGGACTGGGTACCCAGCGACCCCGGCACCAGCCTGTATATCCGTCCCTTCCTGTACTCCACCGACCCCACGCTGGCGCTGCACGGCGTCCATGAGGCATCCTTCGTCATCATTCTCTCCCCCTCCGGCAGCTACTTCAGCGACGGCTTGAAGCCTGTGCCCATCATGGTGGAGACCGAGGACGTCCGTGCTGTCCGCGGCGGCACCGGTGAGGCCAAGTGCGGCGGCAACTACGGCGCGGCCAACCGTGCCGGTGAGCGGGCCGAGGCCAAGGGCTACTCTCAGGTGCTGTGGCTGGATGGCGTGGAGCGCAAGTATGTGGAGGAGGGCGGCGGCATGAACGTCATGTTCAAGATCAACGGCACCGTCGTCACCCCTGCCCTAACCGGCTCCATCCTGCGTGGCGTCACCCGTAAGTCTGCCATCGAGCTGCTGAAGAGCTGGGGCATGCCGGTGGAGGAGCGCCTGCTGAGCGTGGACGAACTGTTCGAGGCCGCCCGCACCGGCGCGCTGGAGGAAGCGTGGTGCATTGGCACCGCCGCCGTTATCTCTCCCATCGGCGCACTGGGCTGGGGCGACGTGCGCTACGAAGTCAACGGCGGCCAGATCGGCCAGCTGTCCCAGAAGCTCTATGACGAGCTGACCGGCATCCAGTGGGGCACCAAACCCGATCCCTTCGGCTGGACCTGCCGGGTGTGATGATACAAAGGGCAGACACACGCTCCGTGTGCCTGCCCTTTACAATTCAGGCCGGTATGCTATAATGGAGAACACACATCCGGAGGGGAGGCTGTTTTATGGATAAGCAGCGCAGCATCGCGGCAGCGGCGGAGAGCGAGGAGGATCGTCTGCTGCTGGCCCGCATTTACGATAAGCTGACCCACGCGGCAGACCGCGAGATCTTCGGCTGCACCGGCTTTCTTTCCCCGCGGGAGCAGGCGATGACACAGCGGCTGCTGCCCCATCTGCCGCTGGTGTTCTTCGGCGGCTGCGAGGGCGCGGAGCGCCGCATGGCCTGCTATGTGCCGGAATATCTTCCGGAGGACTATCTCTTCTCGCCGGACGGCCCTGCGGCCGCCGTGCAGGCCGCTTACTATGAAAAGGACACGCTGACCCACCGTGATTTTCTGGGCAGTCTCATGGGCGCGGGCATCAAGCGGGAGACCGTAGGCGACATCTATGTATCCGAAGGACAGTGCGATTTTCTGGTGACGCGGCAGATGCTGCCCTATCTGCTGGAAAATCTCACCAGTGCCGGACGGACGAAGCTGCATCTGTCCGCTATTGCCTTGGAGGACGTACAGCGTCCCCCGGCGGAGCGGAAGGCGCTGCGGGACACCGTACCCTCCCTGCGGCTGGACTGTCTGGTGGGCGCGGCGTTTTCCATGGCGCGCGGCCCTGCCGCCCAGCTGATCGCCGCCGGTAGGGTAGCCGTCAACGATCTGGTCTGCTTGAAGGGCGACCGACAACTGCGTGAGGGCGACCGTATCGCCGTTCGCGGCTTCGGTAAGGCGGAGCTGTCCACCGTGGGCGGAACGACGCGAAAAGGACGCATTTCTATTGTGTTGTCGCTCTTTCTGTAAATAAAACAATTGTTTATTATCCATATATTTTCTATTGCGTCGAAGATGATCGAAATGTATTCATGCGAAATCGACAAAAACGCCTTGAAAATAACGGAGGATTCTGGTAATTTGTTATGCAACAGGGCGATAGCTCGTGGAATATCACGAAACGCGCCCAATAATTGGAGAGAGGAAATGAGAAGCGATGGAAACCAACCCCAAAATACTGCTGGCCGATAACAGCGAGGAATTCCGATTATTGCTGCGCCGGACACTGGAGGAGACCGGAGAGTTTCAGGTGGTGGGCGACACCGGTGACGGCGACGAGGCGTGGGAGTTGATCCAGAAAGCGAAGCCTGACGTCGTGGTGATGGACATGATCCTGCCGGGACTGGACGGCATGAGCCTGCTGCAAAGGATGCCGAAGGAGATCAAGTGCATCGTGCTGTCAGCCTTCTGCAGTCAGGCCATGGTGCAGGAGATGATGCGGATGGGAGCGTGGTACTTCATCCCCAAGCCCGCCCACATGGACTCGCTGCTGGACCGCATCCGGCAGGCCACCCATGACAGCAGCGTGCTGTCGCTGCCCACGCTGGAGGCGGAGGTAACGGCCATCCTCCATGAGGTGGGGGTTCCGGCGCATATTAAGGGCTATCAGTATGTGCGGGAGGCCATCATCATTGTGGTACAGAACATGGACGCCATCAACGCGGTGACGAAGGTTCTGTACCCGGAGGTGGCCAAGCGGTTCCACACCTCGCCCAGCCGGGTGGAGCGCGCCATCCGCCACGCCATCGAGGTGGCGTGGGACCGGGGCGACCTTGAGACCCTGCAGGGCTATTTCGGCTACACCGTCAACAGCGCCAAGGGAAAGCCCACCAACAGCGAGTTCATCGCCATGATCGCTGACCGTATCCGTCTCCGCCGCAAGAATCAGGGTCAATGAAATAATAAAACGTGAGGAAATTCCTCACGTTTTATTATTTCATCACCGGCGTCAGCCGCCAGTCGCTGCCGGGGCGGGACTGGGGCAGGTCATCGTAGGCCAGCGCATAAAGATCGGTATACGCCGCCTCCCGCCGGAACAACGCTTCCGCAGACAAGCCAAGAGCCGCCACATCCGCCGCCTTGGTCAGCACAGGCCGCCCCGCTCTTCGCATCTGCCGCAGCAGGGCGCGGCCCGTTTCGTTGGCCGCCAGCACACGGGTGTAGGGTACGGTCTCCGGCGCTTTGGGAAGCCCCAGCCACGCCGCGAGCACCAGCCGCCGCAGACGGGCCGCCGGATAGCGCTTGGTTTTCACCGCCGCCAGCAGCTCCTCCACCGTGGCGCAGCGACGCACCGCGTCGTACACCCGGTGGTATAGGCCCTCTCCGCCGCCGTCATAGGCGGCAAATTCCTCCTCTGTCATCTGCCGCAGGCGGGCCAGAACGGCCCGCTCCACATGGCGGCTGTCCGTCACACGCCCTGCCGCCAGCTCACGAGCCAGCACCGCCGCAGCGGCCTCCGGCATGAAGGAAAAGGCCGACGCTCCCTTGCCCTGCCGCACCAGCTGACGGATATAGGTGGCGGAGGCATAGCCCTCCAACGGAGCGCCGTCATGACCGGCGCCGACCCGCCGCACCACGATCGGCGTTATGTCAACCTCGAGTTGGCGGCAGGCCTTCAGATATTCCACCGCCAGCGTGTCGTTGGGCTGGCGCAGCACCGACGCGGCATCCCCCAGACGGGTCTCCACGGCCTTCTGCCGGGCAGCGGCGTAGGTGACACCTGCTGCCAGCTCCAACCGGATATCCGCCTGCAAATCGGGAGACAACAGCGTGTCCGCCACACGTTGCAGCAGCGCGGCGTCGCCGCACTCGCTGCCGAAGCCAATGTGGGTACAGCCCGCCATAGTCAGCAGCTGGACGCCGCCTTTGGCAAAGGTCTCCGCCGTGGCCATGGCCCACGCCGTAGGCAGCTCCAGCACCAGATCCGCGCCGCAGCTGACCGCCATCTCCGCCCGGGAGAGCTTATTCACCAGCGCAGGCTCGCCCCGCTGGACGAAATTGCCGCTCATGGCGCAGACCACGGCGTCCGCGCCATGCTGCCGCAGTTGGGCCATCAGGTAGGCATGGCCGCTGTGGAGCGGATTGAATTCACAGATGATCCCCGCAACGGTCATATGGGGTGCTCCTTTCCGTTATTGGCCGCTATTGGCCTGCCACAGCCGCCGGATGGCGCGTTCCTCGCCGCCGTCGCAGGCCACCTGCGTCACACTGTCCATCCGGAACAGACACGCTCCGTCACCATAGCCGTACTCGTCTATCAGCGTCAGCTCGGCGGTCTCCCCGTTTACCGCAGTCACCAGTCCGACGGCGTCATTAGTGCCGCTGTCCCGGAACTCGACGGATGCCACCCACCCATGCCGCGCCGCCATGGACAGCAGCTGCGCCGCAATGCTGCCGCAGCCCGCTTCCCAGCGCCGGTCCGGCAGCTGGATGCCCTGCATCAGCTTTCGCATTTTCGCGTCGTACTGGCCGCCGGATTCGATTCTCTGTACGCTGCCGGTCTCCTTCACCAGCAGGCCGTCGTAGGCGCCGTCCGGCGCGATCAGGTACAGGGCCGCAAAGTCCTCGTCCGCCGCCAGCACTCTGCCATAGCAGAATTTTCCGGTATCGCCCGGATCCATATAAAGCATCAGGTATTCACCTGTGACCATCGCCTGTTGCAGCCGTCGCAGCATCCGCGTCACTTCCTCTCGTTTTTTCTCTCATTTTACCCCATGCGGCAGGCAAATGCAACTTGACATTTGCCCCGCGCCATATTTACAATAGGAGCAACACAACGAAATGAGGTCTGTACCTATGCATATTGCCCTTTTCTACGCCATGCCGTCGGAGATCGACAGCCTCATCCACGGGGCCGAGCCTATGGAGACGGTACACGGCGTATCCTTTTACCGCATCCGGCCCAACGTCATCGCCTGCTGCGGCGGCGTGGGCAAGGTGAACGCCGCCATGGCCGCCGCGCTGCTGATCGAGCGCTATCACCCCGACCTGATCCTCAACGCCGGCGTGGCGGGCTGCTTTGAGGAGGTGCCCATCGGCACGCTGGTGCTGGCGGAGAAGTTCGTCCAGCACGACGTAGACACCACCGGCGTAGGCGACCCCATCGGGCTGGTGTCCACCGTCAACCGGGTGGACTTCCCCACCGCCGATCTTGAAAAGGCAAAGGCCGCCATGGACAAAACCGGCTATCCCTACCGCACCGGCACCGTGGCCACCGGCGACTGGTTCGGCATCCCCGGCCAGCGTGCCGACTGGGTGCGAGACACCTTCCACCCCCTGCTGTGCGAGATGGAGGGCGGCGCGGCGGCGCAGGTGTGCTATCGCTGCGGCATACCCTTTATGGCGCTGAAATCCGTGTCCGACTGCCTGACCAGCAAGCACGACTACAATTTTAATTTTCCCACCGCCATGCGAGACCTGAACGCCGCTGTCATGGCTCTGGTGGACCATCTGGAGGACTGAACCATGGAACGTATCGCAAGCTTTACCGTGAACCATGATGTGCTGACGCCGGGGCTGTATCTCAGCCGGCGGGACGGCAGCGTCACTACCTTCGACCTGCGCTTCAAGAAGCCCAACACCGGCGATCTGCTGACCAACGCCCAGATGCACTCGGTGGAGCACATCATCGCCACCGCCCTGCGCAACAGCGAGCAGAAGGAGGCCGTCATCTACTTCGGTCCCATGGGCTGCCAGACGGGCTTCTACTTCCTGTTTGACAGCGCTCAGCTCACCGACGCGCAGGCCATCGACCTGCTGCGGCAGGTGTTCGCACAGGGCGCGGCGTGGGAAGGCCCCATGCCCGGCAAGTCCTCCCGCGAATGTGGGAATTATGTCAACCTAGACGTAGCGCTGGCGCGGGAGTGCTGCGCGTTTTACGCCGGTGTGATCGACGGCTGGACGGTGGAAAAGCTGGTCTATCCGGAGTAAGGGAAAACGGGACGTTTTTCCGGAAAAATTGCCGGAAAAAACGGGGAATTTCTGTTGACAAAGGGATTTTCCGCTGTTATACTAATAAGGCCGCTTTGAATGGGTCAAAAGTTTCAGCTTTGACTGAACGCCCCCGACAGCGAGTCCGTAATTAAGGAAAGGCAGGTGCAACAAGTAATGCAGGCTATTATCGTGACCGGTGGTAAGCAGTACGCCGTCTCTGAGGGCGACATTCTGTTTATCGAAAAGCTGGACGCCGAGGCTGGCGCTTCCGTGGTGTTTGACCAGGTGCTGGCGATCGTGGACGGCGAGAACACCAAGTTCGGCACTCCCGTGGTGGAGGGCGCGAAGGTGGACGCCACCATCGTGAAGAACGGCAAGGGCAAGAAGATCCGTATCTTCAAGTACACCCCCAAGAAGGGTTACCGCAAACGTCAGGGTCATCGTCAGCCCTACACCAAGGTCGAGATCGGCAAGATCAGCTTCTAAGGTGACAGTATGACGAGCGTCATTTTCCACACCGTGGAAGAGCGCATCATCGGATTTGATGCACAGGGCCACAGCGGATACGGCGAAGAGGGCGAGGATATCGTCTGCGCCGCCGTGACCAGCGCCGTAAGGTTGGTGGAAGCCACCGTCAACGACGTGATGGGGCTGTGCGCCTCGGTGAAGGTCGATCAGGAGACCGCCGCCATTTCGTTCCGGCTGCCCGGAGGACTGGCGCCCACAGCGGAATCCACCTGTCAGAATTTGATGACGGGTCTGATGGTCTATCTGGCTCAGCTTCACGACGAATATCCGGAAAACATCGAAGTGATGGAGGCATAAGTCTCTCTCCTTCCGTATCTTTTAGAAAGGATGGTACTGCGAAATGTTGCACATTGGTCTGCAGTTCTTCGCCCATAAAAAAGGTATGGGCTCCACCAAGAACGGCCGCGACTCCGAGTCCAAGCGCCTTGGCCCCAAGCGCGCTGACGGTCAGTTCGTTCTGGCTGGCAACATCCTTGTTCGCCAGCGCGGCACCCACATTCACCCCGGCACCAACGTGGGCAAGGGTACCGATGACACCCTGTTCGCCAAGGCTGACGGCGTTGTCCGCTTTGAGCGTCTGGGCAAGGATCGTAAGCAGGTTTCTGTTTACCCCGCCGAGTAATTTTTCTCATCAAAAGCACGTCTGTCGAAGGGCAGGCGTGCTTTTTACTATCGAGGCCCGTCCGGATTACGCGGCAGTCCTCTGGCGTCCCCACTTGACGTACACGGAAATTTCCGCTAAAATAGGATATACTAGGTGTATAAGGCACATTTTTCAAATATAACGAGGTAATACAATGGCAAACGGATTCATCGACAAGGCTCGCATCACCTGCCGCGCCGGCAACGGCGGCAACGGAGCGGTAGCCTTCCATCGGGAGAAATACATTGCCGCCGGCGGCCCCGACGGCGGCGACGGCGGCGACGGCGGCTCCATCATCCTGAAGGTGGACGACAACATGTCCACGCTGATGGACTTCCGCTACAAGCGCAAATATGTGGCCGACAACGGCGTAGACGGGCAGGGCGGCCGCAAGTCCGGCAAGGACGGGCAGAGCCTGACCATCCGCGTGCCCCGCGGCACACTGGTGCGGGACGCCGAAACCGGCGAGATCATCAAGGACATGTCAGATGACCAGCCCTATATTCTCTGCAAAGGCGGCCGCGGCGGCTGGGGCAACCAGCATTTCGCCACCCCCACCCGTCAGGTGCCCCGCTTTGCCAAGGCGGGCCTGCCCGGCGAGAGCCACGACGTGGTGCTGGAGCTGAAGCTGCTGGCGGACGTGGGGCTGGTGGGCTTCCCCAATGTGGGCAAATCCACGCTGCTGAGCGTAGTCACCAAGGCCCACCCCAAGATCGCCAACTATCACTTCACCACCCTGTACCCCAATCTGGGCGTGGTCTATGTGGATGAAGGCGTCAGCTTCGTCATGGCGGATATCCCCGGCATTATCGAGGGCGCCAGCGAGGGTGCCGGACTGGGACACGACTTCCTGCGGCATATCGACCGCTGCCGCCTGCTGGTGCATTTGGTGGATGTATCCGGCAGCGAGGGCCGCGATCCCATCGCGGACTTCGACGCCATCAACGACGAGCTGCGGGAATACAGCCCCGAGCTGGCCACACGGCCTCAGATCGCCGTGGCCAACAAGACCGATCTGTTGGCGGACACGGAGCAGCTGGACGCCTTCCGCGCCCATGTGGAGGGGCAGGGCTACGAGTTCTTCGCCATGTCCGCCGCCACCCATCAGGGCACGCGGGAGCTGGTGCAGCGCATCAGTCAGCGGCTCAGCGAGCTGCCGCCGGTAACGGTGTACGAGCCGGAGTACGTCCCCCGCCCGCCCCAGATCGATACCTCCGAGCCTCTGGAGATTCACCGTGAGGATGACACATGGCTGGTGGAGGGTCCGTGGCTGCAAAGGCTCATGGCCAACATCAACTTCTCCGACTACGAAAGCCGGATGTATTTCGACAAGATGCTGCGCCAGAGCGGCCTGTTCGACCGTTTGGAGCAGATGGGCATTCAGGATGGCCACATCGTCAGTATGTACGATCTGGAATTTGAGTACCAGCGCTGAAACCGCATAAAAAACACCTCCGCCGCGCACACTAGCGGCGGAGGTGTTTTTTATGAAGTATGCCATCGATCTCACCGATCTTCTCAACAATGATCCACAGGCGTATACCTATTTTTACGCCCTGCCCGCCCAGACTCAGACCGACCTGCGCAAGCGGGACATCCGCAGCATGGAGGAGCTGAAAACCGCCACGGCGGATCTGGCCTACGCCGACCGCCCGGACGTATTTTAAGCGATTCTGTAAAAGCTTCGCAGAATTCGCCGCCCGCAGGCGGCGAATAAGTGAAATGATTTTCCCGGCGGCGTGTACGTCGGAAAAATTCTTCTCGGCCGCCAGTGTGTCCGAAGGACGCGCGCAGTCAGCCGTAATTTCCTTTGGAAATGAAATCAAAGATTTCATGCCAGAATAAATTAGACCGGCCTAAAGGCCGGTCTAATTTATTAAAACTCCAGATTCTTTTCAGTCTCCTTGCTGAACACATGGGCCACATTGCCGCCAAAGATCATATTGACCTCGCTGCCCATGGGGAAGTGAGCGGCATTGCCGTTAGTAGGCACGATCACCACCACATCATGGCCGTTGCTGGAGATGTGCAGATGCACGGAAGAACCCATCAGCTCGCTGACGTCCACCTTGCCCTTAACGCCATCGGCGCACAGCATGATATGGTCAGGCCGGACACCCAGCACCACATCCTGCTCCGGCACATCCTTGGCGCTGAGGCGCGCCTGTTTTTCGTCGGACAACTCCACGGTGATACCGTCCAGCGTCACAGCGTACTTGCCGTTCTGCTTGATGAGCCGTGCGTCAAACAGGTTCATCTGGGGCGTGCCGATAAAGCCTGCCACGAACAGGTTGGCGGGATGGTCAAACACCTCCTGCGGCGTACCGATCTGCTGGATAAAGCCGTCCTTCATAATGACGATCCGGTCGCCCAGCGTCATGGCCTCGGTCTGGTCGTGGGTCACGTAAATAAATGTGGTATCGATCCGCTGGCGCAGCTTGATGATCTCGGCGCGCATCTGGTTACGCAGCTTGGCGTCCAGATTGGACAGAGGCTCGTCCATCAGGAACACAGCGGGATCGCGGACGATGGCGCGGCCAATGGCCACACGCTGGCGCTGGCCGCCGGACAGAGCCTTGGGCTTGCGATCCAGATACTGGGTGATGTCAAGGATCTCCGCCGCCTGACGCACCTTCTTGTCGATCTCGTCCTTGGGGACCTTCTTCAGCTTCAGGGAGAAGGCCATGTTCTCATACACGGTCATGTGGGGATACAGGGCGTAGTTCTGGAACACCATGGCGATATCGCGATCCTTGGGCTCCACATCGTTCATCATCTTGTCGCCGATCCACAGCTCGCCGGAGGTGATGTCCTCCAGACCTGCGATCATGCGCAGGGTGGTGGATTTACCGCAGCCGGAGGGGCCCACCAGCACGATGAACTCCTTGTCGGCGATCTCCAGATTGAACTGCTGGACGGCCACAACGCCTTCCTCAGTGATCTGGAGATTGGTTTTCTTCTCCGGCTCCTCGCCCTTCCTGGCCTTTTTCTTCTTCTCGGTGTTGGGGTAGATCTTCTTCAGATCCTTCAATACGACCTTTGCCATCATTCGTTGACTGTAACTGTTCTGCCTCCGCAAGGAACAGTCTCGCAGCCGCCTTCCGGCGCACTGCCTTACGACAGGTCTCCACACTGCCGCACCGCCAGCCACAGCGGATCTTCCTCCTTTAAGTTGCCGCCGCCGGTCATAAAGTGGAGTGACCACCGGCGGTTGGAATAAGACAGTATCTATTTTACACGAATGTCCGGCAAATTACAAGGCCCAATACTGTGAACTTTTGCTCAAAAATGGTACGCTTACGAAACAGGCGCCGCTTATCTCCGCAAAGCGGCGGCGACCCGCTCCGCTATGAGCCGGTGGCCCTCCGCCGTAGGATGCAGGCCGTCCAGATACAGCTCCGGCCGGGGCGTGCCGTCCGCGCCCCGCAGCAGATCGTACAATGCAACATACGGCACACGGAACGTGCGGCAGAACAGGACCAACCACTGGTGATACGCCTCCAGTGTCGCTTTGTTGGAGGGACGCATCACCTCCTGCCACTCCGGCGTCACCGTCGGGAAGGACACCGCCAGCGGCGAGAGCACCACGCAGCGGCCTCCCGCCGTCAGCACCTGCTGCACCATGGCGCCCATATTGGCCCGTGCGCCGGTATCGACGCCGGAATAAAAGATATCGTTAACGCCGCCCATCAGCAGCACCGTCGACCGCATCCCAAGGGGCTGCTGCCGCAGCCGCGGGATGACCTCCGTATTCAGCCGCGCCAGCATTCCGCCGGTGGTGTCGCCGGACACGCCCAGATTCACCACCGGACACGCCAGCGCCTGTCCCACCAGTGTCGTCCACCGCTGCGCGGAACGCACGCCATAGCCGTAGGTAATGCTGTCACCCAAGCAGATCAGTTCCATCTCTGTCCCCTCTCCCGTAAAAGCGTTTTTCATCAGTATACCCTTCGGCGTCCCGCAAGTAAAGAGAAACTCTTTCCATGTCCTGATTTTCACTTTTTTCAAAAAAACGCTTGACTGTAAAGCGGCTTTATAGCTTACTATTACCGTAGGAGGTGGGGCCATGACCATCAAAGACATCGAAGCCCGGTCCGGCATGACGCGCGCCAACATCCGGTTTTATGAAGCCGAAGGGCTGCTGACTCCGGCACGGAGCGCCAACGGCTATCGGGACTATTCCGATCACGATCTGGAGGTACTCAAGCGTATCAAGCTGCTGCGAAGCCTTCGTATCCCGCTGGAGGAGATCAAGGCGCTGCACAACGACACCGACGATCTGCTCCACACGCTGGATCGCCATATCGCCGCGCTGAACGCCGAGCGGCAGGACATCGACCGCTCGGAGCAGGTGTGCCGGGAGATGCGGACGGACGGCGTCACCTATCAGACGCTGGATGCCCAGAAATATCTGGACGCGCTGGATCGCGGCGTGGAGGAAAACGCCCTGTCCGCTGACGTAATCCCCGCTGTCCGGTCGCCGTGGCGGCGGTTTTTCGCCCGCGTGCTGGACGATCTTCTGTATACCGCGCTGTGGCTCGCCTTTCTTCTTCTGATCTGCAACGTCAATCCCAGCTATGGCCTGCTGAATACGCTCATGTCGCTTCTGATGATGCTGTTTCTGGAGCCGCTGCTGCTGCACCTCTGGGGCACCACGCCCGGCAAATGGGTGATGGGCCTGTCCGTCACAGACAGCGACGGCGGCCGCCTGACCTACTCCGCCGGACTTTCCCGCACACTGTCGGCAATGTGGTACGGCATGGGCCTTGGCATCATCCCCTTCTATCGGCTGTACCGGCTGTGGAAAAGCTATAAGGCCTGCGAGGAAGGCTCCGATCTCCCTTGGGAGGATGCGTCCGCCTTGTCCCTGCGGCCGCAGAAGCGGTGGCGTGCGCCGGTGCTGGCCTGCGCCTACATCGCCGTCGTGGTCGGTGCCTTGACGCTGTCCCTCATCTCCGCAGAGATGCCCCGTCACCGCGGCAGCATCACCACAGCGGAATTCTGCGACAACTTTAACCGTCTTGCCGCCTTCCAGAACATCAGCTATGAGAGCACGCTGGACAGTGACGGCACATGGCGCAGCGCACGGGACACCTACTCCATAAATGTCGACGGGCAGGCTACTCCGCCGGACTTTACCATCACGGAAACCGACGGCGTCGTCACGCGGGTCGCGTTTCAGTACGCTTCCCATAAACCGGAGTACTGGCCGCCCAGCTTTCAGGACCAGATGATCCTGTCCGCCTTCTCCTATGCCGGCGTGCAGGAAGGCCTCTTCGGCTATCTGAACACCCGCGACACCATTTTGTCGGAAATTCAGGCCCATCCCTACGAGAGCTTTTCCTTTACGGAAAACGGCGTCACCCTCACCTGTAATGTGGCCTATTCCGGCTACGATCCGCAGGGCGCAAAGTACCTCTGGCCCATAGACGACCAGAACGCATCGTATACCTTCTCCTTCTGCATGGAGAAAACCGCATAAGAAACGGGCCGTCCGGCGATCGCCGGACGGCCCGTTGTCGTGAGGTGTCCTCATTCGATAGGGGACAGGCAGTCCACGCGTGATCCTCGACG
>ENA-UOJG01000689-UOJG01000689.1-human-gut-metagenome-genome-assembly--contig:-C47-NODE-689-length-43320-cov-7.543557_pt1 | contig 43320 bp, 46 predicted proteins | sample MGYA00242340_ERZ723887 | MGnify/ENA metagenome assembly ERZ723887 | reverse complement strand
AGGGTCTTTTTTAGTGGTGAAGATAATAGGACTCGAACCTATGACCCCCTGCACGTCAAGCAGGTGCTCTACCAGCTGAGCTATACCTTCATATTCAACACTGTGATTATATCAGATCCTTAAGCGTTTGTCAAGAGGAAATTCAGCCGGAGCAAATCGACACCGGCTGAATTCTATGTATAATACTTATTCTATGTAAGTTGCTGTAAAATCGCCACAAAACCGCTATACGATGGGCTTTGCGGCGATTTAATGACTATGCATGGTCACAACCATGCATAGTCTGGACACATTTTTAACGTAGAATAAGTATAACTAAAAGTATCACTAAAAAACTATAAGATATCCTCAGCGATATCCACATTAACTCCCTTAAGTCCTACAACCGCGCCGCCCTTGGCTTCGCCAGACTCGGGGTGAGCCAGCAGCCACTTGTTTGCGGCGGTGAGCAGGGTATCCTCATGATTTTTGGGGGTGAACTCCGGCTTGTCGGTGTTGGTGCCCTTGGGAAGCACTACCAGAACCTTGAAGCCATCGCCTGCCTTTGCGGAGCAGGGTGCATAGTGAAGGGTGGTCGCATAAACCTCGACCATAACGCCCGCGGGAACCTTGAAAGCAACGGTGTTAGCAGTATCGAACATCCAGTTGTCTATCTGGGATTCCTTGCCAAGAAGCAGTATAAAGTCCTTGGTTCCCAAGTTTATCTCGCTGTCGCGGTGATACTCTAAGCAGTTGAGCTTGGTGTTATGACCGTTGCACCAGCCGAGCTGTACAGGCATACCGCCGTACAATCTCTTCGAGATATCCTCGGCAATCGGAAGCGCCTGCATTTCAGGCTGTTCGGGGACGTACACAACCCCATCGGGCAGAGGTGTTACCTCGTCCATGACCTTCAAAAGCTCGCTTACATCGTAGCCGTCGACAACCTTGCCGTATTCGCGGAACAGCGGTTCGTTAATAGAATGAATAACCATGATAATTCCTCCGTATAAAAAATTTTGAAATGCACATTTTAATTTGTATCTGTAGAATATGTTTCACATATATAATAGCCCAAATGCCGGCGATTGTCAACACCTTAGCGGCGTATCACGGCTTTTAGCATTTAAGTTTTTGGTGATATCCGCGTGATTTTCCGGATTGCGCTAAGGGGAATCGCGCGCGTTGGCGCATCCCCAAAATCTCAGATTTTTATTTTCGCGATTTTTTGGGGCTGGAGCCGATGGAATCCCGAAAAATCAATATTCAAAAGCCTGGAAATTGAATATTTTTTCCCTTTTGAGAGATAATAGGCTTGAGCAAATCAGCTTATGCTGATTCCTGACTGAAAACCGTCCGGAACCAGTACTATATTCTTTTTGAAAGGAAAGATAAACGATGAAAAAATATCTGATAATGCTTTTGGCTGCCGCAATGGGTATGCTTATGCTCACCGCCTGCGGTGATTATGACAACGACAACCCCGGCGGAACCCTCAGCACCACTCCCAGCACCCCGACCGGAGGGCTTCAGAGCGGACTTAACGGCATTGGCTCGGACATATCCAAGGGGCTTGATGAATTCGGCGGAGCAGTATCCGGCGCGTTCACCTCTATGACAAACGACAGCGGCATCTCATCTGTACCCACAGAGCCGACCATGCCTACCGATACCTCCGATTCAATTGGAACAGATGTCTCGGAAGATCCGACCAACGGTGCCGACGACAACGACACCATACCGTCCGTGGGCGATACTGACAATCCCAACGGCGGCAACGCCGAAAGCCCTGAAAACGGCGGCGATGCGAAAAAAGCAGACAGCTCCAAAAATTCAGACAGCAAGTCCTCCAACAGCAATTCATCCTCAAGCAAGTCATCCAACAGCAAATCATCCGGAAGCAAGTCTTCTTCCAAGTAATAATGGAAAAATCAATCTCCCGCAGGCTGTTCTGTCTGCGGGAGATTGATTTGCGCGTAAGCGCAACTTCATTTGTGCGTAAGTATGACTTTGTGAGTGAATGATGTTGACCTTGCGGTCAAATGAAGTTGACCTGCGGTCAAATGAAGTTGACCTGCGGTCAAATGATGTTGACCTTCGGTCAATTTATTTAGCAGGGCGGACAACTATCTCCATGGAATAGTCCCCCATATCCTGAGAATTAATATCCATGCTGTATTCCGCGATTATGCTTCCGCCGTTTTCGTCGAGCTTGGCTTCTATCTTCTTTGCCGTTGCGCCGACGGTCAGGTCGCCGTACGGTGTGCCATAGCAGCTGTAATTCTTGCGATGCGTTTCTATAAGCAGCTCGGAGCTGAATTTTCCCGAACGCACTATCTCCAAACTTTTTCCAGTCGCCACGCTGACGCTTGTCACCGAGCCGTCATAGCCTGTAGCTTCGGTTTCGGTATAGCTTAGCTCGCAGCCGTCCTTGGTCAAACAGTAGCCGCCCGCGGTTATAAGCTCGGTGCAGTCGTCATTGCCGTCAAAGCGGCGTATGCTTTTTATTGATATTATAACGTCCTTCATTTTATCATCCTGTCTTTTTTGTGATGTTATTATTTGGAAAGTACGGTGGGTGAAGTGCTCGGCGGCGGAGGTTTGCTCAGTGGGAGGCGTGCCCCGCAACAGCCGTGGGAAGCGGAGGTCGACGTGCCTGTGGGCACGTGAGCGGCGTTAAGCCGCTTGGACGCTTTTGGCGTCCCGACCTCCGCCCGCACTCGGTACGGTTCCCCGACAAACTGCGATAGAACACTATGCTATAGGGGCACGCTGGTGGGAACGCACAAACTGCAAAAGAGTCTATACAAAAGTCAGCCGTTTCCGCCATGCAATTGCAGGTAATAGCGAAGCATATGCAGCCCCTTCAAACGCATCAATATAGCTCCGCGCTCTTTATCTCAATATTTTCGTTTTCAAGGTCATACAGAAAATGCTCTGCATTCTCGCGGAAGAGCTCTACGCTGTCGGTGCAGTAAAGGGTGGTTTTGCCCTTGACCCCGCTGTCATTGGCAAGACCGTTTTCGCGGAGCATATTGTAAGCCGTTTTGCCGGCCTCCCCGCCGGAGGATATTAGCGTTACGCCGTCGCCCATTATCTTCGCGATAACGTCCGAGAGCATGGGGTAGTGGGTGCATCCCAAAATAAGAGTGTCCACACCGGCCTGCTTAAGCGGCTCCAAATACTCTTCAGCGATATCCACGCAGGGGCGGCATTCAAGCCCGATGTAGCCGTTTTCCACAAGCGGCACGAACATTGGGCAGGCTTTCTCAAAGACCTCCGCCTTGGGCATGATGCTCTTTATAAGATTTTTGTAGCTTCCGCTGCGGATGGTCGCGCTGGTGCCGATTATGCCTATCCTGCCGTTTTTGGTGGAGCTTACAGCGGCGTTCACCGCCGGATGAATCACCCCGGTATAAAGCACCCCGTTTCCGGACTGCATCACTCCGCCGAATTCACTGTCTCCGACGGTTGAGGATACTGTTCCGCAGGCGGCGATTATCATTTTAACGCCGAAGCGAAGAAGAAAATCGAAGTCCTGACGGGCGTATTTTCGTATAGTCTCTGGGCTCTTGGTGCCGTAGGGGACACGTGCGGTATCTCCCAGATATATAATATCCTCGTTGGGCATAAGCTTAACAAGCTCCCTGACAGCTGTCAAGCCGCCTATTCCCGAATCAAAAACCCCTATTGGGCTGTGGCTGTCTGTCATTAAAAAGTGTCCTTTCAAAAGCAATGCAATTTATTATTACATTACATTATATTGCCTTTCAGCGCTTATTATCATTCCGTTTTTCAAGAATACTCTGCGCGGGGCGGTTGTTGTATTCCTCCTCCGCCGTTTTTCTTTCGGAGACTGCCCGCGCAATGCTCATCACCGCCAGCACGAAGGAAAATCCCGCAATCGCGATGACCGGCACATACCGCAGCTCAAAGGACGGCTTGAACACGACCTCCGACTTGAGAGCAACGTCTATCATCTCGCCGGCATTTTTAAGAAAGATAACCGTTCCGGCGACGATAAACGGGAACTGCGTGATGTGAAATCTCAAAAATGCAAGAATCAGCCCGACCGTCATGAAAATACTTCCGGTTAAAAATCCCGTGGCTAAATAGGAATATTCCGGGGTGTTTATGTAAAAATTAAGTATGGTAACACCCGCCCAGAAGAAGCAGGACCACGCGTAAACAATAGCCATGATTATTTTTACGAACAGGGTGAATTTAATGTCCTTGTAGCGCAGACGATTGATTTTATTCAGCATTTCCTAAGTCCTCCTCAGCAGGTGAGCTAATTTCAAAGCTTAAAAGCAGATCGGCGCGATAGGTCAAAGTGCCCATGTCGCCGACACTGAGCTGCTGGAACTCCTTTGGTGTGACCGAAAGCTCCTTGGCTGCGCCTTCGTCGTTTTCAAAGGTGACAAAGCAGGCGGACTTTTTCTTTTTAGAGGAAGGTATCTCCTCACTCCTCTTTGAAGCAACGCGCGCGTGCATATTGACCACCGGCAGAGCGCTCTTGCGGGACCAGTCGAAGGCGCTTTTCACGATGACGTAGACGAAAAGGACTACTGCGGCAAGCGCTATGATTATTGATAGGATGTTCCAGAAGGTTTCCATGGTTTTCAACTCCGATTTTTATAGGATGGTATATATCTGATTATTATATGATGCGGCACTATCGGAATTAGGCTGTAAAACCGATAGCTGTCAAATCATTATCAATCCATTATACCACAAACCATCCCAAAGATTCAACCCTAAATTTCGTTTTTTCATACTAATTTCCCGTCAGAGAAATTAGTGTCGCCTTTTGCCAATACTGACAATGAAAATAATGCTTATCCCTAAGCGCGGTTATTTCCCGCCGCGTTGCTCAAACTACTTACAAAACTTTTTGAAAGGATTTTTGATATGATATGAAAAGGCTAATTAAAAGCGCGGCGGCAGTGTTTATCACGCTGATGACCGCAGTTATGGGCATAGTCGGATATTACGACGCTGTGCTCCCCGAGCATTATTACATTTCAGGAGGGTCAAGCTCGACACTTATGTGCCTGTTTGACGTTGAGCTTGCTCCCAAGCAGGAGGCTATCGAGGCTTACAGTGAAGGCGGCTCTTCCGGCGACGGCGCCTCCGACGAAGGCGTAGAAGGCGAGCTTAAGCTTTGGGGGATCATTCCGATAAAGGACGCCAAAATATCCCGCAGTGAGGCTAAATGCCTTATCCCCGGCGGAAGCCCTGTTGGGATAAAGCTTCTGACCGACGGCGTTATGGTAGTAAAGGTTCAGGACGTTGCAGAGGGCGAGTGCCCGGCTGTAAAGGCAAGGCTTGCCGAGGGGGACAACATCATCTCGGCGGACGGCGTGCGGCTTCACTCCTCAACCCAGCTCAGCGAGATAATCGAAGCCTCTGGCGGGAAGGACATCAACCTTGAAGTATCGCGCGATGGCAGGATCTTCACAACCGTCCTCACCCCCATATACTCCGAGAAGGAGTGCGCTTACAAGGGCGGGCTGTGGATACGCGACAGCTCCGCGGGAGTGGGTATGCTGACCTTCACCGACCCCGAAACCGGCAGCTACGGCGCGCTTGGTCACCCGATATCCGACTGCGACACCATGAAAACCCTTCCCTTAGGCTCCGGCGAGATTGTGGACGTCACCATCACCGGCTATGAAAAGGGGGAGCGCGGCTGCCCCGGGGAGCTTTTCGGCACGTTTGTTTCGGGGCTGGCATCGGGAAGCATAATAGTCAACTGCGAGCAGGGTGTTTTCGGCAAGATGACCTATTCCAGCCGCGCCGACGCGATTCCGATAGCTTTCAAGTCGGAGGTTAAGCAGGGACCGGCGAAAATTCTGACGACAATATCCGGCAACAAGCCCCAGGAGTTCGACATAGAAATAGAAAAGCTGACCATCAGCTCGGCGTGCAAGACAAAGAATATCGTGATAAAGGTGACAGACCCACGGCTTCTTGAGGCTACCGGCGGAATAGTTCAGGGCATGAGCGGAAGCCCGATAATACAGGACGGAAAGCTTGTCGGGGCGGTGACGCACGTATTCGTCAGCGACCCGACGCGCGGGTATGGAATATTTATTGAGAATATGATGGAAGCAGGAAGCGGCGGAATGGATAAGGCGGCATAGGGCGGTGCGGTGATGCCGCAAGTGATAAGTGATAAGTGATGTCGCTTCGCTTACGCTCGCTGTGATGCACGCCTGACGGCGCGATAAGGTATCGCCTTCGGCGATGAATCTTATTAGGCGGCTATCGCCGCCGCATCGCGGCTTCGCCGTACTCCGCTTTTGGCTGTGCTTTTTAAAGCTTGATTGAAGACTATCATGTGGCTGATTCCCGACCGGCGCGCCCCATCGAGCTTAGTGTTCTATCGCAGTTTCTACGGGTGCCGCAGATAGTGCGGGCGGAGGCCTACGCGCCTAAAGGCGCGTCAGAGAAACAGGCTGTGCGCCCTTAACGGGCGTACAACCTGTTTCTCTTGGGACGCGTAAGCGTCCAGGCCTCCGCTAACCACGGTTGTTTGGGGCGCGCCTCCCTCCCGCCCTGCCCAACTACAGCCAAATCGTCATAAAATCTGAAAAACCTATTGAAATCCCTGCAATTCTGTGTTATACTTAATTGGTTTTACTGTTGTCCGAGGATATTGCACTTGTTTCGGTCTGAAATGAGTGACAGTTTCGGAACAATGTAATTTTAAACACAGAAAGGATTAAATCAACATGGAAAATCGTCAAAGACTTGTTGGAACCGTTTCCAGAGGAATCCGCTGTCCTATCATCAGAGAAGGGGATGACCTTGCGGACATTGTAACAAACAGCGTGCTCGCGGCCGCTGAGTCCGAGGGCTTTGCAATCAACGATAGGGACGTTATATCAATCACCGAATCGATAGTAGCCCGCGCTCAGGGAAACTATGCCAGCGTTAACGATATCGCCGCCGACGTTAAGGCTAAGCTCGGCGGGGAGACTATAGGAGTTATCTTCCCGATTCTTTCGCGCAACCGCTTTGCAATCTGCCTTAAAGGTATTGCAATGGGCGCAAAGAAGGTAGTGCTTATGCTCAGCTACCCCTCCGACGAGGTCGGCAATGAGCTTGTAAGCCTTGACAAGCTCGACGAAGCCGGCGTAAACCCCTATTCCGACATCCTTACTTTGGAGAGATACCGTGAGCTTTTCGGCGAGAATAAGCACGAATTTACCGGCGTTGACTATGTTGCCTACTACGGCGACCTTATCAAGGAGTGCGGCGCCGAGGTCGAAATCGTCTTCGCCAACCAGCCCAAGGCTATACTTAACTACACCGACTGCGTCCTGACCTGCGACATCCACACCCGCGCCCGCACCAAGCGTATCCTTAAAGCCGCCGGCGCAAGGATTGTTTTAGGTCTTGACGAGATACTCAACGCCCCGGTAAACGGCTCGGGCTGCAATGAGGAGTTCGGTCTTTTGGGCTCGAACAAGTCCACTGAGGATAAGATAAAGCTCTTCCCCAGAAACTGCAAGCCGCTTGTTGAGGATATCCAGGCAAGAATGTTAAAGGCGACCGGCAAGCACGTCGAGGTTATGGTATACGGCGACGGCGCTTTCAAGGACCCCAAGGGCAAGATCTGGGAGCTTGCAGACCCCTGCGTCTCCCCGGCATACACTGATGGTCTTATCGGAACCCCCAACGAGCTTAAAATAAAGTATCTTGCCGACAACGACTTCGGTCATCTTTCGGGCGAGGAGCTTAAGAAGGCCATCTCCGAAAGCATAAAGAAAAAGGAATCCAACCTTGTGGGCAACATGGCTTCCGAGGGCACTACACCAAGAAGGCTTACCGACCTTATAGGCTCGCTCTGCGATTTGACCAGCGGCTCCGGCGACAAGGGCACTCCCGTTGTTCTGGTTCAGGGTTACTTTGATAATTATACCAACTGATAGCGCGATAAGTCTCTGAGTCAGACAATATATCAAAGAAAGGACGTTCCTTAAATTATGTTAAAAGGAATCCCAACAATTATTCCTCCCATTCTTTTAAAGGTTCTCTGTGAGATGGGTCACGGTGATACCATTGTCATTGCAGACGGCAACTTTCCCGCTGAATCTGTTGGCAAAAATTCAATAGTTATAAGGATGGACGGTCGCGGCGTCCCCGAAATTTTGGATGCTGTTTTAACCCTTATGCCGCTCGACCAGTATGTTGAAAAGCCGGTGAGCATAATGGAGCGCGTCCCCGGCGACAATGCCGACGTTTCCATCTGGAAAAAATATGAGGAGCTTATCGCCAAGCACGAGGGCAGGGATTTTTCGAGCGTGGAAAAGCTGGAGCGTTTTGAGTTCTACGATGAGGCAAAGAAAGCGTATGCGGTTATAGCCACCTCGGAATCAAGCCAGTATGCCAATCTGATTCTGCGTAAGGGATGCATCATCGCAAACCCCGCAAAGGCGGAGTAAGCCGGCAAGCTTCCCGCGGCGTATCCCGGAAAATAAGAAATAACTCGAGCCATGTACATAGCTTTGTATATGGCTCGGTTTTGTTTTTGGGGGATGGGATTGTGCGCAGCTGTCTAAGACGCTATAGGAAAATACTCTTCCAGCAGTTCCTTGGGGAATACTATGCTATAGTAGGTTTCATCAATCGAATAGTCTATAAAATACATATCGGGGTCGTCGGTGGTGTATATATACTGTCTGAATTGCATTTCGCCTAAATCCGTAAATTGGTAATAAAGCTCTCCGTAATAATCCAGAACCTCGACACCAATATCTCTTTGGTACCAATTGCTGTCGGCGTCATACTCATTGCGATAGCTGTTGAGCTCCCGGATAAACTTCCCAATATCCCCGGTAATGGCTTTTCCGTACTTCTTCAACGCATCAACGCCGATTTCCACTTCCGTGTCGACTAAGAAGATATTGCCAATCCTGTCGGCGGAATCGAAGGCAGGCATATCGTAGTCCTCTCGAACGAAGATGAAGGGACACTCAAACCAGCCTTGAAAGTCCTTGACCTGATACACCCATATCTCCTCGGGCAGACCCGGTATTGTGCAGACATATTCCTCATAGTCTACCGGTTCGTCTCTGTAAAGCTCAGCGACCTTTTCCGGGCTGCCGCCTATGGAATAACAGTATCTGCTCATATCCGTCCAGACATAGTCCTTGCCGAGTGGAACTATAATCCTTCTTTCGTCCAGTCCGTCGCAGCCGACATACCTGTAGCTGCAGGCAGTCAAAAGTATCGCGAAGACGATTACAAGCGCAAGTACTGCTCTTTTCATGATGATATCCTCCTACACATTTTAAGTCATATCATAGCTTGTCAAGCCTAATTCGTCAAGCTTTCTTTGCAGGGAATGGAATCGCTTTGCCGCAAAATAATCGCGCAGACGCCCCCGCTTTCTGCTATTCCTGAAACAGATTGTTGTCTTCGGGACGGTGTAAAATGTGAAGGTAAGGTTGAGCGCGTCCCTTTCCGCGACGCAGGTCTGAGACTGCCAGCCGTATTCCTCGCTGAAATTTTTAATGCAGTCAGCAAAATTTATACAGATTCGCTCCGCTTTCTTTTTCGAGGGATTTTCAAAGACCGCTTCGTCCCTCGAGATTTCTTTTAGTGTATAGCTGTACAGCTTTGTTTGTTTTTTCATGTCATCACCTTATTTTACCAGCTCATTATAAATTTCCTCACTGATTTCAAAGGAATTATTCACATCAAGAGGTAAATCATCAGTTATAGCTATTCTTTCCTCAGTAACTAAAATCGGATATCTGAAATGCATTGATTCTGCACCAGTGTATGTGACAAAAATATAGTCAGTGTTTCCTAAGCTGTCCACACCCCGTCTATCTATCGGAACTTCTGTCAGCTTTTTCATGAAATCCACAGCGGCATCGCCCTCGAAAACCGGATTTTCAAGACATTCCGTTACAGCTTCATAAGTGGCGTCTTTAGCATAACTAATGCTTTTCACTCTATCGGCGTCAAAAATAGTAGGATACTCCACTCCTTCTCTGACAAACACTGGGTAAGACTCGACCAAAAGAGTATAATTCTTTCCGACAAGTTCTGACGGCTCTAAAACAAGATAGTCGTCATTGTTCTTAAGGGAGTATATATCCCACTGCACGTAATTCAGCTCAATCTTTCCCAAAACCGAATCCAAGTCAAAGTGCCATAATACCCAAGGATATGGATAGCTTAGATATTCTATTCCTTCCGGCGAAATAAGCTTATTGCTGCTTTTAATGTACCTGTATTTGTTCGGCATCAGCGAACAGCATATGGCAATGGTCATCACGCAAACGGCAATAGCTATTGCAGCTATAACAACAGCTTTTTTTCGATATTTTTTCATGATTTGCCCTCCTACGCTCCCGCTCCTATTTCTCAGGCCTCATGCCACAAGGCAAGCACCTTGCCGCCCTCCCCACGTATCAGGATATGAGCGGTGCCGCCCACACATCCCTCCGGGAGAGAGCCGCACACAAGCCACACCCCATTCCCGGCGTCATAATACGCCCTATAGGGACGTTCTCTGATTGTGTTCAATATTCCGTAGACCTTGAACCATTCCTTTTCGGCTTCCTTTTTTGCCTTTTTCGCAGACCCGATAGCCCCTAAATAGTCCCGCTGGCTCTCTTTGTATTTGCCGGTATCCGCATAGTCCTCTATGATCCTTTGATACCATTCATCGTCCAAATCAAAGTTCCCCTCGATAACGTCTTTGTATGGGTCGGGCATTGCTATAAGAATGGCTGTAATCAATATAACTGCTATGGTTGCTGTTATCATTCCGATAATATTAATGGTTTTCGATATTTTGTTCATTAGCTCCGTCCTTTCCCAACAAATCGATGGGCGCTTTTGGGGATTTCTGAAAGGTTTACAGTATCACAGACTTAGTTATCCTAGCTTAAGCTATCCTTAATGATATCCCCCTCATCATCTGCATAATCTGCTGGGGAGATATCTTCACCGTAGATGTCTTTATCATCCTCATTATCATCCGAAGAAAGCGAAAGCTCCGAATCCTCTTCCAGGGAGATGTCATATTCAACAGTTCCCAGCTCATATAAAGTCACAATCGCGCAGGCGACAAGGCATTTTAACACATTTTTCATAGCTGCAGACGTGTTTGAGTAGTCAAGAAGCTCCACATATTGAGTAAAGTTGTTAGTATTGCCCATGACTTTGGCATAAATGCCAAGTTCGACAAAAGAGAAAGCTATCGTTAACACAAAGGTGACGCCCGCAATCAGCAGGGATAACCTTTTGTTGGTGAAAGCGTTCTTTCCGGTAAGAATAAGGTAAAAAACAATATAGCTCACCCAGATTATCACATAAGACAAAACGACTGCGATCGTCTGAATTGTTTCGTGCTCTGTCGGCGTAAACGCTATCACAAAGTTGCTAATAAATAATACTGCAAACGAGATACCGGTATCAGCTATAATCAGCAGGATGATTTTAACTATCCCAAGCTGCTTATACCAAGGGCTTCCACCGTCGAACAGTTGTTTTGAGAATACCGCCCTCCGCCGATAAAGCATCTGGGTAAGCAGAAAGCAGTAAACAATGTCAAACAGAAACGAAATAATTAAGTATGCCCTGTGTACTGTCGCCATCTTGGTCAAAAACGCGATGATAATGTGCGCAAGCACCAGCGCCGCAACGTTGAGTTTTATTCTGTCTAATTTCTTCATAAGTCATTCTCCTGTCTTAATTATATATTTTTTATGATGATACGCGATTTTCCGCCCTGCTCACTTAGGTTCCTCTCCTTTATACATCTCCGCCTCGACATTCTGGCAGTACACCTTGAATTTGACGTAGTTCGCCAGCTCTATGCTCAAAAGAAGAACCCCGTTGCTCAGCTTTCGGTTGATTCCGGTGTCATAGTCCCAGCCGTAGATATCCCGGCACTGCCTTACAAATTCATCCTCCAAGCCAACCGGCTTTAAGCTTGCGTTTATGATGATAGTTTCATCCCAGATATTCAGGTCGGTAACTCCTGCCAAGCCGGTGCAGGTGATTATGTAGCCGTATTTGTACAAGTTTTCGTAGGTTGTAATTACCGCCTTGTCGTATTCTATATGTATGCTGACGATATTTGAATCCGGAAGGCATATTTCTTCAAATTTCATAATGTTTCCTCCTGTAAAACCCGACTTGCCGAATCAGGGCGGTTCCGCCCTAATCCGCAGGCTTTTAGAAGTATTTCAAATACTATAATTAAGTATAGCACTGTTTCAATTTGTTTACAATGATTTCTTATACAGTTTTTTGTTGTCAAAATGATGAATTTCGCGTCGAAAATTTGTATAATACTATTTTCGAGATTAAATAAAATAGAGATATGTGCGCAGAATCCGCACATATCTCTAAAAAACAATAGCACAACAAAAATCGAAGCCGACACGCCCAAAAGCGGCGATACCCCTGCTCTTAAAGCATATCTTTTCACCGATATTCAACCCTTGCAGTCTATTCCAACCGCAATTCACACAAGACCTATTTCTTCTTCCTGACCGAATACCCGAACCTACCAAGCTTCTTTCCCAGCGCAAAGTACTCGCCGTGACTGTACGCCAGCAGCCCTGCCTTGTCCAGGCGGAGCCTGCCCTTTTCGTCAAGAAGCTCGCGCGCGGCGTCCACCGCCACTATATCCGCGATGAACATATCGTGCGAGCCGAGGGGGACTATCCTTTCGACCTTGCACTCAATGCTTAATGGACTGGCATCGAGTATGGGTGCCGAGACCGACTGCGCCGCCGAGACGTTCAGACCAAGTCTGGCAAGCTTATCCTCATTCCTGCCGGAGCGAACGCCTAAATAGTCGGTTGCCCTTGCAAGCTCGGCAGTTGTAAGATTTATGCAGAACTCGCCGCTCGACTTTATTATCTCGTAGGAATACCTTTCCGGGCGCACCGAGATATAGGTTTTGGGAGGGTTTGAGCAAAGCGTACCCGTCCAAGCAATCGTCAGCGCGTTCGGCTTTTCCAAGCTTCCGCAGGTGACTATCACCGCCGGAACAGGATTGAGGATGGCGCCCACCCCGAAGGGAATTTTATCAGATGTGTTCATAAACCTCTTCCTCCGATGCTATGGGTGTGGAGGGTATGACCTCAACACCGTCTGCGTTTTCGTCAATGTTTTCTGCAAAGCCTTCCGCATATGTATCTTCCGCAGACCCATCATCGCCGTGGGCGATGTCATCTGTGAAGAAGGTGGAAACCACCTCGCCGTTCTTTGCCTTCTTTACAAGGCTGTCAAGATTGATTCTTGACACTCCTGCTTTAGCAAGTCTGAACAGAAACGGTGCGCTTAGTATCCGTGCAACAGCGCTTTTTTTGCGCTCCTTTTTTGGCTTCGCCAGACCTATCAGCGACATGAGTACGAGTGCTAAGGCGGCGATCCCGCCCGCAGCTAAATCCTCGCGGCTGAAACGGTTTGAGCCTACGGCAAATCCGCCTTTGCCGTTGTTTTTGTATATCATCATGGATGAAAAAGTTCCTTTCTTTTTTGATTTTAGGTGATGCGCGTCAATGACACTTAATATTATAGCATAGTTTTGCGCGTTATGCAACTTTTTTCGCTCAGCTATCGCCCGGCTATCACTCCGCTGGTGCGCTCTCTTTCGCATATCCTGAGAATAATACTAATTTCCAGTAAAAGTGTAGAAGGGCTGCTTGGGCAGCCCAAGTAAAATCGCCACAAAACCGCTATACGATGGGTTCTGCAGCGATTTTACAGACACTTTTTAACGGGAAATAAGTATAGGTCAATCCGCTTCATCCTCTCGCCGAACAGCTTGGCACGCAGGAAATCCTCAAAATATATTGCCGGGACGGATATAAGAAGCCACAGCGCCGAGAACGGCAGGCATATCTGTCCTAAAACGTTGTAGGGCAGGGCGGAATAATCCCACACATTAAGCCCCAGAACGATGTTTATGAACACCCCCGAGGTGAACTCCACCGATGTGACGATAAGGCAGGACAGCACCGATTGATAGATGAGTGAAGGGGTGCTGCCGTGCTCGTCGATACTGCCGATCAGCCAGAAGCATATGCCTCCGACGAAGAACATTGAAATATGGGTGGTTGACCGCCAGGCAAGCTCGACAAGACCGTAGCTAAGCCCGCCGGCGGTGAAAATGGTAAGTTCTTTGGCAGTGGTTTTCATGGTGATGGTAAGGTTTTTGGCAACAGTTTTCATTGGCAGATGGTTCCTTTTTTATTGAGATATATAGGTATAGTTTAACCATTGTTTTTTGTTTAATACATTGGGGCGGGGAAGGTAGAGGATATATTTTGATTTACTGCGTCAGACTGTGTGTCGGGATTGTTTGCTTGTTCGGATAAAATTGAATACGAAATCGGCAGCTTGCAATCTTGGAAAGTTTGTAAGAGTTTCTGCGGTCTTGTAAGTTTGTAAAGGGCGCGCCCTCGGACTGTGGAGGGCGGCGGAGCAAACCACGGCAGCCAACAATTCCAGATGGGCGTGCCTCCAAGACGCACAAACTACCCTCCCAAAACAGCTATGCACAAGCCAAAAAACAAGCCACAGCATTTTCACACTGTGGCTTTGTTCAAAATTATTCTGTGATAGGTTCAAAATCCTCAACCCCATGCTTGCACCAAGGGCAGACAAAATCCGGCGGGAGGGTTTCTCCCTCGTAAACATATCCGCATATCTTGCACACCCAGCCTTTAACGCCCTTCGTCTGCGGCTTGGGCTTTACGTTCTGGTGGTAATAAGCATAGCTCATAGTCTCGGCAGGGGAAACAACACCCTCCTCGGTCTTGGAGCAGATGAAAAGCCCGTGCGAGCCAAGGTCGGAATATTCCTCCACCTTCAGCGAAATAAATGAATTGATGTATTTGGGCAGGACTATAAGCCCGTTTTTCGAGATTTGCGGAGTGCAGCCCTTAAACTTGTTAACGTCCCGTCCGCTCTGGAATCCGAATTTCTCAAACACCTCGAAAGGCGCTTCAACGCTGAGTATATTCACGTTCATGATTCCGCTGCGCTTGATGACATCGTGCGAGTAATTGGCCTTGTTTATGCTGACCGCGATTCTTTCGGGATTCAGCGACACCTGCATGACCGTGTTGCATATCATGCCGTTGTGCCGCTCGCCGTCGAATGAGGTCACAACATACAGACCGTAGCCAAGATTGTTCATTGCATTATCAGACATAATTTTAGTCTCCTCTCTGTGAGAAGCATCGTTCGCGTTAACGTTGGCGTTTACGTTAACGTTAACGCTTTCATCATCCGCCGCTGACCGTATGCACCCTGCTTCCGGGAGCTCGGCTGTTAAGCTTGTGACGGATGAATCCCTTCAAATGGCTTCTGCCAGCTGTGACAGAGCCTCCTCACTTGCTGCGTTGAGCGCTGATTTTATGGTAACGACAGGCTCTACTATTTCAAGATTCTTGCAGCCGGAGAGCATCTCCTTCATGACCTTTGCAGCCATCGGCGCCCAGGAGCCATTCTCTATTATTCCAACCTTGCGGTTCTGATATCCGCGCTCGGTCAGGTGGTTGATGAATTCACGCATATAGGGGAATATCTCGGTGTTGTAGGTAGTTGTTGCCAGAACCAGCCTGCCGTATCGGAAAGCATCCTCAACAGCTTCTGCCATGTCACAGCGCGCAAGGTCGCTTACGGTTACCTTCTCGCCCTTGGCTTCAAGCATCTTTGCAAGCTTCAAGGCCGCTTCCTTTGTGTGACCGTAGACTGATGTATACGCGATGACGACCCCTTCGCTCTCAACGCCATAGCTCGACCAGGTGTTGTAAAGATTAAGGTAGTATCCTAAATTCTCTGTCAGGATAGGACCGTGCAATGGGCAGATGATGCTGATATCCAGTGCGGAAGCCTTCTTTAAAAGAGCCTGAACCTGCGGACCGAACTTGCCAACGATGCCGATGTAATACCTTCTTGCCTCGCAAGCCCAATCCTCGTCAGCGTCCAGAGCGCCGAACTTGCCAAAGCCGTCCGCCGAGAAAAGAACCTTGTCGGTCGAGTCATATGTCACCATAACCTCAGGCCAGTGAACCATGGGCGCGGTGTAGAAGGTGAGGGTGTGCTTGCCGAGGGGGAGGGTGGAGCCTTCCGCCGCTATGATCCTGCGGGAAGCGTAATCATCCCCGAAGAACTGACCCATCATGGTGAAAGCCATGCGGGTGGCGACAACCTTAGCTTCCGGGTACTCCTGCAAAAATGCGGCGATGTTCGCGGAATGGTCAGGCTCCATGTGTGAGACTACCAGATAGTCCGGGCTTCTGCCCTCGAGCGCGGTTTTAAGGTTTGCCATCCACTCGTCCTTGAAATGTACGTCCGCAGTGTCCATGACCGCGATTTTCTCGTCGATGATGACATAGGAATTGTAAGCCATGCCGTTCGGAACGACATACTGACCTTCAAAAAGGTCAACCTCGTGGTCGTTCACGCCTATATAACGAATGTCCTTTGTGATCTGCATTTTAGTCAACCGTCCTTTATATTATTGATTTATTCTGATATGATATTATTTTTCGGGATCAATCCCGCCAAGTGCTTTCGGGCAGGGAATTTAAGAAGTCCACAAGCTCCTGCGCCATTTCCTGCTGCTCGGCGTTTCTGGGATGTCCCGGTGTAGCCTTGCCGCAGCGGCTGTATACAAGGTGATAGACCCTGTTTCTTGCACCGCCCATTTTGTCCTTTATCTCTTCAAGAGCTTCATCCCACGCTGGGTCGTGGTTAAGCACGGTGAGTGCCAAAACCACAGTCGCCTTGGGAGCGTGCAGGCGGATGGAGTTGATTATCTCGATGTATTTATCCTCCCACTTTGCGCGGTAATGCACCTTGTCGTATATGCAGTCGGGGTTGGGGTTGTGGTCGTTCTGACCTATTGCAAACACGATAACGTGAGGGACAAAGCGGCTGAAGTCCCACTCGGTTATTTTGTCAAAATTGCAGTATCTTAGCTTGTCGTAGCATGATTCCAAGCCGCGCATATTCGGCATTTCAAAATAGCCTGTGCCGTTTAAAAGAGCGATTCCCCCCTGCGAGGTGTTGTATACCTCCGCCGGGAGCATCCTTCCGGCGCGCATGGCGTAGGTGTGCCATGAATTGTCCCACTGACCGTTGTTGCCGTCGGGGTCGGGCTTGCCCATGTACTCGTCAGCGTCAACAACGTCCCCCGCGGTGACGGAATCACCGTAAAATTCGATTCTTTTGTGAGGCTTGGGCAGAGGTCTTAAAAGCCGCGCACTGTCATCAAGAATAAGATTCAAAAGCTTGATGTATCCTCCTGACATCGGCTTGTAAATGTAGCAGCTGTGAGTGCCGGCGGGCAGGTCTTCGCACAGGACGCAGGTTTCCACGCCGTCACCTATGTCGATGATGCTCTCCTTGCCGTCAACTACAAATCCCAGCCTGCTACCATTCCAGGAGCGGCGGTTTTCAAGCTCAAGCCGAAGCTCTGTACCCGAAAAGCAAAATCCGATGTAGCTGCCGGGCCAAACCAGCAAAACGCCGTCCGGCTCGGAAAAATCGATTCTGCCGCTGTAATTGAAATTTTCGTCATTGAATTGATATTTCATGATGCTTCTCCAATTGGTTGATTTATTGTTATTTTGGTGTGTGGTTTGGAATGCGAAGTGTGGGCTGAGGTACTGCGGTTAAGGCGCGCCCTGGAACATTTGTGGGCAGCGGAGGTCTGCGCGCCTGCGGCGCGCGAGCGGCGTTAAGCTGCTTAGGACGCGTAAGCGTCCGGAACTCCGCCCGCACCATGTACGGTTTCCCAACAAACTGCGATAGAACACAAAACTCAGAAGGCGCGCCGGGAGGAAACGCACAAACCGTCGTATCTAAACCATCTCCGAAAATCAAATAAAAGGGGAGTACGGCGAAGCCGCGACAAGACGGCGTTAGCCGTTTTTAAAATTCGTTGGCGTCAGCCACTCCTCATCGCGCCGTGCGCGTTTCATCGAATGATGAAACGATTGCATCACAAGCGTTTCACCGCAGTGAAACGCTGACATCACAGCGAAGCGACATCACTAGCGAAGCGAATCACTTGCCGCGCTCTTTCCTCTTCTCACGAAGTCCCCTAAAAAACTCGCTCAAAAGCCCAGCACACTCGTCCCCAAGCACTCCCGCGGCAACCTCCGGCTTATGATTAAATCCCATCTCAAACAGGTTTATGACCGACCCCGCGCACCCGGCCTTGGGGTCGCTTGCACCGAACACAACTCTGTCTATCCGCGAATTTATTATTGCCCCGGCGCACATCGGGCAGGGCTCCAAGGTGACATACAAAACGCTGTCAACCACCCGCCAGCCGCCCAAAGTCCTGCTTGCTTCGTCAAGAGCCATAATTTCGGCGTGGGCAAGGGGGGATTTTCCGCTCTCTCGCAGGTTGTACCCCCGACCTATTATCTCGCCGGTGGATTTTTTAACGACCACCGCCCCGACAGGTGCTTCACCCAAGGAAAACGCCTTTTTTGCAAGCTCCAGCGCCTCACGCATATACACCTCGTCGTTGTCAAGTGTCCCACGCATATGCATTTTGTCGTCAAGATAGGGCATAACTAAATCTCGTTTCTGTTTTCAAGCGCCTTGAACAGCGTCATCTCGTCGGCATATTCAAGCATTGCGCCGATTGGCAGACCGAACGCAAGGCGGGTGACCCTTATCCCCAGCGGCTTTAAAAGCTTGGAGATGTATATCGCCGTAGCCTCACCCTCGGGGGTGGGGTTGGTCGCCATTATGACCTCTTTTATATCGTCTTTTGAGATTCTTGCCAGAAGCTCGTTTATCCTCAGCTTGTCCGGCGTTATGCCGTCGATGGGGGATATCAGCCCGTGCAGAACGTGATACACCCCGTTATACTCGCGGGTGCGCTCAAAAGCCGCAACATCCTTGGGGTTTTCGACTACGCATATGGTGGCGTGGTCGCGCTTATCGTCCGAGCAGATGGGGCAGACCGCCTTGTCGGTCAGGTTCTGGCAGACAGAACAGCTGTGAACGGTCTTGTGGGCGTATAGTATCGCCTTGGCAAAGGCGGAAGCCTCCTCATCCGACATTGACATTACAAAGTAGGCAAGCCTTTGCGCGGTCTTCATTCCTATTCCCGGCAGACGGGCAAATTGCTCCGCCAATAGCGTCAGCGGGAGTGCTCCCGATTCCGCCATCAGAACAGACCCGGCATACTCATTCCGCCGGTGATTTTAGACATACCCTCGCTCGATTCGGCCTCGATATTTGAAAGAACCTCATTTACAGCGCTTGCAATAAGGTCTTCGAGCATTTCAACATCTTCTGGGTCAACGACCTCCGGCTTGATGGATACTCCAACGACCTCGCGCTTGCCGTTCATGGTTATCTCAACAGCTCCGCCGCCTACCGATGCCTTGAATTCCTTTTCCTCTAATTCGGACTGGAACGCAGCCATATCCTCCTGCATCTTCTGTGCCTGACGGATCATCTGATTCATATTCTGCGGGCCGCCGCCCATGCCTTGGGGGATTCTTGCTTTCATAGTTTGATATCCTTTCTTTGGTTTGATGTATTTTATGGTTTTGTTTATCTTTTGTGATTTGATGTGGTGGAATGAAAGCAGTGAATAGTGAATAGTGAAAAGTGAAGAGTGGAGGTGTCGCCTAACGGCGACGGATTATAGCGCCGCGAAGCGGCTTTTTAAGATACATCGGCGTAAGCCGATACCTAACTTATTCACTATTCACTATTACTTCTTACTTCAGTTATATTCTACAGGTATATCAGCCTTTTTTGCTTGCTCTATCAGCTGGGCTATTTTATCCTCCCGCTCTGCGGCTTGTTCTTTGGTGCACCTTGCGCGCAGGGAGAAGGTTTTGCCTGTTATTTCTTTTACTACGTCACGCAGGGAGGAGGCATTTTCCTGCTTTTTGAACAGGCTTAAGAAGAACTCCGACTGCACCTCTATCAGCAGGATATTATCGCAGTACCGCCCGCGGGAGCCTTTTAATGCTCCTGCACAGCCGGGGTTGACCTCAGTCAATCTGTCCAGCACAGCGTCCCACTGCTCGAAGTCTTTCAGCATATCCTCGGTCAGCTTTTGCGTGGGTCTTGCAGCTGGCTTTGCCTCCTGAGGAGTTGGTGATGGCTGATTCGGGATATTCTGCTGGTCTGAGCGCTGCTGTGATGGCGCAGGTGCGCCCTGCAATCCTCCTGCTTTCAGCGCGGCAAGCTCCTTTTCAAGAGATGCTACCCGCTTAACAAGTGCGGAGATCTCGCCGTCATCCGCCGGGCTTGTCCTTGCCACGGAGGATGTCTTTTGAGATACCGTTCCTGTACATAGCTTAATGACTGTCATTTCCAGCTCGGTGCGTTTTGAGGACGCCCTTTGCATCTGCTCAGACGCCGAGCGGAGTATATCCAGCTGCATAAAGACATCTTCAATAGTCAGCCTTTCGCTCAGCGCTTTCAGCTTGTCCATGTCCCCGGGAAGGCAGTCAATAAGCCGCTCGTTGCCGGGGGCGGACTTTATCAGCATTATATTCCTAAGCTCCGCGACAAGCTCGTCGCACAGCCTTGTCATATCCTTGGAGCGGGAGTAGAGCATATCTAAAGTTTCCAGCGCGGCGGGGGAGTTTTTATCCGCCACGGCATTTAAAATATCAAAAACAGCGTCCCTGCCGGCGACGCCTGCGGCTTCTTCAACCACCTTGGCGGTTATGTTGTCGGAGTAGGCTATGCACTGATCCATCAGCGATAATGCGTCGCGCATCGCGCCGTCCGAAAGGCGCGCTATCATCGCGGCGGCTTCCGGCTCGAGGGAGATACCCTCCTGCTCGGCGATATATGAAAGCCGGGCGATTATATCCTCCTGCCGAATCCGGCGGAAATCGAACCGCTGACAGCGGGATATTATGGTCGCGGGGACCTTGTGAATTTCGGTAGTCGCAAGTATGAATTTGACGTGTGCGGGCGGCTCCTCCATTATCTTAAGAAGCGCGTTGAACGCCTGATTGGAGAGCATATGCACCTCGTCAATAATATAAACCTTATAGCGGCATATTTCGGGGGTGTAGACGGTGGATTCGCGCAGGTCGCGGATATCCTCAACGCCGGTGTTCGAGGCGGCGTCTATCTCGATAATATCGTTAAGGCTGCCTTCGTCAGCCGCGCGGCATATTTCGCACTCCAAGCAGGGCTTGCCGTCCTGGGGGTTCAGGCAGTTTATAGCCTTTGCAAAGATACGCGCGCAGGTGGTCTTGCCGGTGCCCCTCGAACCTGTGAACAGGTAAGCATGAGCGGTCTTTCCCTCGGCAATCTGCCGCGATAGTGTGGTGGTGATATGCGGCTGGGAAACAACATCATCAAATGTCATAGGCCGCCATTTGCGGTATAGTGCAGTATACATATCATCACTCCTCAACTTGGTTTTTTATGGGATACGCGCGCGGAAAAAACCGCCTTGGCGCTGGATGTGCGCCGTCCGCATCCCGGAAAAATCCCGAAAATAAAAGGGCAGGGGACGGGCGGCATAAATCCAAAAAATCAGCCCGACATATAGGCGTGCGGGCGAGACTGCGTCACACAAAGCAAACTGCTTAATGCTGCTCGGTTCCCCGCCTGACATGGTTCACAGCGCCTTATTGCGCAGGACCCGCACGCCTGTATCTCGGACTGAAGTACTTATGGTTTATTAACGAACCTAAGGTATTATAACATATTCTTTTGATTATTGCAAGGGCATTTTTATTTTTTGTTGTTTTGTTCAAAAAATTCTTTGGAGGTCGGGGGAATATCGGTATCGGGGATATATTCGGCGATATCGCTGAGGAAAATCAGATATCATATACAAAACGCTGCATACAGCGGGACTATCTTTTTACCGTCCTCAAAGCCGAAATTCTTTGCTGACAGCTTGATGGCATAGTCCGGCTTGTAGGTCTCCATGTAGATGCCAAGGCTCTTGGCTTTGGTATTGTCGGCTGATTTGACCTCGATAGGTATCAGCTTGCCATTGCGCTGGATGACAAAATCAACCTCGGCCCCGCGCTCAGACTCCCAATAATATGTCCGATAGCCATTTATGGTCAGCTGTACGTTGACATAATTCTCAGCCATTCCGCCCTTGAAGTCGTTCAGCTCTTCCGACATATACAGAATGTCATTGGCGGCTAAATCCTTCTTAGCGGCAAGCAAGCCTAAATCCGAAACATAGATTTTGAAAGCGTCAATATCGCGGTAGTTTTCAAGCGGCTTTTTAATTTGCTCCGCCCTGTAAACCTGCGATACAATACCGGACAGGCAGAGCCATTCGATGGCGTTTTCAAACTCCGAAGCCCGCCCGCCCTTTTTGATGAGCTTATACTGAAAGCGGGTGTTTTTCTTTGAAAGCTGAACGGTGATGTTGTCATAAGCAAGCCTTGTTTTCTTGATTTCGTTTAAGTTGTTGTACTTGCTCATATCATTCAGATAGCTTGAAAGGATAGTGTCCTGCGTGTGGCGCACAAGGATATAGTCCTTGGTCTGCGCAAACTGCATTACGCACTCCGGCATACCGCCAACTACGAGATATTGGCGATAGAGAGCCATTGCCGCATCGTGCAAAGCGGAGGGCAGGGGCGTATCTGTCTGAAAGCACTTTTTGATTTGCTCTGCCAGAGCTTCTTCGCCCAAAGCCATCATAAATTCTTCCATATCCATGGGGTAAAGAGTTTTCATATCCACCTTGCCCACCGGGAAGGAGAACTTCGCCCTGTTGACAGCAACGCCCAGCAGGCTTCCAGCCACGATTATATGGTAATCGGGAGCATCCTCACAAAAGTATTTCAGCGAGGTAAGCGCGCGCTCGCAGAGCTGCACCTCGTCAAAGACGATAAGCGTCTTTTCCCGCACAATGGTCTGCCCTGCAATATGGGATAAAATCGGTATCAGATAGTCTGGGCTGATATTTTCCTCAAAGGTAACATTCAGCTTGGGATTGGTTTCAAAATTGAAATACGCCACGTTTTCATAGTGTGTGCGCCCAAATTCCAGAATGGAATAGGTTTTGCCGACCTGCCTTGCCCCCTGCAAAATCAGGGGCTTGCGGTGCTCGCTTGCCTTCCATTCCTCTAAATACTTCATGATTTTTCTGTACATTATCAGCCCTCCCCATATGAAGCTGAGAATAGTATATCAGATATTCGTGTAAAAATCAATGGTTTTATCGTGATTTTTTACACTAAAACGCACGAATAATTCTGCAATTCTAACACTAATCGACATGAATTTGACTATCGGGTATATATTCGGCGATATCTCCAAGCTCGCAGTCAAGTATTTCGCAGAGCTGGTTAAGGGTGTAGGTGTTTATATTTGAGTTCTTGCGGAGCCGGTCGAGCTGACCCGAGCTTATGTGATATTCGTTTATCAGCTTATATTGGGATATGCCTTTTTCTTTCAGGGTTTGCCATAATTTATTGTAGATAATCATATCGGTTTTAGTCTCCTTTTATTAAAGGATATTTTATTATCCGATGGATGGCAATAGTCCATAAATGGACTATATTTTTAAATGGTATATTTGCCTTAAACTGATGCTTCAGAGTAATTCAAGAAAGCTCCTTGCAGGCAGTGCAGGGACGGCGACCGTGGGTGTTCCCAGCTTGCTTATTCGATAGAACACCTATCAACAGCAAATTCAAGCAGCATTCCTATTATCTCATTGCGGCTTCTGCCGGTATCCTGTGCTATTGCATCTATTTTTTCAACCACATCTTCACGAACGCGCACGCTAAAAACGCGGTATCCATCATCGCCCCGCCGTTTTATTATTATCTTATCATCAGTTTTCATATATTAATATCTCCTTATAATTTATATAAGTTAATATTACACTTGACCTTATCACAAATATATGTTATATTGTGCACATAAAATATGTTCTAATTCAAACATACTATAAGGGATAGAATGAAAGCGAAACGTATAGAATATTGTTGTCCTACATACAGGACAAAAGGAGAAGAAATATGATAGTTGCTGTTGTAGGCTCAAGAAGTCTTGTGGTAGATGATATGCAGAAATATCTGCCGGAGGGAGTCACGGAGATAGTCTCTGGCGGGGCTGACGGCATAGATACCTGCGCCAGAGAATATGCTGTGAAGCATAATATCCGGCTGACTGAGTTTTTACCTGAATATAATCTTTACGGCAGGGCGGCACCAATAAAGCGCAATATAAAAATAATCGACCATGCTGACTTGGTTATAGCATTGTGGGATGGATGTTCCAAGGGTACGGAGTTCGTAATAAGAAATTGCAGAAAGATAGGAAAGCCGATAGTGGTGTATGATTTTAGCGGTTGATGATTCGGGATAGGAATACTTCCTTTAACCGAATCGTTTTTTCTACTTGCAAATTCCCACAACATCTGCTATACTATAAATTAGTAATTAAATTAACCCATAATATAAACTAAACCAAAAGAAAGGAACATCTATATGAAAAAACAAGGCTACAACCCTTATCTGCCTTCTTGGGAATACGTCCCGGACGGCGAACCGTATGTCTTTGACGGCAGAGTTTACGTCTACGGCTCACACGATTATTTCAACGGCTACGTCTTCTGCATGGGCGATTACGTATGCTGGTCAGCGCCTGTTGACGATCTCAGCGACTGGCGGTATGAGGGAGTGATATACCCCAAGACCTCCGACCCGTTCAACCCCGACGGCAGAATGTGCCTCTATGCCCCGGACGTCACCGTCGGACCGGACGGCAGATATTATCTTTTCTACGTTTTAGATAAGGTCTCAAACGTATCCGTAGCTGTCTGCGATACCCCCGCCGGAAGATACGAATTTTTGGGATACGTCCACTATCAGGACGGCACCCGCCTTGGCGACCGCCCCGGGGATGAGTTCCAGTTCGACCCCGGCGTCATCACCGAAAACGGCAAGACTTATATGTATACCGGCTTCTGCGGCAGGGGCGATAAATCCCGCCACGGCTCTATGTGCACCGTTCTGGGTGAGGATATGCTTACGATTGTCGAGGAGCCCAAGTTCGTCGTCCCCGGAATAGAATATGTCGATGATGAAACGCTCTATCCCAACGGCAAGAGCTTTAAGGGACACTCCTTCTTCGAAGCATCATCCATCAGAAAAATCGGTGATACCTATTACTTTGTATATTCCTCCGAGGTCATGCACGAGCTTTGCTATGCCACCAGCAAGAACCCGCGTGGGGGATTTGTCTACGGCGGAGTGCTTGTCTCCAACTGCGACGCTCATATAGATACCTACAAGCCTGCCGATATGCGTGTGGCTCCGGCAGGAAACAATCACGGAAGCATTGTTGAAATCAACGGACAGTGGTACATCTTCTATCACCGCCAGACCAACGGCACATGGTTCAGCCGCCAGGGATGTGTTGAGCCTATTTATGTCAATGCCGACGGAAGCATCAACCAGGCGGAGATAACCTCTTGCGGGCTGAACGGCGGTCCGCTCGAGGGCAGGGGAGAATATCCCGCATACCTTGCCTGCCATATGTTCACCCCGGGACAGCACACCTGCCCAAAAATCACTCAGGACGGCAGGGACGGCGACGAGATTTACGGACACATGGAGGGCATAGTCAACGGCTCTGTAATCGGATATAAGTACTTTGATTTCAAAAGTCTTTCAAAGATAACCATCCGCACAAGAGCCTACTTCCACGGCAAATTCCAGATAATGACCAAGTGGGACGGCGAACCTATCGCTGAGATAAAATGCGAGGGTACAAACATCTGGTGGGACTACTCGGCGGATGTAACCCTGTCGGACGGCGTTTCTGCGCTGTATCTTAAGTATGTCGGCGGCGGAAATCCGCAGCTTTGGGGAATTATACTTGAATAAGCTGTCTTAGGGCAATATGGCGCTTGCACAACTGCACCGGATGCTGTGAAATATACTCCCGAACTGCTCAAAGGGCTGTTCGGGAGCTTTTCATTTTTGGAAAATGATATCTTGGCTTATTGATTTCCGCGCTGGAATGTAGTATAATACTGATTGATAAGTTATATTATTGCCTGAAAGGGGGCTGTTTTATGGGTGTTTATACAACAAGCGAGATTGCCGAGAAGGTTCGCCCAATTGCCAAGGCTTACGGGATTGACAAGGTTTATCTTTTTGGCTCGTATGCAAGGGGAGAAGCAACCGAAGCAAGCGATATAGATTTATATGTCGAGCTTTCCAAACCTTTGGGCTTGCGGTATTGCAGCTTCTTTTCCGATATTGAAGAAAGCGTCGGAAAGAGCGTTGACATCATCACAAGGGATGGGTTGTATAACCCCGCAACCATTAGCATGAATCAGCCGTTGATTAAGAGGATTCTTGAGGAGCGAAGGTGCATATATGAACAATAAAGACATTAATGTTGCACAACATATGGTCGCGCATTGCGAGCGCATAGAGCGGTATCTGAACCGCTGCGAAAACTCTCTTGAAATATTCATGAATGACGAGCTTGTTCAGGATGGCGTGACAATGCAGCTACTTGCAATGGGTGAGCTTACAACTCATTTTTCCGAAGAGTTCAAGGCTGAATATCCTGACAGCATTGACTGGCGGAATTTCAAACAGCTTAGAAACATATGTGCTCATCGCTATGGCACTCTTGACTATAAAATAATCTGGGATATAGCTGTTGGGGAATTGCCGCAGGTTAAAGAGTTCTTTTTGGGGATTATTTCCTAATGAAACAACATCTCTGAAATGGATTGGCTTAATTTTTTCGCGCCTCAGAAAACCCTCAGATCTATGTAATAATATTTGAAAAGCTTTTGAGATAATATGCACATCCGCCCGTCATCCGGAAAAGCTCCGGCATGGCGGGCGGTTTGTTGTGTCGCTTTGCACCGAAAGCGGCATTATATATTCAAAATATTATCTTGCTTTATCTGTTCCAGATGATATCCGCTATCCGTACTGCCCTAAAGCCTTCGCCGGAATTAAGAATAATCCGGGCGTCCCTGTTTTTAGCATCCAATTTGCAGAGGTCTTGCATAAAGCTGTAGGAGGGAACATCTACAGTGCCGTTATTCCACATACAGACTATTTTTTCTGCTTCCGTATCCGAAGATACTTCCAGCTCTGATACGATACGGCGCTCCTCGTTTATCAATTCCTCAACCGAATTTACAGCTATTTTGTGAATCAGCAAATTTTTTTTGACAGTCTTCACGATTGCACATATACCGAACTCGCAGTCTGAAGCTTCGGGAAGATTATTCTTTGCCAAAGAAATCATTGAATCGAAGTCAGAGCCTGCGTTTTTAATAATATCCATAATCAACAGCCCTCATTTCATGTGACTTTTAAATGCGTTCTGCTTCTGTCTGAAAATGCATGATACAATTATAATCCGAAAGTTGGAAGCTTGTCAAGTAAAAATCCTGGATGTACATTTCTGACAAATGAAAGTATTTTAAAAATAATTTACTTTTTTGTCGTGAAAAGCTTTTTTCTGTCAAGAAATTTTGTGTAAAAGGTTGTAATTTCTATCAGGGCATGATATAATGATTTTGATGGAGAACATGGGGATGATTTTATGGCGGTTTATAATATTGGTTACTTTATAAAACAAAGACGAATAGAGCTTGGCATATCTCAGGAAGAGCTTGCGGATGGTATTTGTGCTTCAGCTACTATGTCGAGGATTGAAGCGGGAGCAAGAATACCAAAGCGTGAAACTGTCATTCAGATTTTTCAAAGGCTCGGTATTCCTGCTGAAATGTACCCAAACTACACTACAAAGTCGGATTTAGAAGTTCTGTACTTGGTTTATCAGGTTAGACAAAGCTATAATATTAATGATATGGCGACAGCAAAGGAACTGTTTTCAAAGCTGAACGGTGAATATGACAACCTTCCCGTTCCAGATAAACAGTTTTGCAGGCTTTTTGAGATTGTTCTAAAAATGAATTCGGGAGAGCTTAATTATGAAAAAGCTCTTCCCGAATTAGAAGTGATTATGAAAATGAGTTGTCCTAATTATAGCATTGACAGATTGCCGAGGCTTATGACCTTTGAAGAAATCAACGTGCTTAATAATATTGCTATTTGCTATGGCAGAATGGATAAAATGGATGTCGCAATAAATATATATTACTCTATTATAGGCACTTACAAGTTGGGAGCTTCAAATATAGAGGATTCTTTGCGCACTTCATCCACAATTTATTATAATCTTTCAAAATATCTCGGTTTAAGTGGGAGATATGATGAATGTATCAGAATATGCGAGGATGGCATAAGGCATATTGAGCTTTCCGGCAAATATCGAAATTATCCGTCTATTATGTATAATCTTGCGTGGGTACTGGTGAGAAGAAATAGCATAGGCGATATGGAGCGTGCTGAATCAATACTCAAAAAAGCATATTATAAAAGCATTATTTCATGGAGTAAAAGCCTGACAGAAAAAGTAAGAAAATTATATAAGGAGTATTTTAATAAGGACTTACTAGAATTATCCTAAAAAGGGTTTTGGATCATCATCACAATTAGGTTTGTTCTCATTCTTTCCGCCATCATTGTCGTCTTTGTTTTCGCCCGGAGCTTGTTCGCCGGTTGTTGCAGAATTTCCGGTAGTGGGAAAATCTTTAGGATTGGGTTTTGTGTTCGGGTTCGGGATTATACCCGCCGACAAAATAACAGCTATTGCTGCAAGGGCTAATAGATTCTTTTGGATTTTTTTCATTTGTTTGACCTCCTGAAAATTAGGTTACTATTATAATAACATATTTAAAACAAAAAGTACATGACGTGAATGGAAAATTAAATTTTCCACTGACGTCATGTACAAATGAAAAAAAGTATGTTACAATATAATTGAGCTCACAAAATGAAGAAAACAGGCACAAAGTACAGCTGACTTTGTGCCTGGGCAAAACAAATTCTCTTTCTTTATTGGAGAGGGAAAAGGATTTATAGGAGGTAAAAACAATATGAGAAAAATCATAAGTTTGGCTATAGCTTTCGTTATGGCGCTCACCTTGACGATGTCGGTTTGTGCTGAGACGTATACCGTTGGATATGATATCGCAAGATATTCTGGCAGGATTTTACCTGAAAGGATCGTGTTGAAGCTTGCATCTCAAAAAGATGTTGCCAACATAGGAGTACTTAAGAAATGCCAAAAGTGTGGAAATGGATATGCAAATATCACCTGCCAGGAAATATATAATATTGTTTCTTTGGGCGCGTGCAATTGGAGCTCTCATGAAAATAACGGCTGTTTTGTTAGCGAAATATATCGTTATGAAAACGGTGTATGTGGCGCTTGTGGTGCAAATTATTATTCATTTGAATCGAGACCGCACCATCTCCATTCACAGCTTCACTCTTATAATGGCGGAGGAAGTGACGAATTCGTAAGCTGTATTTATTGCTGATAATACCTAATAAGTAGCCAAAAATAGAATTAACAAACAGGGCAAATAGTTAGTTGTTTGACAAATTAAACTGTTTGCCCTTTAAAAATATAAAATTTAGTAACGTTTTTGGCTCTGCGCAATCAAATAAACAAACGGAGGTATGCTTCAATGAAAAAATTCAGATTGACAGCTTTAATCGTATTGCTCTGCACCGCGCTAATGGTGTCGGCGTGTTCGTCCTCGGCAGATGACGGCTCGGTTAAGCCCGAAAAAAAGCAGCCTAAGCCACAGGAAAATACAGGCTCCTACACCAGCGCGATTTTTTCAAGGGATGTGAATTACGATTCATTCGTCCCCGGTGAGAATGTCAAGCTGCCGGTTGACGGCGCGGATATTCTGGATTCTTTGCAAATCGGTAAAAGCATCTATTTCCTTGCGGATGACGGGATATACAGCCTTGACATTGTCGGCGGCTCCGGCGAGAAGATAATCAATCTGCCTCACCCCGCAGACGATACGGATAAGAAGCCGTCAATGTTTCTGTCCTCCTGCGGTGAGAGCATTTTTGTATACTCGTCCCAAACCGGCGAAATAAGCGAATATTCCTGTGACGGCAGCCTGATAGGCAAGTCGGGCAGCGACAAGCTGTGCTGCGAAAGCGTTAAAGCTTTTTCCGTCACCGACAGCTATTTTGTGATTTCATGGAGCAAGGAAGGCAGCAATGGAAAACTGAATTCCGAAAATCAGATAGAGGTATTCGACAGGCAGAGCGCCGAGTTGGTAAACTCGTATAAGATGAGGGAGGAAATAACCGCACTAATCTCCTACAAGGAAAACAAGCTGTTGTATACATCTGCGAATATGTTTAATATCGATACGGCATACGACCTGCGTTCCTTCGATGCCGACACAGGTAAATCCCAGACGATAAGAACCCTTAGCGGAATAGGCGAAAAATGCCTTGTTGATTTGGTATACAACCCCCAGACCGACACTGTACTTACTTTTTCCGATACATTTATTGACGTATTTGAAAAGGGCAAGCCATATGTTGCAGAATTCTCATTGAGCGATGATGATAACATAATCCACAAAAGGTTTTCATTTGAACCCGGAAGCACCGGATTTATCGGCGTGTGCGAAAATATAGTCTCGGTAATATCCGTCGGGGATTCGCGCATTGATTATTTTGACTTCCTCAATCCTCCGCGAAGCATAGCCCTTGCCTACAATGAAACCACAAAGGGCAGGCTTACAAAAATCATATTGGAATTTGAAGCGGAACACGGCATCATGGTAAGAACAACGGATTACCGCGATAACATAGATATTATAGACCTGAAGCTTATGGCGGGTGATACCGATTTTGATTTGTTCTGCCCGGTTGCATATTCTCTTTACAAATATATCAAGACAGATATGTACGGTGATTTAAGCGGGTATTCTTCCCTTATCGCCAAACTTGAGAACAGCCGAGCTGCCACTGCCGCGGCTGAGCATGATGGTGCATACTTCGGCGTTCCCACGTCATTGGAGTATATGTATCCCAGAGACTATTATCCAGAAGGGGACAATTTTGCATTTTCAATACTTGCAACAATGTGTCAGTACTGCGCCGAAAATATAGAAATCGAAAATATGACCTACTCCGACCCGGACGGAGAGGAATTCTACAAGGTTCTTAAATACATATACGACAACCCCCTCGGCAATCTCCGGGATATGCCATACGGCGACAAGTACATCGACGGCGAGTTCAGGTGCCTGTCCGGCAATTATATCATGCTTAATCCCGCAAGCCAGAACAAGGACGATGCGGCGCTGTTTATGGAGTATGTTTTAGACGCATACAGCGGCAACATTCCTGCACTGTCAGAGTACGTCAACCCATACATGGAGCTTGATGACGGCGAGTACTTCACAGACTGGAACCTTATGCCAATGAGCATAGTGAACCCGCTTTTCAAAGCCAAAAATGCGGTCATGAACACTGACGGCAGCAAAAAGGAGATTAAAAAGCTCGCCAAAGAAGCCGCGGCTGAGGTGGCAATGAGGATAGGGGAGTAGTGCTATTTAGCTTTCTGCAAAAGCTGAAATAATCAAGGCCGCAACGAAAATAGGAGAATGATTCCATATCTATAGGGTGCAAGCAAAACTAAGAAAATAGACATAAAGCCAACTGACTTTGCGCTTGGAAAAACAAATTCTTTCTTTTTATTGTAGAGGGAAATCAATTATTAGGAGGACAAAACTGTGTTAAAAAGAATAATTACCGCTTTGCTGGCGGTGGTTATGGTAGCTTCTATGTCTGTTGTGGCGTTTGCCGAGCATCGTACACCCAGCGGAGGACTGTGCAATAGCACGTATACGCAAAGCATACATACTGGCAATGGTGCTCAGGGCATAAATGGACAGCATATACTTTCTGATGGCAGTGTATGCCACACTGTAGGGGTGCACTTTATACATAAGATTGTATGCTCTTCATGCGGTTCTGATCTTGGAACAAGTGTTAATTGCTGTTATGCAACCCATTCCAGCCCTCAGTGCCCTTCAAGAGTGCCTTATTGTTATGCATTTAGCGCTAATTAGCATTCCATCAATCCGTCGTCTTATTTAAACGATAAGACGGCGGATTGATGGAATACAGTTAAAAATTTGTTCTAATTCTATTTGGGAGGTCTGAAAAATGAAAAAATTATTTACAGCAATATTGGCGTCTGCAATACTTTTATCGGCGTTTGCAGGATGCTGGCAAAAGCCTGTCAACAGCGCAGATGAAGGTATGGGCGCGCAGACCTCCGAGAATACCGAAAATACTGCCGATTGGGCTGATGGTTCAGTCCAATCGGAGCAATCCGTCTTTTCTAATGACTTTTTCAACTTTGAAGAAGAAACCTACACCTTTGGAGACCGGAAGTATGACACTGAGATAACCATTAATGACCCATACTGCTACGGCACTCAGACAGGCGCTGTAAACTATGCCGCTCTTTCCGACAAGCTGAAAATAGACTGCTCAGTTACAAGTATGGATTCTAATGATATTTTTATAAAGATTCTGGCGGGTGACACTGATTTTGATATATACATGATTAGCGCCACAGATGCACATAAGCTTTTGCAGGCGGGAATATCCTCCCCTATAGAATCGGAAGCGATAGAAAAGTTCAACGAAGGCTGCTTTGATTATATCTCCGATTTTGCCAAGGATAATAATGGCAAACCATTTATTATGCCGGTTGCCTCATACGTAAACGGATTGATTTATTCTGAAGACACAGCCAAAGAGGCCGGCTTTACGCACGAAGATCTTTTGTATTACGACAGCATGGTTGAATTTGTTAAAAATTACAATGGCAATAGAAAGGCTTATACTACCGGAGCGAACTTCTTTATGAGCCTTGAATCGCAATACGAGCAATATTACTGCGATTTTGACAACAAAAAAATCGATTATATGACCGATACCTACAGAAAAATATATTCAACTCTTGAAGGCTGGAAAAGATACAGCGAGTCGCCGGCACCGAAATACTTTGAAAATGGTTTAATAATTAACCCGCTCGTAGACTATGATAATATTCTGTTTATGGAGGACAATCTTAACAGATTTGTAGAAAGCATTTCAGATACCCTCAGAGGTGCGAGGCAAGCCGTTGAGCGCGGGGACTTTGACGAAAGCTATCTTGATAAATTCCTGACCGAGGAGGAAATCGGACAGTGGTGTGTTTCCCCGATGCCCCGAATTGACAGTACCATCGATAAAAACAAAGTCAATGTTACATTTGCATATATCAATCCCTACAGTCAGAATAAGGAAAATGCTGTTAAGGTGCTCGAAGAGCTTGCGGCAAATTATTTTGACTATCTTGGCGTGTATAAGTGTACATATCTCTTTGAAGATGAAAGCTGCTATCCAGAGAATTATTTGCCTGAAAGCCAGCTTTTCGCCGATATATACAATATCTGTAAAAACGGCTACATAAGTGCATACCAGGTGAACACCGTGCACGGAGATATCGAGGAATACCAGAACGGCAAAATCACGCTTGATAAAGCTATAGAGATGTATCAGCGTGAAGTAGACATATGGCTGAATGAATAAGCTTTTTGACAATGGCGATATGGAAGCCGCGGAAGAGGTTGCAGTGCGAAGTGGACAAAGATATCCTACTCCCGAAAGAACTGCAATAAGTGAGGTTACTATGAGAACGGTGTAGTAGGAAAGTAGAGCTATCCCGCTTCCCACAAAAGCTATAATAAGAATAGGAGAGTGATAGAATGACCCGTAAATTCAAACTCAAAATAGCCCTGTTAAGCCTGCCAGCAATCGTAGGCTTTTTGGTGTTTTACATCATCCCGTTTTTCAGAAGCATCGGCTATTCCTTTATCAGCAATGTTGCCAAAAAGGAGTTCGTGTGGTTCCTGAATTACAAAGAGGTGCTGGCGAACAAATACTTCCGGTTAGCCCTGAGAAACACGGTCATTTTCTCTGGCGTGGGCGTCGTAGCAATAATGCTGCTGTCGCTGCTGCTCTCCATCGCTCTGGTCAAGCTATCGAAAAGGTTTTCGTTTATCAAGAGCTTTTTTGTGATGCCCTACGTCCTGCCCTCGGCGAGCATCATCTTCTTCTGGCAGATGTTCTTTGACACCCAGACCTACACCGCCCTGACCGAGCTTGAGGGCTTGGGCGGGTTCTTCGATGTTCTGCCGCTTTACATAATCTTTCTGTGGAAAAACATAGGAATAAACATCATCCTAATCACATCCGCACTGATAAAAATTCCTCCGGATGTATACGAAGCCGCTGCGTTGGACGGCGCACACGGCTTAAAGCTCCACGCAAAAATCACCCTGCCGCTCATCTCACCGAACCTGTTCTTTGTTGGAGTGCTCAGCTTTGTAAACTCCCTGAAAATCTTCAAGGAGAGCTATCTTTACTACAACTCCAACTACCCGCCCGATACCGCCTATATGATTCAGAATTACATGAACAACCACTTCTACAAACTGAATTACCAGAACCTGAGCACTGCCGTTGTCATCTTCACATTGGCTATGGCAATAGTGATCTTCGCTTGGTATAAGCTGGAGAATAAGATGTCGGAAGGGGTATTCTGATATGAGCGGCACAGTAAGTCTTTTGTATCCAAACGGCTATCAGCCGGACGGTTCGTCCTTCGGCGAAAAAGCTATCCAAAGCCTTGAGCTTCGATATATCGCCATGCTCATCTGCCCCTACAACACCGAATTTGCCCTGAACGTCCTGACCGATTTAGTCACCGACGAGCGGGTTATAGCCTGGCGGCAGGATGTTTTGGAGGATTTTATCGCCCTTCCGCAGCTTGAAATCCGCCTGCACAAAAGCATTCACACCATCTATCAAAATTCGCTGGAGGTTTATGCGCGCTCCGGCTCGGGGCAGTCGTTTTTCGAGCTGATGGAGAGCGTCAAAAGCATAGAGGATTTCGCCGCCTGCATGGAGGAGTGCCACGAATTCATCCGCGAATACGGCGAAAAGGTCAAGTCTGAGGGCGTGAAAGCAGTCCTCAACGAAATCGAAAGCAGATATCAGGACGGCTCCTTCAAACAGCTCATGAAAGAAGTAAAGGAGCTTAAAATCGCCCTTGAAAGCGGCGTTCAGAGCGTTACCTTCGGGGTGAATCTTGATAATCTTATGCGCCCGTCCGAGATAATGCTCCTTTCTGCAAGCCATGAGTCGATAAAGCGGCACAGCATCTTTGAAAGGCTGATGCAGAAGGGGCAGACCGCAGAGCCTATCTCAACGATATACTCCCGCAAATGCAAAAGCGGCGAGATGGTATCTGTTGACCAGCTGCTGTTTTCCGAGCTTGACAGGCTTGGCGACGGCTTCATGCGGCAGTTCAACGTTTCGATTTCCAACTGCTATAAGGACTGCACCGAGTTTTTGATGAAGCTTGCGCCGGAAATCGACTTCTTCGTCGGGGCAAAGGGCTTGGCAGACCGCTCAAGGAGCTTAGGGCTGTGCTGCTGCAGACCGAAAATCCTTCCCATGAGCGAGCGCAAATTTATCTTGACCGGCATGAGCGACCCTGTTTTAGTCAACAAGGTAAGAAATATGAGGATGACCAACCCGGACGTCCCCGGGATCAGGTCCAACGACTGCCAAATGGACGACAGCGGAAGGATTTTCATCATCACCGGCACCAATAACGGCGGCAAGACTACATACATCCGTGCGGCGGCTGTGAACCAGATACTCTTTCAGGCTGGGCTGTACGTCTATGCCGAAAAGGCGGAGATATCCCCATGCAAAAAGATTTTCATCCACTATCCGAGCGAGGAGAAGGTGGGCATAAACACCAGCCGCTTCACCGAGGAGTGCAAGGATCTGCGAGCGATAGTAAGCCGCGCGGACGAATACAGCTTCGTGCTTCTGAACGAAAGCCTTTCCTCGACAAATCCTTATGACGGACTTATTATCGCCGAGGAACTGCTGAAAATCTTCGCCGATATGGGCGCAAGGGTGCTTTATACCACCCATGTTCTTGAAATGACCGGGCTTCCAGATAAAATCAACCCGCTCGGCTTCAAGAGCAGGCTGGCGACCCTGACTGCCGGCTGCGACGAAAACGGCAAGCCAACCTATGAAATAACCGCCGGCAAGCCCGATTTTTCCCGCAATGCGCAGTTTATTTACAATAAGTACGGAATATCCTATGAAAAATACAAGTCAAGCCCACAATAAGCGAAAGAGGTGATGTAAATGCCAACCCGAATCCAGACATCAAATCCGACCCCGATTCCTGTCCTGATTCCAACCCGCCGCAAGCGCCGTCCCATCGGCTCGATAATCAGGCTGATTTTGCTCGGAATATTCGCCCTTTTATTCGTGATTCCTGTAATCAGCACGGCGGTAAAATCCTTCTCGTTTGAGGGCAGAATCGGACTTAAGCAGTACTGGGAGCTGTTCGTAACCAACTTCACCTACTTTGACTTCTTCTGGAACTCTGTCATTTACGCAGCGGCGATAACCGTGGTGTGCATTGCCATCTCCCTGCCGCTGGGCTTTTTGTTCGCAAAGGTCAATTTCAAGGGGCGGGACAGCCTGTTCTTTGTGTTTATCCTTGTCATGATGCTGCCGTTCCAGGCAACCCTCCTGCCGAATTACATCCAGCTTCGGGATTTTAAGATGCTCAACACACCGCTTGCTCTGACCGTGCCGATGATGTTCTCGCCGTTTGCGGTGTTCCTTTTGCGGCAGTTCATGAAAACGATACCCAACGACCTGATCGAATTTACCCTTCTTGAAACCTCTTCGGTGGTCAAGACCTTCCGCTATGCGATTCTGCCGCAGATAAAGCCCGCAATAGTGTCGCTGGCTATCCTTATCTTCTGCGAAAGCTGGAATATGGTAGACCAGGCGCTTATTTTCTCAATGGAGAACGACAAAATCATGCCGCTGTCGGTTATTCTCAGTGAAATCCCGGAAAACGTCAAATACGCAGGCGGAACGGTTTATATGTTCCCGATCATCATGCTGTTTGTCATGTTCCGCGAAACACTGGAGGAGTCAATGGAGGCGTATAAGCTATGAAATGGATAGTTACCGTATTAGCTGTTATTTTCTGCGTGATTATAGTGTTTTTCAGCATCAAGGGCGAGGATTTGTATTACTCCACCAAGCCGAGTGTGGAGGTTGAACGCCCCATTCGGGTCAACGGAAAAGTAGTTCTGCCGGAAACCTCAGTATTCCACGAAGCCGACGGCGATTACATTTTCACCGTAGAGAGCGAGCAGGGCTTCTCCACCGAGATTCTGACGGTGACAAAAATCCGCCTGACCTCCTGCGAGCCTGACGATATGGGATACTTCGGCGAGGGGTATGTGCTCGTCGAGGCGGAGGGGTATCAGAATGCCCCGACGGTTGTCTGGGCAAGCGGGGAGTTGAAGGACGGCGAAAGAGTTGTGGAGAAGTGAGAGGGTTATATTCTTATAAAATGATACCAAAAAGTGGACGTAATCTCTTCTGCTTTGAGCCTTGAACTGTTTGTAAGGACAGTTTGCGCCTTCGGGCAAGCCGTTTGTTGCCTGTTATAGTTTGAGCGGTTAACCATTTGTAAGGACACTTTGCGCCTCCGGGCAAGCTGCTTGTTATCTGTTAGAGTTTGTGCAATTAACCATATGTAAGGACACTATGTTCCTTCGGGTGAGCCGATTGAGACCTGTATAAGTTTGAGCGTAATCAAGGGGGATGAAACTAAGGGGAAAAGGGGGAACCCTAAAACCGATACAAAAGTGCGGATTTCCCCCTTTTCCCCTCACGTTTCTCCCCCTTGGACCCTCTTTTCCTTCACCCCTTTTTCCCTTTTCCGCACTTTTAACCTTGATATGGTCGAGAGTTGGTGCGCTTTGGTTTACTGCCGTGCCTTGGTGATGGCTTTGTTCGCACTACAAGGATAGATATTTCTTGTTGCTTTGTGCTCCTGCTTCTAAACTCATTTGATACCGTGTTCGCCTTTGTTGGTTGCCGTGGATGATGGGGCAGCGAGTGCGCAATCGCAGGTTTGATATATGTGCGAGTGCCATATTGCTTGACTGCTTTTTAGACGAATATTAGTATTAGTCGCACAAAGTACCGTGAAGAGCTAAAATATTGCACTCCGTCCGTCATCCGGAAAAGTTCCGGAATGGCGGGCGGATTTTTTGCGGTTTGCTATTGACAAATTCCGCGCAAAGTACTACAATTAGTTGCGACCGCAACAGTTGCGTTTGCAACTAATTTTTTGAGATTCTATCTGAAAGGAAGGCAAGGCTATATGACCCATATTTTAAAGCAGATAAACACCATCAGCCGGTGCGCTGGGCTTTTCCGCGCCGAGAAGCTTGAAAACGGTGAGCTTGGCGCCTGCCATCATAGCTATATAATCGCGATATGCCGAAACCCCGGAATCACCGCTGAGGAGCTTTCGCGCAGGCTCTGTGTGAACAAATCCAATGTCGCCCGGAATCTTTCCTATCTCGAGGATAATGGATACGTGAAAAGGGAGCAATCGCAGGAGGATAAGCGGGCACTGCTGTGCTATCCTACCGAAAAAATGCTTCGTGTCCTGCCTCGTGTGCGGGAGATAGTCGCCGAGTGGAACCGTCTTCTTACTTCTGATTTGAGCGAGGAGGAGCTTTCCGCCTTTGCGTCAACACTTGATAAAATCGCCCTGAGGGCAAGGGAATGTGTCGAAAAGGAGATAAAGGAAGACTGACGGCACTTTACCGTATGCGCAAACATCTCAAAAAATCATTCACGAAAGGACAATCAAACCATGCACCTTATGGCAAGATACCTCCGCCCGTTCTTCAAGCGAATGAGCGTGGGTCTGACTATAAAAATAACGGCAACCATGCTCGAGCTGGCTCTGCCTTACATACTCAACTATATCCTTAAAAACGTCGTTGCGGACGGTAAAATCAGCTCGGTTATATATTGGGGACTTCTTATGATGGTCTGTGCCTTTGCAGCCTGCGTGGGCAACATCATCGCAAATAGGATGGCGGCGAGGGTCGCCCGCAACTTTTCCGAAAGCGTCCGTAAGGATTTGTTCGACCGCTCCATCCGGCTTTCCGCCGCCCAGACTGATCGCTTTACGATAGCCTCGCTCGAATCGCGAATCACCACAGATACATATAACGTCCACAACTTTGTGGGAATGATGCAGAGAATGGGCGTGCGCGCGCCGATACTATTAATCGGCGGAACCGCGATAACCCTGTTTATGGACAGGCGGCTTTCGCTTGTAATGCTGGCGATACTGCCGTTCATATTTGTGACGGTCTACTTCATATCAAGGCGGGGCGTGCCGCTTTATACCAGGGTTCAGCAGTCGGTGGACGGAATGGTTCGGGTAGTGCGCGAGGATGTAGGCGGAATCAGGGTTATAAAGGCTTTATCCAAGGATTCCTACGAGCACTCGCGCTATGATAAGGTCAACAAGGCATTAATCAAGGACGAAACCAAAGCGGGCGTAACCATGGGCGCGGTAAACCCGATAATGACAGTATTAATGAACCTCGGCATCGTCTCGGTAACGGCGATGGCGGCTTCGAGCGTCAACGGCGGAACCAGCGACCCCGAAACCATCATAGCGTTCATTCAGTACTTCACTCTTATTTCAAACGCGATGATGTCCGTAACCAGAATATTTGTTATGTACACAAAGAGCGCGGCATCTGCTCGAAGAATCGCCGAGGTAATAGACGCGCCCGAGGATATGGCAGTTGGAGCTGAGAGTGAGTATCCCGGAATAGAAACCAACGACTATATTGTATTCAAGGACGTCTCGTTCTCCTACAACGGCGTCAAGAACAATTTGGAGGATATAAACCTGCGGGTCGGAAAGGGCGGCTCGCTTGGAATAATCGGCGCTACTGGAAGCGGCAAATCAACGCTTGTCAAGCTTCTGATGAGGTTTTATGACGTCAGCTCGGGCGGGATATATATCGACGGGCAGGATATCCGCACCATCCCCAAGGAGAAGCTTTATTCCATGTTCGGCTCAGCAATGCAGAACGATTTCCTGTATGCCGACACGATTGAGGAGAATATCCGCTTCGGCAGGGATATCACTCATGATGAGATAGTTTCTGCCGCCAAGACCGCTCAGGCGGAGGAGTTTATCAACGCCACCCCGGACGGCTTCGGGCATATGCTGGCGGTGAAGGGTCAGAACCTTTCGGGCGGGCAAAAGCAACGGCTGTTAATATCCCGAGCGGTCGCTGGCAAGCCGGATATACTTATTTTGGATGACAGCTCCTCCGCGCTCGACTATAAGACCGATGCAAACCTTAGGCGGGCTTTGGCAAGCGATATGCAGGGTACAACGGTAATAACCGTCGCCCAGAGGGTGAGCTCGGTCAAGAGCTGTGACTGTATCCTTTTGATATCCGACGGCAGAATAAGCGGCATAGGCACTCATGAGGAGCTTTTGAGGACTTGTGCGGAATACAGAGAGATAAGCGAATCACAGATGGGAGGGGATTTCGTTGAGTAGAGGTTTTGCAAATCAGCTTAGGGGTACAAAGCTCGAAAACGTCCAGCAGAACAAAAAGCTGGATAAGAAGACCGCCATGCACGTTATCCGCCGCCTTTCCAAATACGTGCTTAAGCATAAGCTGATGTTCTTAGCGGCTATCATCTTAACACTTGTCTCCAACCAGCTTTCGCTGATGGGACCGATGTTCACCGGAAGCGCGGTGGACGCGATGGTCGGCAAGGGCGGGGTTGATTTCGCCGCCGTCAAAGAAAACGTCATCAAAATGCTGGGCTGCTACCTTGTGGCAGGGGTGCTTTCCTATGTGATGGCTGTGTTGATGATACATATATCCCAAAAAATTGTGTACACCATGCGAAAGGAGCTTTTTGAGAAGCTTACCACCCTGCCGGTAGGGTACTTCGATTCTCACCCCGCCGGGGACATCATAAGCAGGATATCCTACGATATAGACACCGTAAACGCCTCGCTTTCAAACGACCTTGTTCAGGTCATGACCAGCATTTACACCGTCGTTGGCTCGCTGATTTTCATGTGGCAGATATCCAAGCCGATGATAGTGGTGTTCTGCATTACCGTTCCGGTTTCGATTCTGTTCACGCGGTATCGCTCCAAAAAGGTTCGCCCGCTCTTCCACGAGCGCTCTGCCAAGTTAGGCGAGCTCAATGGCTATGCCGAAGAGATGCTATCGGGCGGCAGAACCATCTGCGCCTACGGCAGGGAAGAGGAGATATCCTCCCGCTTCGCAAAGCGCAACAAGGCCACTATGGACGCCTATTACAACGCCGAATACTACGGCGCGACCTTAGGCCCCTCGGTCAACTTCATAAACAACCTCTCCCTTTCGCTGGTTATGATAATGGGCGGAGTGCTTTATATGCTTTCGACCGGCGGCAGGGTGTCTGAGGCTTCCATCTTCTTTATAACGCTGGGCGGAATCGGTGAGTTTGTGCAGTATTCGCGCAAGTTCGCGGGTCCTATCAACGAGTTTGCCAACATAATGAACGAGTTCCAGTCGGCTTTCTCGGCGGCGGAAAGGGTGTTCAGAATCATCGACGAAGCCCCCGAAAAGGCGGATTCCGACACCGCTGGGGAGCTGGGGGACATCAGCGGCGAGGTCAACTTAAATGACGTCAGCTTCGGCTACACCCCCGACAAGCTCATCCTGAAAAGAATAAGCCTTACCGCCAAGCCGGGCAAGACGATTGCAATTGTGGGTCCCACCGGAGCGGGCAAGACGACCATCATAAATCTGCTTATGCGCTTCTACGACGCGGGTTCGGGCGAGATACTTGTTGACGGGCGGAACATCGAGGATTTAAAGCGCGCCTCCCTGCGAAAAGCCTACACCATGGTTTTGCAGGACACCTGGCTTTTCGGCGGCACTATCTTTGACAATATCGCATACGGAAAAGAAGGCGCAACTTTGGAGGATGTCCAGCGCGCGGCGCGTGCGGCACGCCTTGAAAGCTACATAAACCGCCTTCCCAACGGCTACGACACCGTTATTTCGGACAACGGCGTGAACATCTCCAAGGGTCAGCGCCAGCTTATAACCATCGCCCGCGCCATGTTGATGGATTCTAATATGCTGATTCTGGACGAAGCTACCTCGAACGTCGATTCGCGGACGGAGATAAAGATTCAGGAAGCTATGAAAAAGCTGATGAGCGGAAAGACATCTTTTGTCATTGCTCACAGGCTTTCGACCATCCAGAACGCCGACCTGATTTTAGTTCTGCGCAACGGCGAAATCGACGAGCAGGGAACCCACGACGAGCTTATGAGAAAGGGCGGATTCTACGCTTCGCTTTATAATTCTCAGTTTGTGTGAGATGGGGATGCTGTGGGTGTTTGACGCAGGACATAAGAAAGGAGCTGTCATCAGCATGAAAAAAGCAGTAAAAATATCGGTATTGTTTTTCATTATTTCCGCTGTCGCATTGTTTTCCGGATGTTATCCTCCACAGTTTCTGTTTGGAGGAAAATACAGCTTTTTTAATCAGCCGAATCACGAATGGGTATCGGAAGAGTACGGCGTTAGAGTTATATCCCACGAAAAGGGCGAGCAGTGCGACCTTATAATTCAGTCAGACGGCAAGGAATATGCATTTAAGCTTGATACCAGAGGTCACAGAATGTTATATGGTCTTGATGAAGAAAATATGATTGAAGTTGAAAGATGGAGCGCTCATTATCACAGAAAAAAGGCGTGTATAACCGTATATTCCTCGGAATTTTTTGATGAAGGCGAAAAAATTACGCTTTATCTTGTTGAGGATTAAAGACAGTGCTCTGTAGGAGCGCGCACATGAAGTCGGAAATTGAATTGCTTTTTGCAGGTCTTTGGAACCTCCTTTTTCGAGGAAGCTCCAAAGACCTCTATTTGTTTCGGAAACGGTGTCATATCAATTTTTTCTGTGCAATCTAAACTTTTCCATCACAAGTGCAATATTCCACCGCTTTGAGTTGTATTAATAGTAGAAGTATATTTTTCAACACTGCATACACGAAAGGCGTGATATCATTATGACAAAAATTATAAGTATTATTTTATCCTTAGCGATTGTTCTGACAGTTCTCGCATCCTGTGGTTCTGCGCCTTTTGGCGGGGAGCAGGCGGATGAGGATGCACCGCTGAACTATCGCAGACCGATGGTTTATGCCTATGACGAAATCTATTATGTAAGCGATTATGTGAAAGACCTGCCGGATGGCGTTGAGTCGGTAGGCAGCATCGAAAAGCAGCTTGACCCAAGCGAACTTCCCGATGAGAATTTTGTGTCCAATACGGATATGGCGGCTCAGGGCAGCGCTGTTTATGCCGGGGAGGATACGACGGTGATATATATTGAGTGGACTGGCTCGGAGAAAAGCGGGTATATGGTATTTACTACCGATGTCGAAGAGGCTTCA
>ENA-UOJG01000682-UOJG01000682.1-human-gut-metagenome-genome-assembly--contig:-C47-NODE-682-length-43731-cov-8.914484_pt1 | contig 43731 bp, 44 predicted proteins | sample MGYA00242340_ERZ723887 | MGnify/ENA metagenome assembly ERZ723887 | reverse complement strand
TCCAAACCTCCCATAGGTTTATCGACAGGCAAAGGCCCCGGCTATTGGGCCGGGGCGCGAGCTTTTAAAGCGCTGTTTTTTAGTTGCGGCGGCAGCAGTTGCATCCGCAGGCGCTGCCCGTGTTGCACGCGACGTTGCGCAGCGCCACATCATCGTTGTTGCACAGCGAGGCGGGCGGGAATAGGGGAAGGCTGAAGAATTCATCTTTCATGTGATGCTACCCCTATTATTTTACACGAGGGAACAGATTGATTGCCAAATGATCTGAAGGGGACTCGGCGCGGGTGCAGCGATGCGTTTTTTGATAAATAGCTTGCTCAAGCACAGAACGAAGCAACGTGTTTTTGGCCTCTGCGGTAGAAGCGCCATCATATGCTTGTAACACGTGCTTGATGGTAGGAAGCAGGGCGATAATGCGTTCTTTTTTGCTGGGCATGCTTGGTGGAAGTGCGTCCAGCATTCGTTTAACCTCACCAATTTCATGGACCAGGAGGGCATTACGGTCGGTGTAGGTGGATACGTCGTACACGCCCTGCTCAAGCAGATCCATTAGGCGATTCCGACGTTTTTCCAGTTCGTCAAGATGGCGTATGGCGCTTTCACGGACTGCTTGTTGGTCTGAGGGAGCGGAAGGTTCTTCTGGCAATGTGCCCATCTCTGCTTGAAGTACCCATTTGGCAAGGCCATCGAGGATGGCGCGCTCCACATCCGCCAATGGGCATGAGGAAGTAGGGCAGCGAACTGTGGAGCATTTTAAATAATCGACGCCTTTCATGGCACCGTACATGGGAGTACGTACCATTGCTTTGCCGCAGAGGGAACATTTGACCAGGCCGTTAAGAGGATTTTTCATAGGGGATGCAGCTGGAACGGCGGGCTTATGACGGTTGGAAAAAATGGATTGAACCGCATCCCATGTAGGCTGGTCGATAATGGGCTCGTGACGGCCCTCAACGAGCAAATATTTTTCTGACTTAGGGCGTGCTTTTACACGCTGCCCATCTACAATAGACACTTTTGTTTCGCGTTGATACCATTGGACTTTACCGATGTAGACAGGCTCGTGCAGCATCTGGCGGATACGGCCGGCTGTCCATGGGTGACCCAAATCGGTTGTGACGCCCATAGCGTTAAGCTTGTTGGCAATCCTTTGCGCTCCCATACCGTTGGTAAGGTAGTCCTGAAATACAATGCGTACGATTTGCGCCTTTTCTGGCACGATAGTGAGCGACCAGCCTTTTTCGCCCTTGAGCTTATAGCGCTCGTATCCAAATGGCGCGCGCGTGCCCAGATATTTGCCCTCGCGCACAGAGGCGAGACGGCCCGCCTGAAGGCGGCGGCGGGTGGTTTTATACTCACGTCGGCTCATAAAAAGGCCAAATTCGAAGTACTCTTCGTCCGCCTCGTCATTTGGATCGTAATCGCGCGCGGGCGTAATGATGCGGGTTCCTGAGTATTTGAAGGTTTGAGCTACGATGCCCTGGTCGATGGTATCGCCACGGGCAAGACGCTCAACCTCCATAACGAGAACGCCCTCCCAGCGGCCTGCTTGCACATCTGCGAGCAACTGCCGCATAAAGGGACGATCCGATATGGTATCGCCTGAAACGATTTCCTGATAGATATGCTCAATGGCAAGGCCGCGGCGCAGAGCGAGCTGGGTAAGCGCGGCACGATGCCGGGAAAGAGTCTCCCCTGCACCTTGTTGCTCAGCCTCGATATCGCGGCGGGATTTGCGCAGATAGATACAATAGGACATAAGCGGCTCCTTATTTAACACGAAGAGAAATGTTTTGCGTTACTGAATGGGCGAGTTGCATTTTTTGCAAGGGGTAAAGCCGCAGCTAACTTTATGTACGCAATTTGATAGCGCGTTGGCAGGCCTGGGCAGCTTGGAAAAGGGCGGCACTGGCGGCTTAATGAGAACACTATTACCAATAGCTTTTATTATGCAATAGCGGTTTTGTAGTATTCAAGAGCGCGGGACATAAACTCGCATGACACATCGAAATGGTCGGCAAGCTCCCAGACCTCGGTGAAGCCCTGATGAACGGCCTCCATGATTTGGCCGTAGGGGACAAGCTTGGAAAAGGCCCACTTATCCGCGCGGCGCTCTGCCTTGGCGCGGATATCGTAACGGGAATAGCGGTTGTAGAAGCCGCCGTATTCGCAATGGCCCAGCTCGTGGGCGAGGGCCTGCTTTTCGTGCTTTCGGTCTAAGGTAGTGGGTATAGCAATATAGCACTTTTCCAACTCAACAGAGAACGCGGATGAACTGTGAGTGTAAATAACCTCATGCTGCTTTGCTTGTGCAAGCGTCAATAGCGTATCTGTTGTCATGCGATTCACCTACTTGGCAGCGTCGCGCGCGCGGATAAAGGCTACAAATTGTTTAACCTCCTCAAATTGCGCGTCGGTAATGGGCTGGTCGCCGTTTGAAAGGGCAAAGCGGATATCGTCATCCGAGATGGGATGATCGATGCGGTAATGGTTTGCGATTTTTTTTTGCAATTTATTTGCCTGATATGGATTTCCATATAGTTGCAATAATTCATCATCTGTTTCGTTTACGGCGTCTAAAAGATTATCGTCTACCGCATTAGCTGTAGATATACCTAAAAGATAATCCGTTGAGACAGATAAAAGTTGTGCAAGTTTCAGTAAGTTTTCGTGATTTGGATTCTTTTTTCCTTTTTCCCAATCTGAAACGGTGGGGCATGATACATTCAATTCAAGGGCCACCTGCTTCTGTGTAAAACCCCGTTCCTTCCGGATTTTAGCAATATTATTCAAATCACTCACCTCAAATTAATTTCGATTTATTATATAGCTAAAAGCTAATTATGACAAGACAAAAAAATTAGCATATTGCTATTGACAAAGCGAATGCCTGTGCTTTAAAATAAGCTTAAAGCTAAAATTAGCTTGGAGGTAATACTATGAGCGCTATAAAGGCACTTCGAAAAAGGCATGATTGGTCGCAAAAAAAGCTGGCGGAGGAGACAGGCATAACGCAGGCATTTCTTTGTGAGATCGAAAACGGCGCAAAGAACCCGTCGATCAAAACCGCGGCCAAGCTCGCCCGTGCCCTGGGCTGCACGGTGGATGAGCTGATTGGCGGGGACGGGGACGGCCTGAAAGAAGCGGAGTAAAGGAGTAGAAAGCCACATGCTTAACACGGCGAAGCTACGCGGCATTATCGCGGAACGCGGGTTATCTCAAGCGAAGGTTGCCCGTGCCATTGGCATTACGCCAAGGGGCTTTTGCAACAAAATGAAACGCGCGGCGTTTACCTGCAACGAACTGGAGCGGATGGTAAACCTACTTGCGATCAAAGACCCATGGGGAACGTTGTTCGCAGGCACAGAAAAGGGCGACTAGGCGGCAACCTAATCGCCCAAAGCCAAGAGGTAGTTGGCGGATACTACTTTGACTTACGGTTTGACAGGGCGGACCCTGCCAGCGTCTTAGCGGCCTTGCTGGAAGAAGGCTTGGAGAGAACCTTACTTGCCGTACGAGCCACTTTAGACGATGTCCTTACGCTGTTGCGTGCCATTGCACTCACCTCCTTCCTGTTTAGGGTCAGGCGGCGGGAACAACGGAAGCAAACGGAGGGAAATGCAAGGTGGCAAACCTTGCAAACCAGCGGTCGTAGGGTCGGGAACACCCTACAAACACACTATACGGCAAAGGTGTAGAAAAGTCAATACCATATATAGAAACAATGCTCTATTTGTGGTGTTGGATAAAGCAGCAGAAAGGGGAACGCTGAATGAGCAAACCGGTAGAAAAGCTTAACGTGTACTTTTACACCCTGTATGACGCGGCTTGCCATCAGCCCCATAGCGGGCTGACGGCAAGCACTTGCGCATCTTCCGTGTGCCGCGATGTCAGGGGCAATTACATTGACCCACGGTATATAACCGTTCACATTGTACCGGAGCTGGTGGGGATTGCGAGAGCGGATAGCAGCGAGGTGGAGATTGTGCCGCGCCGTGAGGCCGAGCGAATGAATCGACCGGACAAGGATGCCTAAAAGCATATGCTTTGGGAACACCTCTTGACGCAACCCGGACAACCCGCCCCGCATACACTGAGATGCGATCCATTGAAGCAAGGAGGGAAACGTGATGGCAAAGGTGATGGAATTTACGGCCGGGAACGGGGCGACGGTACGCATTTTTGATGATTATATGCCCAAAACCCCAGAAGAAGAAAGCCGAAATCGCGCCCAGGTACAGCGTGCTGTTGTGTACTGCCTTGAGGATGGTATACGAGCCAATGGCTTTGAGGAAACGCGCAGACGCATTCTTGAGGGACCGCACGCTTTCCTGGCGCGTACAGACTGAGCGGCGTACAAGCCGGTAGGGGTGACTGAAGGGAACCCGAGGGGCGAGGACAGCCCGAAGGGCTACCGCAGGCCCGAAGCCCGCGACGCGAAGTGCGGCGGAGCTGAGCGTGGGCCCAGTGGGCCCTGCCCCGCAGGGGCAAGCGATGCGCAGACGCGAGCAGTTACAAGGGCCGGGCACGGTAGTGCCCGGAACGCCGATAACCGCGAGGGCGGGCCGCAAAAGAAATAAAGAGCATACGCACAACGGGAGGGGGAAGCGTACACATGACGATACTGGAGTACCAAAGGGAAAGCCCATGGGCGCATAAGCGCCGCACGCGCCGGATGGCGGCGGACATTATGCCGCGCGGCCTGGAGAGGCCCATCGTGATAGCAGCGGCGATTACGGCCATTATGGCGTGGCTGACGCTGGCGAGCTGGGCCACCGCGGAGGAAGGACAAGCTTTGACGGAGTGCACCGTGCAATGGCAGGGGCCTTTATGCGAGGGCGCGGCAGTGGAATGTGGGGAGGATAGCGCGCGCGGCCTGACTGCGGAGGGTGGACAAGCCCGCATGACGGTTGCGGTGGATCCCGGCAGCACGCTTACCATACGGGCAGAGCCAAGCCGGGACAGCCGGTCACGCGGGGCGCTGACGGCGGGGACGGCGGTGATTGTGCTGGAACAGCGGGACGACTGGGCGCTGGTGGACTGGCCTGTGATGGTGGAGAGCCGGGAGGCAAGCGCGACGCACCTTAACGGCGCGGCGTGCGAACCCGCTGGTATGGGCTGGGTATGCATGGATTACCTGGCAGATAGTATGGCTGGGCGTGCAAACCAGAGGGGAGAGCAGCCATGAAGCAAGCGCTTACCGCACAGCAGCGCGAACTGGTAGAACAGAACCTTCGGCTGGTACCATATGTGATTAAAAAGATGGGGCTATACGGCGACAACAGAATGGATACCTACCAAGACCTTATCCAGATAGGCAACTTTGGCCTGATACGGGCAGCCTGCAAGTACAACCCGGCGCGCGGCGCGTTTAGCACGATTGCCGTAGTAGAAATTCAGGGTGAATTTTTCCGGTATTTTAGGAGCAAGAAAAGCAATAAGAGGAAGGCCAATGAAGGAGCGCTGTCGCTTGACGCGCCGGTAAAGGGCGGCAAGAATGCGATATATGCACAACTGCTGCCGGACGAAAAGCGCCCGCTGGAAGAAGCGGTAATGGATCATCTATTGTGTGAGCGCGTAATCTCGTATGCGGAAGAAAGTGGAAATCAGAACCTGTTGCTTTTATTAACCAGGCAGGCTACCCAACAGGAAGTAGCCAGGCAGATGAACCTTTCGCAAGCGCAGGTGAGCCGAAAGGCAACGGCCTTCCGCCTGAACGCAGTCAATGAATTGGAATTGTGATTGAAATGGGCGCATGGCGCAACGGTTAGCGCAGGAGCCTCATAAGCTTCGGGTTTAGGGTTCAAATCCCTATGCGCCCACCAGCGGCGTAAGCCGCACGCCCTATAAGGGCAGCCCCATTTTCTCCTTGGATGGGGTGGCCGCCTCGGCCCGGGCATGGCTGGGCATGACATGCCTGGGCCGCTAAGGCGGCCTGAAAAGATGAAACATGTGCGCGGATATTAAGGGGGGTTTTAGGCTTTTCATCCGCAATGGAAAACAGAGTTAACAGGAAGAACGAGCCCATAGGCAGTGCCACCAACCGAACTAGACCACAAGGCCAACGATAAAGCGACCGGAGGCAGGGGAGGATGACGGAGGGAAGCGGTGGCCCGGTGGGCCATTGGGCGAAGCCCAAAGCGACCCGCAGGATATCAACTGTTCCGAAGGGAAACGGCAGCCCTGTGGGCTGTCCGGCGAAGCCGGAAGTGACCCGGAGGAAGGGAGAGAGGCAAGCACAGCGACCGGAAGGGAGCTGTGCGACGACCGAACGCCCCGTAACGAGAACGCCGACCGGCAGGGAGGCGGGCGACGATTGAGGTTGCGGAACCCCTGCCGCGAGGGAGCGGCGGCTAGGCAAGTGATATGCAGAGCACGAACGGCCCAAAGGGCCGGACGTGCGAACACCACGAGGATTGCAGAGCATACAATGCAGCAGGGGAGGAAAACAAATGAAAATTAACAGTCTGCAAATTGAAAATGTAAAGCGAGTAAAAGCGGTACGCCTGGAACCCGCAAAGAACGGGCTAACCGTGATTGGCGGTGCGAACGGGCAGGGAAAGACCAGCGTTTTGGACGCGATTGCCTGGGCGCTGGGAGGAGACCGCTATCGCCCAGCGCAGGCGCGGCGGGAGGGCAGCGTGCTGGCACCCCGCATACATATCGTGATGGATAACGGCCTGGTGGTGGAACGCAAGGGAAAAAACAGCGACCTGACCGTGACCGACCCGGAGGGCAAGCGTGCCGGGCAGCAACTGCTAAACAGCTTTGTGGAACAACTGGCGTTGGATTTGCCCCGCTTTATGCAGCAAACCGCCCGTGAAAAGGGAGATACGCTGTTGCGGGTAATTGGGGTGGGGGACCGGCTCAAGGAGTTGGAACGCAAGGAAAAGGAAACGTACAATCAACGCCATGCCATAGGCCAGATCGCCGATCAGAAAAAGAAATTTGCCAGGGAACAACCGTATTATCCGGATGCGCCGGACGAGCCTGTGAGCGCGGGCGAGCTGATACGGCAGCAACAGGAAATTTTGGCCCGCAACGGCGAGAACGCGCGAAAGCGCGCAAGGCTTAAGGAGATCATGCTGGAAAAGCAGCGCCTGCTGAATGAAATGGACGGGATTAACGATCAACTGGAAAGGCTTACCCAGCGTAAGGATGCGGTTGTAAAAGCATATGAGCAGGCTGCGAGCGATGAACAAACGGCCGTGAAAAACGTGGAAACGCTGCGGGATGAAAGCACAGAAGCGCTTGAAAACAACATCCGCGAAATTGACGAGATAAACCGCAAGGTGCGCGCCAACCTGGATAAGCAGAAGGCCGAGGATGACGCGAACGAGTTTGCGCGCCAATACGACACGCTGAGCCATGAGCTGGATGGGCTGCGAAGCCAAAAGGCGGAGCTGCTTCACCAGGCCGATTTACCGCTGCCAGACTTAACGGTAGAGGATGGAGAACTGCGCTACCGTGGCTTTACATGGGATAGCATGAGCGGAGCGGAGCAACTGAAGGTGGCCACGGCGATTGTGCGCAAGCTAAATCCCAACTGTGGATTTGTGCTGTTGGACAAGCTGGAACAGATGGACATAAACACCCTGCGCGACTTTGGGGCATGGCTGGAAAAGGAAGGATTGCAGGCCATCGCCACGAGAGTGAGCACAGGCGGGGACGGTAGCTGCACGATTATCATTGAGGACGGAGCGGTAATGGAAGGCACACCCAGTGCGCGGGAGCTCGAGGGCCAGCCCGAAGGGCTACCGCAGGCCCGGAACGCCGATAACCGCGAGGGCGGGCCGCAGGCCGTAACCTGGAAAGCAGGTGAATTTTGATGTACGACATGCAGATTAGCCATGGAATTGTTGGCGGTGCGATGAAAGTTGTGGTGTACGGCCCGGAGGGAATTGGCAAAACCACGTTTGCCAGCTGCTTTCCTGACCCCATTTTTATCGATACGGAGGGTTCCACAGCGCGTTTTAACCTGCGCCGGACGCCACGCCCCCAAAGCTGGGCGGAGCTAATGGAGCAGGTAGGATATTTTCTTTACAATCCTAAAACGCTGGGAACGCTTGTGATCGACACGGGCGATTGGGCGGAAAGACTGTGCAAGCGGCATGTTTGCGCGCAGAACCAGCAAAAAAGCATTGAAGGTTTTGGATACGGTAAGGGATACGTATATCTGGCTGAGGAATACGGCCGGTTGTTGGACAGCCTGGAGGAGCTAAAGAACAGGGGCGTGCATGTGGTGCTGAACTGCCACGCCGCCATGCGCAAGTTTGAGCAGCCAGATGAAATGGGCGCTTATGACCGCTGGGAGCTAAAGCTGGAAAAGAAAACGGCGTCGCTGGTGAAGGAATGGGCGGACATGATCCTGTTTGCTAACTACAAGACTTACGTGGTAAACGTGGATGGCCAGGGAGCGGCTAAGGGAAGAAACAAAGCGCAGGGCGGCGCACGGATGATGTATACGACGCACAATCCCTGCTGGGATGCGAAAAACCGCGACGGCCTGCCAGATGAGCTCCCGTTTGACTATGGAGAGATCTACCGCCTGTTTGAACCGCGGAGCGGGCCGCAAATTGGGGCGGCCGAAGGAAACCCGGGGGCCAGACCGGAGGGCTGCCGCAGGCCCGAAGAAGGCTATGCCGGAAATACGGAAACGGAACAAACCCTTGAGGGCGATGCGGCGCTGGAGGCTATGGAACGGGACGCGCAGCGGAGCGTAGCAACGGAAGACGCGGTATGCGAGCCAATAAACAATGATACGCGAAGCACGAACAGCACTTCGAACCGGACGCGCAACGCCCCGGATAGCGGGCCTGACGGCATTCCGGAGGCTCTGTGGCGGTTAATGCAGGCTGACGGAATCCATGAAGAAGAAATTATGCTGGCGGTGGCGGAACAGGGCTACTTCCCGCATACAACGCCGCTGCGCAACCTGCCCATGGATTTTGTAGAAGGCGTGCTGATTGGTGCGTGGCCACAGGTGCGCGCGGCGGTACTGGCAAACCGCGAAAAAGTGCCTTTTTAAACGCGGAGCGTGCAAACCCCAACTAGACCGCAAGGGAGCGGTGGCCAAGAAGGTAATACGCAGAGCGCGGCATGAAGCGACGTGCAAACCACTTTTATTGAAGGTGAGGTAAAAAACATGGAAAACCTGAACAACACTGTGGAACGCGAACTTGGCTGGGATGATACCATTGAAAATGATAACAGCTTTACCCTTCTGCCTGCCGGTGATTATGATTTTACCGTGACGGGCTTTGAGCGTGCGCGCCATAATCCGGGCCCCAACGGCAAGCTGCCGCCCTGCAACAAGGCGGTGCTGACCATTGAGGTTACGGATGGAACCCAACGCGCGACCATTATGCATAACCTGTTTTTACACTCCCGGTGCGAGGGTATGCTGTGCGAGTTCTTCACAGCCATCGGGCAACGCCGCCACGGCGAGCAGCTGCGCATGAACTGGCAGGCCGTGGCCGGCAGCCGGGGCCGCTGCAAGGTGGGCGTTAGAGAGTACAACGGCAAGCAGTATAACGAGATCAAGCGGTTTTACGAGCCGAAGGAAGCGGAGTGGGGCCCGGCGCGGGGCGGCTATGTGCCGGGTAAATTCTGATGCAGGCGCAGCTATCATGGCTTGGGGCCGTGCCGCTGGGCCGTCATGCCGCGGCGGCCGAAGGCCTGACCCTGCGGCCATATCAGGAAGAAGCCGTAAGCGCCATTGAAAAGGAATGGCAGGAGGGAATACGCCGCACGCTGCTTGTGCTGCCTACCGGTTGCGGAAAGACAATCGTTTTTTGCAAACTGGCGGAAATTTGCGTAAGGCAGGGCGGGCGCGTGCTGATACTGGCACACCGCGGCGAGCTGTTGGAGCAGGCGGCGGACAAGCTGTATAAATGCACAGGACTTATGTGCGCCACGGAAAAAGCGGAGAAAAGCTGCCTTGGTAGCTGGTACCGCGTGGTGGTGGGCAGCGTGCAAAGCCTGATGCGTGAAAAGCGGCTTGCCGAGTTCCCCGAGGATTATTTTGACGCTATTGTGATTGACGAGGCACACCACGCGCTTTCAGACGGTTATCAGAAGATTTTGGAGCATTTTACAAGCGCGAAGGTGCTGGGCGTGACCGCCACACCCGACCGGGGCGACATGCGCAACCTGGGCAGCGTGTTTGAAACGCTGGCGTATGAGTACACGCTGCCCCGCGCGATACGCGAAGGGTACCTTGCGCCTATCAAAGCGCTTACCATTCCGCTAAGACTGGATTTGACGGGCGTGGGCGTAAGCGCGGGCGACTTTAAACCGGGAGATCTGGGCCACGCGCTGGAACCCTACCTGGAGCAGATTGCCCGGGAGATGGAGGCACAGTGCATGAACCGGCGCACCGTGGTGTTTTTACCGCTGATTGCCACCAGCCAAAAGTTCCGCGACATCCTTAACGCGCATGGGTTTCGCGCGGCGGAGGTGAACGGTGAGAGCGGCGATAGGGCAGAGGTTTTGGCGGCGTTTGAACGGGGCGAGTACAATGTGCTGTGCAACTCGATGCTGTTAACAGAAGGGTGGGATTGCCCCGCCGTGGACTGCATCGTAGTGTTACGGCCCACGAAGGTACGCAGCCTGTACTGCCAAATGGTGGGGCGCGGTACACGGTTGAACCCCGGCAAGGAGCACCTGCTGCTATTGGACTTTTTGTGGCATACGGACCGGCACGAGCTGTGCCATCCCGCGCATCTGATTTGCAAGAGCGATGAGGTAGCCCGCCGAATGACGGGAAACAACGAGGCGGCGGGCGAACCGCAGGAGCTGATAGAGGCTGCCGAGAAGGCCGAAAGCGACGTGGTGGCCCAGCGCGAGGAAGCGCTTGCCAAGGCGCTTAACGAGATGAAGCACCGCAAGCGCAAGCTGGTGGATCCGCTACAATTTGAGTTGAGCATTCAGGCGGAGGATTTAAGCGGCTATGTGCCCGCTTTCGGCTGGGAAATGAGCCCGCCAAGCGAAAAGCAACTGGCCGCCCTGGAGAAGGCGGGCATATTCCCGGACGAGATTGGCAACGCGGGCAAAGCGGCCAAGCTGTTGGACAGGCTTTCCACGCGCAGGGCCGAGGGGCTTACTACACCAAAACAAATACGCTTTCTGGAGGGCAAGGGGTTCCAGCATGTGGGCACATGGCCATTCGACACGGCACGCAAGCTGATAGACCGCATAGCGGCCAATGGATGGCGGGTGCCGCATGAGATTGCCCCGGGTACGTACAGGCCGGAGGCATAGGAGGGCGGACAAGCCTGGACAGAGCGCACCGTGCAAGGACAGGGCTTCTTGTGCGAGGGCGCGGCACTGGAATGTGGGGAGGATAGCGTGCGCGGAGCTGAGCGTGGGCCTGGTGGGCCCTGCCCCATAGGGGCAAGCGAGGCGCCACCCTTTGGGCCGGGCGTGCGGCCTGACTACAGAGGAAGAACAAGCCCCGCTACAGCGAGCGGAGGCAGGGGAGGATGACGGAGGGAAGCGGTGGCCCGGTGGGCCATTGGGCGAAGCCCAAAGCGACCCGCAGGATATCAACTGTTCCGAAGGGAAACGGCAGCCCTGTGGGCTGTCCGGCGAAGCCGGAAGTGACCCGGAGGAAGGGAGAGAGGCAAGCACAGCGACCGGAAGGGAGCTGTGCGACGACCGAACGCCCCGTAACGAGAACGCCGACCGGCAGGGAGGCGGGCGACGATTGAGGTTGCGGAACCCCTGCCGTGAGGGAGCGGAGGCCAACAACGAGGGTTATGAAGCGCGGGCGGCCCAACGGGCCGAACGTGCGGCCTGACTACAAAAAACGCGCGGACGATACTCGACGGTATAAACGGGCTGACAAGCCTGTAGGGGCTGAAAAAACGCCTCACCGTGGCGATGGATCAGGGGCGGACAGGATGGCTGCGAAAATGGCGGGAGGGTATCCCGCCAACCCCGCGGGGAGCTAACAAGCCCCCGCGAAACGCCGGAGCATAGAACGACGCGCTTGGTTTGGCTGATGAGAAACGCAAAACGAAGGGAGCGGCACACAAGGTACAATGATAAAACGCTATGCGGCGCGCAACTTTTTTGGAGAAATCCAGCTGATCGGTGACAGGAAGGAAGCATTGGAACGCTTGGCTGACTACGAGGATACCGGGCTTGAGCCGCGGGAAGTAAGGCGGCTTTTGGATGAACACAGGAAGAAAAGCCCGAGCAAAATAGAACCATTAGGTTTAGAGAACAGTGAAAGTTAGATCGTTGACAAACCGGTTCTTCCTGTCAGGATCCTGCGCCTTGTTGAATTGCTTGATGTATTCTTCCCTGCGCTCGTTTATGAGCTCCTTAGCTTCGGAAAGAGAGCGGAAACGTTGTACGGGATTATTCATAAGGTCTTGCAGAGAGCCGGTTCCCTCCTCGGTTGGATAGAGCAGCAATGCGCTGCAATGCTCAATAAGCTTTTGGCTGTTGAGCATGCAGCATTGTCTGCCGGTGGATAGAATGACCTCTCCGGAGGAATCACAGATGGCGCAAAAATCAAGCCACCAGGCGTTTGCTTTTTTCGCACGAGAAAGCAGAAGATGCGCGGAAGCGCTGGCCCGCAGCATTGCGCGAACTTTTTCTTTATGGCTGCAAGGGATTTCGCAAGAGTTGGATACATAAACGGCGTAAGAGACGAGGAAGGCTTGGGCATCAAGCTCAACATGCAGCCCGGACGAGCGGAGCGTGCCGGTAAGCCATCGATCCTTTACATTATGGATTTCAATATCCATCTGCTTGAGAGGCGAGGCAATACGATCAAGGACATAGCGGCGAAGAAAGTCCTCGTGAATGAAGTACTGCATGGTAGCGGGCTCAACAGTTGTTTTGCCTTTCAAAGCGGCAAGAACCTTAGACGGATTTTTGTGAAGCGCTCTGAGAGACTCCAAATCCTTTATGCGAATGGCGGTGATATCTTTGGCTTGCTGCGCCTCGTAAGCGTCAATTTGCGCGCAAAGAGAATCATAAATAGCGGCTTGCTCGTTAAGCGTTTGCAGCAAGCGTGCGCGTTGCGGTTCATCCTCGGTTTCGCGGTATTGATTTGCAATAAGCTTAACGCTGTTAAAGGCTTCAAGCGTCTGCTTCTGAAGATCCTCCGGGAGCTTATAGACCGCCTTTACCGTGCGTGGGCTTTCCAGCAAAAAATGTTCGATGCGGGGAAAACGTTTCATTAAATCGTCGTATCGAAGCAGGGCGCGGATGCTTTTTTCCCGGGCCTTCATTTGATCGGCTCCGGTGATGCCAAACTCCTTTGCGCACTGGCTGCCTATGTTGAGCTTTTTCCCGTTGTGCGTGTTGATAATTGGGAAAAGGACAAAACAGGCGCTTTGCCCGCAAAGCTCGCAAGTTAAGGTAAGCCCCTTTTCCGCAGCGATTGGTTCTTCCTTGGCGTCGCGCCATTCTTTTGAGGCAATGGTCTTAATATTTTCAAGCTGGATAGAGAAAAGCTCCTGTGAAGCGTAATTCAGGCCTTCCGCATTCAAAAAAGAAGGCAGTTCCTCCCATGTGAGAGAGGGATAGTTTTGCAGGAGGGAGATTAACCAAGGATATTCGTTTGTAATGCTAGATTGCAAAAGCATTGTTCTTTCTCTGGGCTTTAGTATTTTCTTTTGTGCCATATATAAACTCCATGCGTTTGTCTATTATAAAGAGCGTAAGGAAACGGGCTCGTAAGGTACGTATCCGCCGGCAGGCGCTGCAAATGGGACGAACGTAAGCATGCTTCTAATTTCCTCCTATTCAAATACCATACTCCATTTGCTAGGATATGTCAATATGGCGCGAGGCGTTCGAGCGAAAGAAGAAAGGAGACTGGCTTTGTATCAAACAGATCTGACGACGGTACTGGAACATATAGATCCCGCCCTGCTTTCCTACCAGGAATGGCTGACGGTGGGCATGGCCCTGAAGGAGGAGGGCTATGCCGCCCAGGCATGGGACGACTGGAGCCAGCGGGATGCGGCGCGATACCATCCGGGCGAGTGCGAACGCAAATGGGCGGGCTTTGACGGCAGCGGCACGCCGGTAACGGGCGGCAGCATTGTGCAGCTTGCACAGCGGCACGGATGGCAGCCTCCCAAAATGCAGGATTCGGGAACGGAACTTGCATGGGATGCAATAATAGGCCCCAAAGCCAGGCCGGACGCCGTTGTGGTGGATACCAACTGGCTGGAAGGCAGGGATGTGCCCCCGCCGCCGGCGTGCTGGGACGGCCGGGAGCAGGCGCGCCAGCTTGCATGTTATTTGGAAACCCTCTTTGAAGCCGGCGATTACGTGGGATATGTGACGGAGGCGTGGGAAAAGGACGGGCGCTATCTGCCCAGCCGGGGCGCGTATGACCGCACGGCAGGCGAGCTGCTGGAGGCCCTTGCCAAATGCGGGGGCGACATTGGCGCGGCGTTAGGTGATTACAAAAGCCAGGCGGGCGCCTGGATTCGATTTAATCCCCTGGACGGCAAGGGCGTGAAAGACAAAAACGTGACCAGCTACCGCTATGCTCTGGTGGAAAGCGATGAGCGCACCATCGACGAGCAGTATGCCATCCTTAACGAGCTGGAACTGCCCATCGCCGTGCTGGTACACAGCGGAAAAAAGAGCCTGCATGCCATTGTGCGCGTGGACGCGGGCAGCTATGAAGAATACCGCGGGCGCGTGGATTACCTGTATTCCGTATGCGAAAAAAATGGCCTCAGGCTGGATACCCAAAACCGAAATCCCAGCCGTTTAAGCCGCATGCCAGGCGTAACGCGCGATGGAAAGCCGCAGTATATTGTGGCCCGCAACATGGGCAAGAGCACCTGGAATGAATGGCGCGAATGGATTGAGGCTGTGGGGGACGACCTGCCAGACCCCGAAAGCATGGCGGATGTTTGGAACGCGCTGCCCGCGCTTGCGCCACCGCTGATCGAGGGAGTTCTCAGGCAGGGACATAAAATGCTGCTGGCGGGCCCCAGCAAGGCGGGCAAGAGCTTTGCCCTGATTGAGCTATGCATCGCGATTGCAGAGGGTGCAAGCTGGATGGGCTGGCCATGTGCAAAGGGCCGCGTGATGTATGTGAACCTTGAGCTGGACAGACCAAGCTGCTTGCACCGTATCCGGGATGTGTATGAGGCACTGAACTGGCGGCCCGCGAACCTTCGCAACCTGGACATCTGGAATCTGCGCGGCAAAGCTATCCCCATGGATAAGCTGGCACCCAAACTGATTCGCCGCGCCGCCAAAAAAGGCTATATCGCCATTGTGATTGACCCGATCTACAAGGTTATCACTGGCGATGAAAACAGCGCCGATCAGATGGCCGGATTCTGCAACCAGTTTGACAAGGTATGCACGGAGCTGGGCTGCGCGGTGGTGTACTGCCATCATCACTCCAAGGGTATGCAGGGCGCGAAGCGTTCCATGGATCGTGCCAGCGGATCCGGCGTGTTTGCCCGCGACCCCGACGCGATGTTGGATATGATAGAGCTGGACGTGCCGGACGCGCTAAGAAAGCAGCAGGGCGATCGCGCCTATTGCGATGCCGTGGCCGCCTGGCTGGATGCGCAGCCGCTGGCCGCGCGCTGGCGGGAGAACCTTGGCCAGGACGACGCGCTTGTGCCCGCAAACCTGCGCGCCGCCGTACAGGATATGCTGCCCGCCAGCATGGCGGACGAGGCCAACCAGCGCGGCCAGGCCGCGCGCGCCGCCGCAGAAAAGCGTACCGCCTGGCGCGTGGAGGGTACTCTGCGCGAATTTGAGCGCTTTGCGCCGGTCAATCTGTGGTTTCAATATCCGGTGCATCAGCTGGATGACAACGGGGCTTTGAAGGATGTGGGAGCGGAGAAGGAGAATGCGGAAGGGCGCTGGGGCGGGCGAAAGAGCATGGTGAAGGCGCAGAAAGAGAAGAAAAACAAGAATTGGGATACGCTTCGCAATGCCTTTGAGGCTGTAAATGACGGCGGAAGCGCAACGATCGCGGAGCTGATGGAGTATTCCGACTTGACGCGCAATTCGGTTAAAAGCTGGGTGGATCATCAGCCGGATCTTACGCGGGATGAGAAGGGAATTGTACGCAAGACGGAATGAGCAGCCAGAGGGGTGTCAGGTGTCAGAACGTTAAATGACACTGTTTATACACGCCGAGAGGGGGTGTCAAGTGTCAGGTGTCAGGGGGATATATATATATCCCCCCTGACACACTTGACACACACACCCTCTCGAAATAATGACAGGTGAGTGAGGTGAGGCTTAATGACGGCCCAATTCTTTTTACCCATGATTCCACCAACCGCCACCCAGCAGATGCACAAGGTGCGCCTGTTGAATGGCAAACCGCAGTTTTACGAGCCGCCGGAGGTGGCGAGGGCAAGGGCCAGACTGCTCAGCGCCCTTTGCCGCAAAGCGCCCGAAGCGCCGCTTCAGGGCCCGGTGCGGCTTGTGGTGAAGTGGTGCTTTCCCGCCGGGGAAAAGCATCGCAATGGTGAATATCGCGTTACCAGGCCCGATACCGACAACCTGCAAAAGCTGCTCAAGGACGTAATGACGGATTGCGGCTTCTGGCTGGACGATGCGCAGGTATGCTGCGAGATCGTAGAAAAATTTTGGGCGGACATACCGGGAATCTTTATCCGCGCAGAGGAGCTCGTAGGTATTTGTGAGCCGCGAAAGAAGGTTTGACGCCATGAACGCTAAGCAATACCTGAACGATATCCGCCGCGAATATGCCAATGCCGAGGCCCTGGCAGGCATGGCCGCAAGCTACCGCCATATGGCCGAGGGGCTTTCCCTATGCCGTGACGGCGTGCGTGTGACTACAACCCCAAATCCTCATCGCGCGGAGGACTTTGCCTTGCGCGCGGCGGACGCCTCCAAACAGGCGTACAAAGGCTATGCCGCCAGCCTCGCCAGGGTACGGCAGGCCCAGGAACGTATCTCCAGGCTGGAGGACGCGGATTTGCGCGCCTTGCTCATGCTCCGCTATCTTTGCCGGGCAACATGGGAGGAAATCAGCCTGCGGATGCATTGGTCGCTTCGCACCGTGCACCGCATGCACGCCAAGGCGCTTAACGCTTTTCAAACCATTCTCGATCGGGAAGGCGCTTCTTTGTGAAGCGCAAAAGTTGGCACACTTTGGCACAGTACTTTGTGCTAAAATAGCAGTGTGAAGCTTTGGGCGGCGGCCGCATGCACGGCTGTCGCTTTTCCTTATGGTTCGGTTCGCCTGTTTTCGGCGACCCCCCGGAGGTGACTTACTATGGCAAGACCTAAGCGGGAAGGATTGACCCCGCGACAATTCCGTGCGGCGCACATGCTGGCCGAGGGTATGAGCGTGCCTGCAATCGCAAAGGAAATTGAGGTGAGCGACCGCGCCGTGTACTACTGGCAGCAAAAGCCGGAGTTCCAGCGAGAGTACCGCGACCGGCTGGCTACGCTTTCCCGCGCACGCTACAGCAAGGCGCTGCGCAAGGTGGACAGCCTGCTTGACAACCCAAACCCCTGGCTGGCGTTACAGGCGGCCAACAGCGTGCTGGCACATACCCAGGAGGCGGCTGTGGGCGCGGATTCCAGCGCCGGTATCCAAATTACCATTAACGGCGGCGATGGAGCCGCGCCTGCAATCGGCATGCCGCCCAGGCCAGAGGAAAGTGAATAGTGCTTGCATAGACTGAGTGTGAATACGAATGCATAATGAGTGGATGCTGGAAAAGCGTTGATTTACAAGGGATTCGCGGAGGACAACTATTCGTGAAAGCGCTCTTTTACGAATAGTTTAGCTGAATAACGCCATATAAGGTGTACAGTATAGCTCGTAATTCGCATAAGGTATGCATAACCATGAGGGGCTTGCTTTTTTTCTGCGCGTGCCTCGCCATTCCGAAAAAATTTTCTTTTCGAGGGGTGGGGGTATATCAGGAAATGGGTCCCTCCGTGCTGCCCGCCCCGCCGTATATATAGTTGGCTGCTCCGGTGGTTTGGCCCCGGCACACTGAAAAAAATAAAAGCCACGGAGGTTTGAATTGCAGACGTTCAATGTGGACTACACGCCAACGCCAAAACAGCGAATGTTTCATGCATCCAGTGCCGACGAGGTGCTTTATGGAGGGGCGGCGGGAGGCGGTAAAAGCAAAGCGATTGTGATGGATGCGTTTTTTCGATGCGTGATGTATGCCGGGACGCATGCCTTTGTGTTTAGAAGGACATACAGCGAGTTGGAGGATACGATCATCAAGGAGGCGAGAACGAGCTATCCGCAGGGGCTGGGAAAGTACAATACGACGAGGCATGAATTTGTATTTCCAAACGGGAGCGTTATCCATTTCAGGCATTGTGCGGCCATTGCAGATATGTATAACTACAAGGGTGCGGAAATTCAATGGCTGTATTTTGACGAGCTGACGAGCTTTGAAAGCGAAATATACGAGTTTTTAAAAACACGCCTGCGCGCCAAGAAAAGTCTTGGCATCGTTCCATGTGTGCGAAGTAGTTCCAACCCGGGCGACATAGGCCATGGTTGGGTGAAGAAGATGTTTGTGGATGCGGCGCCCTATATGGAGATTGTGCCTTATGAAATTGTATCGCAAACGACAGGGTGCAGAAAAGTATATACCAAACAGTACATCCCTTCACTAGCGACGGAAAACCCCTATATTGGGGACGACTATATATTGCAGCTGGAGATGAAGCCTGCAGCGTTGAGGGACGCGCTGTTGCACGGGGATTGGAATGCTTTTGAGGGACAGGCGTTTACGGAGTGGACGGATGACCCGAAGCATTATAGTGACCGCCGGTGGACGCATGTGATTGCGCCGTTTGAGATTCCTGCCGCTTGGCCGCGCTTTATGGGCTTTGACTATGGGTATTCGCATCCGTTTAGCGTAGGATGGTATGCGATGGATCCACGAGGGTGCCTATACCTGTACAAGGAATGGTATGGATGCGAGAAAGGACGCGCGAACGTTGGGTTACGGCTGACGCCTAAGCAGATTGCCGAAGGCATTATACAGCGTGAGAAGGACGAGATAGCCGACAATCTGCGAATATCCCGGATTGCCGATCCATCGATTTTCGACCGCAGCCGCGGCGAAAGCGTAGCGCAGATGATGGAACCGGGAGCCGGGCATGCGGGCGTGTATTTTACCGCCGGCGACAATACGCGGCTGGCGGGAAAGATGCAGGTGCATGAAAGGCTAAAGTTCGATGAGGACGGGCGGCCCATGCTATATGTGTTTGCGTGCTGTAAGGACTTTATACGGACGCTGCCGTCATTGCCGTACTCGCAAAGCAAAGTGGAGGACATTGATACCGGCGCGGAGGATCATGACTATGATCAACTGCGGTATGTGTGCATGGCGCATCCCATGCCGGCAGCGCCAAAACCCAAAGCAAAGGCAAAGCCTTACGACCCCTATACCGAGGCCAGGGCGAGAAGGTAACATAGAAAAAGTGTTTCGTTTGCATTGCGCGGGCGCTTTGCACCGGCGCTTTTGCATAAATACAGGCCATCGCGTGCTCGCGGAGGCCTGAAAGGCGGTAAGAATGATGGAAAATACGGTCGAAACCATGATAACTGAGCCTGTGCGGGACGACGCCGCACTAGCGGTTCAGGAGGACGGACAGGAGAGCGCTCAGGGATTTACGGAACTGGCTGAGGCGCTGAGCCAAGCGAGCGGCGAAGCCGCAAAGGCCCAGGGAGGAACGGAGGAACAGAAGCCTGTAGAAGGCAGAGCCTTGCGCGCCAGAAACGAGCCTACCGGCAAAAGCGAGCCCGGATGGATTAAGCGGCGCATTGAAGAAGGCGTGCGCAAGGAGGCAGCCGCCATGGAAGCGAGGCTTCGGGCGGAATATGAGGAGAAGCTTGCGCCTTTGCGAGAAACGGCGATAGCGCGCGAAGCGGACGCGCTGGTGGCGGAGGGTGAGTTTAAGAGCCGTGAACGCGCGATTGAATATTTGCGGCTGAAAAACGGATTTCCCGCGAGGAACGCAGAGGAAGGGCAACCGCATGCCGTGCAACGCGATGAAAAGGGTCGCTTTAGCGCGGGCAGCGCTGATGAAAGCGCAAGAGAAACGCTGGAGGTGCAGCAGCGCGCCGCTTCCCTGTTTGCGCAAGCCCAGACGATACAGGCGCTGAGCGGCGTGGATGTAATGGAACTGTACAACACCCACCCTGATGTGAAACGGCGAATTCTAAGCGGCGAATGGGACTTTATGGACGTGTTCAGAACCCGGCAGGACACGGCGCCGAGCGTAGCGCCTGCGCCTGTGCGCAGTGCCAATGGCGCGGCGTTTAGCGGAATAAGCATTGCCCGCATGAGCCCCGAACAATTTTCACGCCTAGATGAGCTGTTGGCACAGGGAGGACGGATTGACATGAGAAAGTGAGGTTTTTGGTAAATGCCTGTGTTTGATAACCTGAATATGACAACTTCCGGCGGCGTGGCCCCGGGAATTGTAGACTACTATGAGAGAAAGCTGCTGGAAAACGCGAAGCCGGAGATGGTACACGCGCGGGATGCGCAGAAGCGCCCACTGCCCCAGAATAACGGCAAGCATGTGCAGTTCAGGCGGATGACGCCCTTTGAGGCAACGACCGAACCGCTGAAGGAGGGCGTGACCCCCAAGGGACAGGAGATTCGTCAGACGGCCTTCACAGCGATGGTAAAGCCCTACGGGCGCCATGTGGAGATCACCGACGAGTTGAACATGTATCACCTGGACAACCTGCACCGGGAAACTGCCAAGTTGCTGGCTGATCAGGCCGCGCTGAGCCTGGATACGATTTGCCGCGACGCAATGTGCGCAGGACTGAATGTGCAGTATGCGGGCAGTAACACTAGCCGTGCGACAATCACGGCGGAGGACAAACTGACTGCCGCCGATGTGAAGAAGGCAGTGCGCACGCTCAAGCGCAACAATGCCCGCCCGTTTCCGGATGGGTTTTACCACGCGATTGTGCATCCCGACGCGGTGTTTGACCTGACCGCCGACCCGCAGTGGATTGATGTGGCGAAGTATCAGGACAAGAGCAAGATCGAACGCTATGAACTAGGCTGCCTGTACAAGGTGAAATTCTTTGAAAGCACGAACGCGAAGGTGTTTCGTTCCGAGAAAGTACTGTACGGCGATGTAAACGCGCTTACGCTGGCGGCTTTTGACGCGGAAAGGCGCCAAATGACCGTGAACGAGACGATTACGGATGACGGTGCTCGGGCGCTGACTGGCAAGCTGGTAAATGTACAGTACGCCAAAAGCGGCACAACGGCGGCTACTTCCATGTGCGTGGAGCGCGTGCATGCGGGTGATAAGAAGATCACGTTCCGCTGGATCCCGGACAGCGCGTTGACGGAGGAGTGGACGGCCGGCAACTCCTGCCAGATTGTCCCGGCGGGCGGCGGCGCGGACGGCGCTCCTGTGTACGGCACACTGATTTACGGTGAAAACGCCTTTGGCGATGTGGAGCTGGGCGGTACGGGTAAGAACGTAAAGGTGATTATCAACCCGCCCGGCAGCGCGGGTGCAGCCGATCCGCTGGAACAGCGCGGCTCCATCGCCTGGAAGGTGCAGGGATTTACCTGTGTGATCCTGCAAGATGCGTTTGTGGTGCGTGTAGAGCACGGCGCGACGGCCTAAGCAACCTGCCAAAGAGGGGCTACGCGCCCCTCTTTGGCTTTTGACGATTGAAAGGAGCACTATGATGGCTGGCAAAGCAACAGCAACGGCAGTGCGCGATGGGATCACTGCTGTGGTAACGCACGGGAAAGACGAACTGAAAGAGCCCCGAGTATGCGTGATACTGCCGCTTATAGAAGCGCAGGGCAGCGATGTAAAGGTAGATCAGACGGAGAACGTGACCATCAACGGTGTAACCACGCAGATTCGCCGGGGCGAATACGCAGACGTAACCGTTCCGGTGTTCATCCAACTGAAGAACCGCTATCCGAATCTTTAAGGGCGAGGAGGGTACGGCATGAACCTGGGTGAGCTGAAAAACACGGTCATGTTTCAAACGAACAATGACGCGGACGATTTGGGCGACTTCCTGCCGTATCTGACGGACTATATAAACGAGGGATATGACAGGCTTGTTTACGCCTTTTGCGGAGAGCATGTGAGCCAGGACAGTGACGGATATCCACCGCTGAAAAACGACAAAACTGCTCCAGAGCTTCCCGAGTGGGCGCACCATGCCATAGCGGATTGGGCTACATGGATGGTTTACCGCAACGGAAGCGCGCCAAAGCAAAGCCGGGGCTTGCGGTTCCGGGAGGCTTTTGAGCAAGCGGAAAGCCGCCTGCAAGGGTTGACAGACGTGGAAAAAGGGTTGGTGAACGAGAATGGGCACAGCACGCGAACCGGGTACGGCCGGTTTTTCCGAAATCTGCCGTGGTGACGCGCAGGAGCGTGAAAAAAAACTGGTAGCCGAAGCCTACGGGAGGTTGCGGATATGGCAGGACGGCTGCCGGGAGATGCACGAGCGGGCGCGGGAAGCGCGCAGAATTCTGCTTTTGCAAGATCCAAAGCAGGATATTGGGAAAAAGAGCCCAGAGAGGCGCACACTGCAGCTGCAAACACTGAAGTCCACCTTTAACAACTGCGTGGCCGACCAGATGGACAACATGCCTGAGGCGCTGATGCTGCCGGAAACCAAGGAGTTGGAGGCGACGGCGGACGACCTGACGGACGTGGTACGCTTTGTGATGGCGCTGAACAACTACGAAAGCCTGCACCGTCGCCGTGTGGAGGATTGTTTTTGCACAGGGACAGCGGTTACACAGATAGCGTGGGATCCCGACATGGACGGAGGCCGTGGAAATGTGGCGGTGATTCGCTGGCCTGTAGAGGCGTTTTTATGGGATCCGGCGGCGGAAAGCTTGCAGGAAGCGCGGGCGGTATTTAAGGTGAGCCGCCGGCCGCTAAGCTGGTTTGAACAGCATTACCCTGAAAAGGCAGCGAGAATAGGCGGTGACGAGGGCGTTTTTGATAGCTTGGGAACGCCGGAGGCGCAGGAGGACAGCCGCCCTGCAGACGAGGCGCAGGCGTTGCTGATTGAATACTGGCGGCGAACCTACGACGCGAAAACACGGCGCTATCGAATAGACGTGGCCTACCTGGCGGGCGGTGAACTGCTGGAAAGCGCGGAAAACGTATACGAGCATGGCATGTACCCATTTGTGCTGGACGTGTACACGCCCATTGAGGGATTGCCGGTAGGCGACGGACTGATACAGGAAACTGTGCCGGTGATGCGCTACGTGAACCGCTATGCCAGCTATATTGATATGAACCTGCGTATGGCCAGCAAGGGACGGCTGCTGGTTGACCGCAACGCGGGTATAGACAAGGACGCCTTAACGGATTGGGAAACCGATGTGATTGAGGGAAACCGTGTAGACGCGAGCGCCCTGCAATGGCTCCAGAACCAGCCCTTTACCGGAATGGTGACGCAGCAGATGCTACAGCTTCAGACCGATATCAAGCAGGACAGCGGGCAAAACCAGTTTACCCGGGGCGAAGTGGCCGGAGGCGTGACGGCAGCCAGCGCCATCAGTGCCTTACAGGAGGCGGGCGGTAAAATTACCCGTCTGCGTACAAATGTGCTTAACCAGGGCTTTAAGGCAATCGTTGAACAGGTGATGTGGTTAATCAGCCAGTTTTATGACACGCGGCGCGTTATGTTTATTACTGGCCGGCAGGAGGGGGAGAGGCGTGAGGTGAACGCAAGCCCCGAACATCTGTTTGGAAAGCGGCCCAAAGGAGCCTTGCCACCCCCGCCCTATACCGTACAGGTGCAGGTGCAGCGGCGGAACCCTTTGCGTCAACAGGCGCAGAACGAGTTGTTTATGCAGGCATATTCCATGAGCGCACAGGCGGGACAAAACTTTCCATTAAGCGTTTTATTTGAACTGCTTCAGGTGGACGGCAAGGAACGAATTTTACCCGTGCTGAGGGAAAACGAGGCTGTGCAGCGGCAACTGGAAACGCTGGTCCAGCAAAACGAACAACTTATGGCGCAAAACCAGGAACTGGCTGCGCAGATAAGCGGGCTTGAGGAGATAAACGGCGCTTATGCCGCACAAATGCAAGCATCCGGGGAAAGAACACGGAAGGAGCCCCCTGCGGACGGAATGGATATGCCGCAACGGGCGGTATAAAGGGAGGATAACGAGTGGGCTATATTTCCCTTAATGCGTACAGCGCGGTTATACGCGCACCAGAATGGAAAGGGCTGTACCAGAGCGGGGACGCCTATGCAAACGACCCCCGGTATGCAGTAGAGGAGCGAAATGCATTGACGCGCGACGGATTTTTGCGGCCTGTGGCGAAATGCGAGTTATATGCGCCCGAATTGCCAGCGCCCATTGAAACCTTCGCAAAGCTTTATCGGCGCTGGCATACGGGCGACGCGGGACACGATGTGCTAATTGCCGCCAGCGGGGGTCAATTATACTGGATGCCGCCGGAAGGAACGGAATGGACGCGGATGGCGCTGCCGCCGGATTGGGAAGGGGACGGCTATCAAAGCAACGTATGGAGCTATGTAGCCTATGAAATGAATCCGGAGGGAAGCGACGCGCCGGTGGATGTGCTGCTGCTGAGCAACGCCAAAGACGGGATGATTTGCGTGCGTGGCGATTGCATGACAGCAAGTGTGGTGAACACGCCAAAAAAGTTTGGCGTGATTGCTCGCCACGCTGAGCGTATCTGGGGCGGAGCAATTGAGAACGACCCGGATATGTTGGTATATTCCGCACCGTTTGACCCCTTCGACTGGACGCAGAACGACGAGATTCCCGAGGACGGAGCAGGCGATTTGAAACAGCCGAGCTGGGACGGGGACAGCTTTACAGCGTTGACGGCCTTTGGCGACCAGCTTTTGGCGTTAAAGCGTACGCGAATATGGCGAATTTTGGGGACGAATCCGGGAGAATATGTGTTTTCCGAGCAGTATGGCGGAGGCGCGCCGTATGCCAGAACGATTGCCGTGGACGGCGCGCGCATTCTGATGCTTGGGGCGAGGGGCATTGTTCAGTACAACGGGGAGAGCGTGGAGCCATATCAGCAGGCATATGCCAAAGGCATTTTTGAACGAATGAACCAAAGCGCTTTGCGGGGAGCTGCTGCGTGTGTATGGCGGGACGTTTACTATTGTGCGCTGCCGTTGGATAAGAGCGAGAGCAACAACGCGGTACTCATGTTTAATACGCGGGAAGGCACCTGGTTACTGCGCGAGGATGTATCTGTGGAAACGTTTTTGCCCACGGAAACTGATCTGTATTTCACCAGTGCAACAACGCCGGGAAAAATATGGCGATGGCGGGAGGATTGCGGGGTGGACGGAGAGGCGCAGCCGATGCGCTGGGTAAGTCCATGGTTTGATTTATCTTACAAGAATATGACCAAAGGCGGCTTTACGGTTTACCTGACGATTGAATGTGAAAGGGCGGTAACGCTTAATGTAAGCATTCAAACGGAGAAAAAGACGAAGGTCAAAACGGTGACGTTTATGCCGCCTGCTTCGGGACGAATGGCGAAGCAGCGCCGCCTGACCTTTGGGGGAAACGGAAGGCGCTTCCGGTTTATGCTTGAGAGCGAGGGGACAGAGCCGTGGCGGCTGACGGGCGGAATACAGATAGAGGCTGAAACGGACAGCGACTAGAGAACAAGATCGGCGGCCAAGGGACTTACTTGCAGGGCACGGCGCGAAGCGACGTGCAAACCCCGTGCTTATGACCGCCACAGTTGCAACGATTCTATGGTGGCTGATAAGCACAAAAAAACGACCACGATGGTGAAGATCGTGACCGTTAAAAATTCGCAAAGGTAAATGGACAACCCTCTGCACCGCTAAAATAACATAGACAATGGGGAAAGTCAAGCCGCCAGCGTAACGCCGGGCGGCTTTTATAATTCAAGGGAAAGGAATGAGTTCAACGGCGCAAAGCAAACGAAATTACAATACCATACGGCAGCACCAACCGTTGTATGCTCCAGTGGGCTGGAATGAGGATGAACGTCGCTTTGTGCGTGCGCTATCGGGTATATTTGACGATATCTACATGCGTTACGGGAGGCTTACGACCAAGGACCTGGGCAAGGTGCTCAACGAAACGCTAATTAACCTGGATACAGGGCTATCGAGCGTGGAAGGCCAGGCCGACAAACTTGGCGGAGATCTAATTACCGTTGGGCAAGCCATTACGACCCTTAACGAACAAAAGCTTGCTAAAACGGAGCTATTGGACGCGGTTTATCCCGTGGGAAGCCTGTACTTGAGCGTTTTACAGAAAAACCCGGCAAGCCTGTTTGGAGGAACGTGGGAAAGAATTGAGGGGCGTTTTTTGCTTGGCGCTGGCGACGGGTATCCCTTGGGGAGCGAGGGCGGCGAGAAAACACATACGCTGACGGTTCAGGAGATACCGCCCCATACTCACGGAACAGGCGTTTCTCAGACTGAAACTGTGGCAGGAACGGCCGGCACGGGATGCGCAAAGGTACGGGCGGGAAATGCAGACGAGTTTTCCAGCGGAAGCACTGGCGAGGGCCAGTCCCACAACAATATGCCGCCGTATTTGGCGGTGTGCATATGGAAACGTATAGCGTAAGGAAACGGTGCGGACGAAGAAATGGCGCCAAAAAGGGGAGATGGTTTGATTTGCGCAGGTTTACAGGCAACGATATTGAGATCACGCGCGGTGATAGCCTGATGCTACGAGTAGTGGTTTCGGGCAGGGAACTGCCGCAAGGAACCATTTTGCTTTTTAGCGTTAAAAGATCACCGCGCGCACAGAGCGCTGAGATTGAAAGGCGCTTGACCATAGAGGAGGGCACGGCGGTAATCAGCCTTTCTACGGAGGATACGGATTTGCCCCCACGCACCTATTTTTGGGACGCGCGTGTGCTGATTCCCTATGGCGATGGAACATATGAAGTGAAAACGCCTATGGAGTACGCGGCGTTTCAGGTGTTGGAGGTAATAGGAGATGTATAATGCGGAGCTGGAAGGAATAGACGGGGAGCTGAAATTGACGTTGGAAGCGGCGGCCACAGGAATGCTTGCGAACAACCTGACGACTGAGCAGGAAGGCTTTGCGCTGGATGCGCGGCAGGGACGGAAGCTAAACGAGCAAAAGCTGGATAAAGAGCTTGTGGACGGCATGCAAGTGACTGTGGAGGAAGGCGCCGAAAGCTGCGTGAGCTTTACGGCGAGCGAGGGATACCACATGCACTTTATCCTTCGGCGGGCACCGACAACCTTTAGTGGCGACGCCATCACTGGCGCATCCACTGAGGAGGCGGCTTATCCAACGGGGATTGCGCAGGCGGTGGAGGGCGACCGATACTACTATAACGGAACACAAGAGGAGGATGTGGGCAACAGCTACCGTTGCGTGCTCGGAGGTAACGAGGAAACGGCGCTATGGGTATTTGACGGAAACCTTCGCGGCATTCCCGGAAAAGGATCGGTTTCTTTTGTAAACGGGAAAAGCCCAAATTCGGAAGGTGACGCGCGCATTACCGGAGAGGATATTGTACTGAGCGAGGAAGATGGGACAGCCATAAGCGCCTCACTACGGGAAAAATTAAATATACGCAGCATATACAACGCACTGGATTTGGAAATGGAAGGCTATGTGCTGGACGCACGGCAGGGCAAAGCGTTGAAGGGACTGCTGGACGGCCTCAGTTCGGAGGTGGGAAAAAAGCTGGCCGTCGCGAATGTTGCGAACAACCTGATGACCGAGCAGGAAGGCTTTGCGCTGGATGCGCGGCAGGGCAAGGCGTTGAAGGGGCTGCTGGACGGCCTCAGTTCGGAGGTGGGAAAAAAGCTGGCCGTCGCGAATGTTGCGAACAACCTGACGACCGAGCAGGAAGGCTGCGCGCTGGACGCGCGGCAGGGCAAGGCGCTTGCTACCCTGGCAAACGGGAAGGCGAGCAAGACCACAGCCACGGCGAGCCTGGCCGTGGCAAGCTGGAGCGGAAGCGGCCCGTACACGCAGACTGTGAGCGTGAGCGGGGTAACGGCCAATAATGCGGTGGTGGTAGCGCCCGCCCCGGAGAGCTTTACGGCCTGGGGCGAGAGCGCGGTATACGCAAGCGCCCAGGCAGCAGGGAAGCTCACGTTTACAGCGGCGGTAAAGCCAACGGCGGCGCTGACGGTGAATGTGCTGTGTATTAACTAAGGAGGGATACCACGTGCTTATGAACATGTCTGGCGGTGGAAGCAATCCAACGGCCAGTTTCCCGGCATTTACGTACACAGGTACCTATCAGCTTATTGACGACGGAAAAACAAGCGGGGTGCAGAACTGGCGGCTAAAGCTTTTGACCAGCGGGACGCTGACGTTTACGAAAAATCCAGGGGCTTTACAGGTTTTCCTGCTTGGCGGCGGCGGCGGTGCCGGAGGATCCTGGACAGGCGGCGGAGGCGGCGGGTATACAAAAACAAGCCTTTTTACAGGCGCGGTAGCGGGTACGGGATACAAGGCTGTTATCGGCGCGGGAGGCACCGGGACAAACAACACAAGCCCCACTGGCGGGGGAAGCAGCAGCATCTTCGGCATTTCGGTAAACGGCGGGGGTGCGGCTAATACCTCAGGCTACAATACCGCCGTGGGCGGTAACGGCGGTAGCGGCGGTGGCGGCTGCGGCAGCGGCGGCACGGGAGGCAGCGACGGAGGCAACGGCGCGAAGGGTGGCGGCGCTAGAGGTGGTACCGGACAGGGAACGACGACCCGTGAATTTGGCGAAAGCAGCGGAACGCTATATGCCGGTGGCGGCGGTGGCGGCAACGAAGGAAAAGGCGGCGCCGGAGGCGGCGCAAACGGCGGCGTGTTGTACGGCACAGGGAAAAGCGCTGCTGCAAATACTGGCGGCGGAGGCGGCGGCGGTGAAAGCGGCGGCGGCGGTAACGGCGGAAGCGGTATCATCGTCATCAGAAATAAGCGATAGGAACGACTTTATGGAGGACTGCGTAGCCGAGATGGTGGGCGTGGTGTATGGCGGCGAATAAAGAGAAGGGGGAGGAATTGATATGGTGAAAATTTCCAGCGGGGGGGGTACGTTCCCCTCTAACTAAGAACGTGCACCCGGAACGGGGGTGTGCGATATGATTTTCAACATGGTTGGCGGCGGCGCAAGCAAAGAGTTTCCTGAATTCACCTACACTGGAAACTGCCAGTTTCTTAATGACGGGAATAAAAACTGGAGGATTAAGTTTTTAACGAGCGGTACGCTGACGTTTACCAAGCTTGGCAGCGCAAAGAACGGCATTGACGTGTTTCTTGTTGGCGGTGGAGGCTGTGGAATATGGGCAATGCCGGGGGCAGGAGGGTACACGTTTACAAATAAGCATATCATCCCTAACGCCACAACGAACTATTCAATCGTGATTGGCGCTGGGTCTACATCTGATACAGGCCAAGGAGGCACGTCATCCGCTTTTGGAAGTTCTGCTAAAGGAGGATATTCAGGAAAGCACGCTACTTATCCTGGTACGGGCGGAACCGGCGCGCCGCGAGCATATAACAATATGGGCTCCTCGGATGGCGCAAACGGTGCGGGCGCGTCCGGAAATGCGGGCAAGGGGCAGGGAACCACAACGCGCGAATTTGGAGAGAGTGGCGGGACGCTGTACGCCGGAAGCGGCGCGACCACCACCTCAGCAACAACTACCTATTACGGCGGCGCGGGAGGCGGCGGAAACGTTGAAGGTGGCAACGCTATGGCTGGCGCTGCGAATACCGGCGGAGGCGGTGCGGGAAGCGGAGCAGGTACGGATAAGATACAAGCTGCTAATGGCGGCAGCGGAATTGTGATTATCCGCAATGAGAGATAAGGAGGGCGATGCTGAATGAATTACGCCTTGGTGGAAAACGGCGTGGTGGTAAACATCATCTGGCTATATGAGGGGAACGCGCATGAATTTGCGGGAGCTGTGCCCATGGGGGACAGGGCCGTGCAGATTGGCGATACCTACGAAAACGGCGAGTTTTACCATGAAGGCGCGCGGGTGATGAGCCAGTTGGAGCAGACGGAGGCGGAACACGCCGCGTATGAGGAAAAGCTGAAGCTGCAAGAGGCGCAGATACAAGCTCTGAGCGACAGGAACGACTTTATGGAGGACTGCGTAGCCGAGATGGCGGGCGTGGTGTATGGCGGCTAAAACCGGAATGAGAGGGATGCGCTATGCGGCTATGGCTGCTGAACGTAATTTTGGGGAAAGGAGGTGTGGACATGATGGCGATGTTTTTTGCGCAGCGGGTGATTTTGGGAAAGACGGCCTTTGACGCCGTGCCTAAGCTGCTGAAGGCGCAGGTGGCTGAAATTCTGATTGACAGCGGCTTGCCGGAGCTGGTTTCGACCGAATTTGGCGGTACGAAGGAGTAATCCTGCGGGAATGCGGGACGGGGAGGGCGTCAAGTACGGAAGTCCCTCCCTGTTTGCGTAGTTCAATTTTGCGAAAAGAGGTTGAACATGGGGCGGATACAAAGCGAAAAGGTAGCGGAGCAGGCGGAACGGCTGCGCAAATTTGCGCAGTCCGACAGCGTTCCTTATGTTTCGGGCGGCATGAGCCTTGCGGGGATGGACTGCCAGGGACTGTGCGAATACCTGCTGATTGCGTGCGGCGTGCCAAAGAAGGAATGCAACCTATCCGGGAGCAACGCGCACTGGCGGGCGTGCGTGTGGCGTGGAACGCCGGAGGAATGCGCGGCGCGGTTTGGGCGCGTGCCCGTCGGGGCGTGGGTGTTCATTGTGAGCGAGGAGGACGGCGGCGCGCCTGCGAAATACAGGGGCGACGGATTCGGTGACGCGTATCACATGGGGGTCTATCTGGGAAATGGGGTTGCCCTGCATGCCTCGGCTTCGCGCGGATGCGTTGCCGAAAGCGTGTTTCAGGAACGAACGGTTCCCAACGGCGGGTGGAACCGGGTGGGACTGCCGCCCTGGGTGGATTACGGGTTGGATGCGGGCGGCGTGGAATCCGCACCTGTAGGCGTTGTGGACGTATCCAGGTTTTACAGGGTGAAACGCGGGTGCCTGGGCGGCGCGGTGCGCAGGCTGCAAACGTGGTTATCCGATTTGGGGTATGATATTGGGCCGCATGGCGTGGACGGTGATTTTGGCGCGGATACGGAGGCGGCGGTGCTTCGGTTTCAGCGGGAGCACGGGTTGAAGGCTGATGGCATTGTGGGGAGAGAAACGTGGAGCGGGCTGGCGCGGATGCGGGCGACGGCGTATCAGAAGTAGGGAGGAGCAAAGGTATGGATACTACGGTATGGGATAAAATCATCAAGGTGTTGGCGGCGGTAGGCGGAGCGATTGCGGGCGCTTTCGGGGGCTGGGACAAGCTACTGATGGTGCTGGTGGTGATGATGGCGGTGGACTACGTGAGCGGCGTGATTGTGGCCGCCATGGGCCGGAGCCAAAAGACGGAATACGGCGGCCTATCCAGCAAGGTGGGCGCGTATGGGCTGGCTAAAAAGGGCTTGATGATGCTGGTGGTGCTGGTGGCGGCGCTGCTGGACAGGGCCATTGGCGCGCAGACGGCGGTATTTCGGGACGCGGCGTGCTGGTTTTACATTGCCAACGAGGGATTGAGCCTGCTGGAAAATTTGAGCCTGGCGGGCGTGCCGTTCCCTGAAAAGCTAAAGGAAATGTTGGGACAGAAGGCGCGGGAGGCGGATGGAGGGGAGGGTGTGATTGCAAAGCCGTCCAATGTGGAAAAGTGAAACGCAGGGGGCGGAGGCTTGCGCCTCTGCCTCCTGTGAAAAAGAGATCTCTTTTGCGGTTAAGAGTAGAATTTATGCAAGTCGTTTGTTTCGTCCGCCTTTGGGGTATGCTCTTTACACAGCTTTTGGTAAGCGCTTATCTTCTTTTTCTCTTTTCTGGCGATACGTTTGCCATAGAAAAAGAGGACGATGGCTACTGTAATACCGCCGACTATGACGCGCCGAGTAGAGGGAAGCACATTCTTTAGGCGAAGAACGAGAGGCATAGGTTCGGTTTTTGTGTACTGAACACCATTCAATACGCGATAAAGCATTTGAGAGAGATGCGTGTTATCGGTGGCAAAGGCCGGACATACCGTAACGAGAATGATTTTTCCGTTATTTATGGTTATGCCTGCGAGCGCTTGCGGAACGTTTTCATTCGGCGAGGATATATCTACGCAGAGATATTGGACGCCGTTCACCTGATGATAGAAAGGCGCGGCACCCTGGTTGTCCTGGAGAAAATCAGCTAAAAGATTATTCCGCTTTTCCTCGGAAAGCTGAGTCAAGTTCCACAGCCGCCTTGATTCCTCATCCTGCTTATAATACACATAGGCGTCATATAGCTGGGTTCCTTCATCCAGAATACAAAGACACAATTCTGGGATTAAGCCGTCTATGGGTTGCATATAGGCTTGAACCTCCGGAATTGACTGTTCCACAATAGCGGCCAGAGCGGTACCTTCAAAAGCGGTTCCGGAAAGAGAAACGTTCTTGGCGTCTTTGGTGAAGCCCAGCCAACCATCCTCCGCGGTTACGACTATATCCGCATTGGGAATATAGAAAGCGTTGGGGGAGGCCATAGAAGATGTTGGAAGCAAAAGAAAAACAAACAGCAGGACGAGACTTATTTTTTTCATCCACAGGACCTCATTCCTTTTGTGATGATAAATTTAGTATAGAGAAAAGAAAAAGGTTTGGCAAGAAAATTTTGAGATTGAAGGGGATGTTTGTGGATTTTTTGATAAAACAAAGGTCAATTTAGCGAGTGCAAGGGAGCTTTTCTGTGGATTCAAACTTTTTTGTGGGAATGGGTTGACTTTCTGTTAAACATTATATATTATGTTTAACAGAAAGTGAGGTGAAAGCAATGTCCCCTCGGACAGGGCGTCCGAAAAGCGACAATCCGAAAGGCGATTTCGTAGGCGTTCGTTTGGACAGGGAAACGGTTGAAAAGCTTGATTCAGCTGCAAAGATAAAGAAGTCCAATCGCTCCGAAATCATCAGAGAAGGAATTGAACTCGTTTACAAGGACGCAAAGAAATAAGGCTCGATGCTCTCCTAGCAAAGAACACATCAAGCCTAGAACCCACCCTTTCGGGAGGTATGAATATGATACCACATACCTCCCGAAAGGTCAACTTAATGACCGCTAAGGAGGTATTTGTATGTCTAAATTTGACCTGTGGAATATGGTGGAAAATGCGCATTGTGACCTGGAACAACTCCAAAGCCTAATGAAGTTATATTCCGAAACGTATTTGGACGCGCCAAAGGATGAGTTTGTTAAGCGAGCGGAGCGTTCCTATGTGGATATGAGCAACCTGGGGACGCTTATGCTAAGCGTGCTGCGAAGTGTGCAAGAGGAGCTTATGAAGGCTATTGACATTGCTTATGCCGAAATGAGAAGGGAAAAGGAGCATGCGGTATGAACGATGTGTTGAACATACGTGAGGCGAGCGAGTACCCTATTAGCGGCAGGGAATTGCATGAGCGGCTGGATGTTGCAACCCAGTATAAGGATTGGTTTCCACGCATGTGTGCATACGGTTTTGAGGAAGGAATAGACTTTCGCTCAAAAATGAGCGAAAGTAGCGGAGGCCGTCCGGCGCTGGATCACTTTCTCACCCTGAGCATGGCCAAGGAGCTGTGCATGCTTCAGCGCACAGACAAGGGCCGAGAGGTGCGGCGATATCTGCTTAGGGTGGAAGAAGCCTGGAACAGCCCGGACGCGATTATGGAGCGGGCGTTAAGGATAGCCCATGACCGGGTTGCGGCGCTGACGGGAGAAGTGCTTACTTTGCAAGCTGCCAACAGCGAGCTGACTGTGCAAACGCAGATTATGCGGCCAAAGGCAGAGTACTTTGACGAACTGGTGGAACGCGGCGTGAACCTGAGTTTCCGCGAAACAGCCAAGCAACTGGGCATAAAGGAACGGGCGTTTGTGGACTTTTTGATAAAACACAAGTACGTGTACCGTGACAAAAAGGGAAAGCTGACGCCCTATGCCCAGCATGCGGATAGCGGGTTACTTGTAGTGAAGGAATGCTTTAATGAGAAAACCCAGTGGGGCGGCACACAAACGCTGATTACCCCAAAGGGCCGCGAAAGCTTTAGACTGCTGACGGAAGGCGCGGCGAGGGCATAAACCAAGAGGATACTTTCCCATCCCATGGGGCGAAGCGCTCCATGGGATTTTTATATACATAAACCTCATTGCCACACGGAATATGCGGCCTGTATGGCAACACACGAAACGCGGCCCGCAGGGCGTGCGATGCGGCGGCTAGACCGCAAGGCCAGGGGAAAAGCGACCAAAGCAAGGGAAAGGGCCCCTTTGACCGCAAGGGAGCGGCACACAAGAAAGAAATACAAGAAGCGCGCCCGCAGGGCGTGCGACGCAGCGGGAGGGATGACCTATGGCAACCAGCCTTGAGGAAATGATTGCAAAGCTAAACCAGAACAGCACGAAGTACACACCGTTGACAGACGAACAGATGCGGCAGCAGGCGCAGAACCGTTACCAAAGCGTGTACGACCAGAACCGGCTGACGGCGAACCAGCAATACCAGACCAGCGACCAGGCGCTTGCACAGCATTTGGCAGGTTTGCAGGCGAACTATGACAAGCAACGAGAACAGAGCGCGAAGAACTACCGGGAAGCCTACTCGCAAGCGGACAGGCACGCGCTTTCGCGCGGAATGCAGCGTTCCAGCTACAACAACGCGACGCTTGCCAACATAAGACTGGCGGGAAACAAGGCGCAGGACGAGATAGGAGCCACGCAGGCGGCCCAGGAGAAAAATATAGGGGAACAGCGGGCGCTGCTTTCCCAGCAGCTTGCCGCACAACTGGCACAGTACGATAAGAGCCAGCAGGCGGATATATTGGCCTATGTGGATGAATTGGAGGCGCGTGAATATGACCGCACGACCGCCAACCAGAACACGCAGAACCAACTGGCAATGCAGATATATGAGTATCAGCACCAGCTTGAGCAGGAGGCGGAGGACAAGCGGCGCTGGGAGCTGGAATATAACGCCGCGTACGGCGGGACCAGCCGCAGGAGCGGTGGCGGCACAAGAAAAGCCAGCTCCGGAAGCACTAGTAGCTACAACGATTTTGTGACGGCGCTGGATAAGCAGACGAACAGGAAAACCGCTACGCCGGGCGGAAAAGCGCCAGGAAAAATGAACGCCATATACACCAACAGGATTATGAGAAGCTGAGGAGAAGCGGTATGAGCAATATTGGAACGACGCGCGCGGCCATTATGGAAGAAAAGAAGAAACGCGAGAGCATGCGGCGGGAACAGCCCAATGTGAACGAGGCCAGCCGCAGGGCAGCCGTAACAGAGGACAGGGCCGGCAGGAGCATGATGATAAAGCAGGGCGGGCAAAGCATGGGGCGCGCCGTGCGGCGTGCCGCGCCGGACGGCGGGACACAGAAAATCGCAAGCCAGGCGAGCAGGCACGACCTTTCCACCCGGCGAGGGGTGCTGGCGCGTATTTACGAGATAGGCCAGGAGGACAGTGCGGAGGGCGAACGGCTGTATAAAGAATATGAAAGGCTAAGCGCCGACCCATCCACACCGCTGTACGATGTGTACAGCCAGCCTACGGGCAAGTATACCAAGACCAACTATACCAATACCCTGAACGCGCAGGCTGAGTGGGGCGAACTGCAAAAGGAACTGGGGTACTGGGCGGCACGCGACGACCTGAACTTGAGCGATGATGAGATTATTGAGAAGGCGATGGGCAGCGGGCGTTACAAGACCCTGCAGAAGATGGACGACGGACGCGCGAACGGCTACCCGCTGGGGCTGACGGAGCCAGTGGGCTATAGCGAGGACGCGATGTATGGAGTGCTGTGGGCCAGCCGCAACCCAGACGAAGCGACGGGCGACCCGATGACAGACGCGGTGCAGGGAGCGCTGGGGCGTGGAAAGGCGTATGCGCCGGATAAGGAGATTACCGCGCGCCGTACGGCTGGAAGCGGGCAATACGCGCCCTATACTGTGGCAAGCACCATGGAGGAGGAAACGCGGCTGTTTGGCGTGAAAAGCTTTGACGGCAAATGGCTGGAGGACAACTATGCCGCCGTGATGAACAGCGGCGACAGCAGCCTGAAGGCAGCTTACGCCAAAATATATGAAGCGGAGCAGTTTACGGCGCAGGCTGAGGAAGAACTGAGAGAACTGAACGAGTACCTGGACGGGCAGTTAAAGAGCGACCCCACCCAGGATGCGGATAGGCTGATTGACAAAGCGCTTTACGATATGGATGGCAAGCCGTACTATACGGCGCTTGACAAGCTGGACGAGGGGATAAAAAGCGGAAAGCTAAAGGCCACGACGCGCGCGATTGCGTATGACAGAAGGGCTATTGAGAACGATATACGCACGCGTGCCGCCCAGGCGAAGGCGCAGGCGGAAGCCGGCCAAAACAGCGCGGCATTGAATGAGGCAGTTGAGGCTGAAAAGGCGGCGCAGCTTGCGAAAAACGGAAGCCTGATGCAGACGGATACGATGCCCGAAAGTCTGACCGCGCCCGAAAACTGGGCGACAGATGACTTGAACATTCTTGGGCGCGTGGTGCAATGGCTTGGCAATGGGATGGCAAAGCTGCTGTACGGGTACGACGGTACGGAGCGGAAGAACGGTAACCAGGAAGAAAATACGCCGGGCGGCGTGCAGGCGGCAGACGCCCCTGGCAGGGAGGCTGGCGGGGCCGGAACGGGCGTTGAAATAGAACAAACGGAGAATGACAAGGCTGAGCAGGAAACGGCGAAAAAGGCCCTTGACGGGCCGGAGAAGGGGACACAGAACGCCAAAGGAAGCAGCGCGCAGCTACCAAGCCTATTTGACGACCCGACGCTTACGGTGGAATATATTCCCGCGCAGATTGAAGAGGGCGACTACGAGGGCGCGGCGGAGAACACACTGGCCGCGCTAAACCAGCTAACCGAGGCAAACCCCGAGCTTGCGAGTACGGACATGGGGGAGAAAACGGCCATGCTTGCCCTGCTTTTGGCAAATGAGGCGGGTGTGCTGGACGACCCGGCGGCGGTGGAGAAGGCCAAAGCCTATGAGGAAGCCGCGGCGCTGGCAATGGATTTGGATCCGGAGGCGGGGAACGCCATTGGCGAGTTTATTGACGACGCGTTTGGCGGGGCGATAAGCCAGACGGGCGATAACAAGGGCATGGGCCTGTGGGAAACGGTGAAGTACACGCTTACCATGGGCGGGGCGAAGTTTAACCAGGTGCTGGCAAGCGCGGCGGGCGCCCTGGTGACGGGCTACGGCCACGCGGTGGAGGGAACCAACTGGGTATTGAACAATACGGCCGGGAAGGCATTTGGGTTTGAGATAGATAACTCGCTGGCGGAAGCGACGCAGCAGGCGGGGCAGGATGTGGCGAGAACGTTTGAACCGGCCTTGGGAAGATACGAAGCGTACCTGCGCGAGAATGCCAGCACGCTTGAATATTTTGTGGCGACAAGCGGCAGTGAGGCCATTAAAATGATGGGTATGGGCAAGCTGGCGGGTGCGCTGGGACGGGCGGCAGGCAGCGCGGGCGGCGCGGGCCGGATTGTGGGCAGCGGGCTTGACCGGTCGCTAACGACGGCACAGGCAGCGGTAAAGTTGGAGAGCGCATCCAAAATGGCCACGGCAAGCCCGTTTGCCGTAGAAAGCGGAACGAGCGAATTTAACGAAAGATACATGGAAAGCGACGGAAATTTTTTGAACGCTTTGCTTTGCGGCACGACCGCCGCGTTTGCAACCCTTGCCACAAGCGAATTGGGCGTTGTGAAAAATATTGAGGCAAGCGGGCTGGCGTTTTTACCAGATGTGACGGACGCGGTTATGGCCACGCCTGGCAACGGCGCGCTTGGCGCATGGCGGCGCTGGGGCAAGGCAGGCTTAATGTATGTTGGGAACCTGCTGAAAAGCGGACTGAACGAAGCCACGCAGGAGGTTGTGGAAAACGTGCTGACCACGGCCGCAACCGACCCCATGAAGGGGAAACGCTTTGCGGACCGCCTGAACGCGGAATATGCCGGGGAGCTGACGCGGGACGCGATTATGGGCTTTATGGGCTCGGTAAGCAGCAGCTTGCAGGTGATGCCGACGTATGCCCGCAGCGTAAAGGTTGCGGAGGCGAACATGCGCAAAAGCAAGCTAAGCCCCGCGGACGTGGGTATGCAGCTTGAGGCGTTTATAGCGGACGCGGGAGATCCGCAGGTGATGGAGAACGCCGCCGCACGGGCCTCTAAGCAGGCCGTGGAAACGGAAACCGGTTTATTGATAGCCCAGGGCGCGCTTGGACAGGAGGAAGGCCCGGCGGCAAAAGCGGCGGGCGAGGCGGAAACGCGGCTAGCCGAGGCACGCGGCCAGGCGGAGCGAAACGGGAAAGCGCTGGCAGCCGCGCAGGAGCGCGTGAACCGCAACCCTGCCGACCCGAAGGCCAAAAAGGAACTGCTAAAGGCGATTGACCAGCAGGGCGAAGCCTTGCGCGCTCTTGAAAGCGCGGAAACGGAAAACGCCCGCCTGAGCCAGGAGGCGAGGGCGGAGCGCGACGGGGCTATGGAGCGCGTGCGCCAACAGGCGCGGGAGAATGTAGCGCAGAGGATACGGGAAATTCGGAAATTTGACTACTCGGAGGTGAATACGGAGGCAAACATACAGAAGGTGGCCCAAATGAATAGTGTTGTGGCACTTAATGAGGATGAATTTACTATGAGTAATCCAAACTTAAAAAGTGATATTGCATCCTACTATAACGAATTAGGCGGAATGGTTAGAAATCCTGTGCTTGGAGATGTGGCGCTGGATAGAAAGGGAATCAAATCTTCGATTGCCCATGGCTTAGGCCCTCAAAAAGTGGCGGCGTTTGCTGCAGTTCCAACCGTTTTGGAACAAGGCGAGGTAATAGACCTTCAAAGAAACTGGAAGAATCGAGGATATGATACTTTTGTTATTGCAGCTCCTATTACAATCCATGAAAACGACAGTTCAACCGAGTATTACTGTGGAGTTGTAGTAAAAAGAACAGCGGATGCTCAAAGATATTATGTGCATGAAGTGTTTTTGCAAGAAAGTACAGAGAAGGAGCTAATGACATCCTTCAAACCTGGTGTCCGTCCGAAATCGTCCGTTGCCCCAGGAGATGCAAAAGCTCCTTCTTTAAACAGTCTACTTAAAATGGTGAGAGATGTCAAGAGCAAAAATATGGAATCAACTATATCGCTCAGACCAGAGAAGATGAACGCCGTGACGCCGGCAGGGACAGAGAGTGTATTTGAAAATGCGGACGCTTCGGTTCTTCAAAGGACAGCGCAGCCAAACGTGGAGAGGCCGGATCCCAGAATTCAGCGGGCGGAGGTGGCAAGCCGGACGGTACGGACGAACAGTGAAACTGGGATAAACGCCAGGCGCGCGGTGAAAAGCCCGGCGGACAGCGCCAAGGAGCTTGCTAGGACGCTGGGCATAGGCGCGGACATAGGGAGCAGGAAAGTGCCCAGGGGTGTACTGGGATATTATGACACGCAGGCAAAATACCTGGCGGTACGGGCCAGAGAGGCGGGAAACCTATCCACAACCATGCATGAACTGGGGCACGCCATTGGCGCCAGACTAGGCATGACCGGCACGGATGAGATGGTTGCCAGCCTTGACCCCGTATTTGGTGAAAACTACAGCCAGGGCGAGCTGGCACAAGAGGCGTTTGCGGAATTTATGTGGCGCTACATGACGGACGGCGCGGCAGCGGAGCGGTTTGCGGGCAATGCGTTTGTGGATGAATTTGAAAACAATTTGCGCAAACAGGGGCTTTTAAAGGCCGTGCGGCAGACGCGTGACGAGATGCACGCCTATGTGAACGCGACTGTAAACGAGCGGATTGGAGCAGTAGTGAAGAACCGGAGCGAAAGGCCGCGAAAGAGCTTAAAGGAGCTGCAGAAGTGGTTTACCGGCGCAATGATTGACAATACCCGGGCGATGGAGGATATTAACGATACGGTACGGACGCAGACGGGCAGGAACGATGTGGCCATGGGCGAGAACCTGCGTTCCTCGGCGTTATTGCGTAATACGGCAAGCCGGAGGGCTTACAATATGCTGACCGGCAGCTTGACCGACAGCAACTGGCAGATTATAGGGGACGGACTTGCAACACGCTTTGAACGGGCTGGCGTGAAGGGAAAGGACTTTGACCTGTTAAACAACTACATGCTGGCGCTGCACTCGCTGGACCGTGACGCGGCGGGAAAGCCGGTGTTTGACGCAAGCCTGACCACCGAGCAGCGAGAGGCGTTTATACGCGACGTGCAGCAAACACACCCGGAGGTAGCGCGGGCGGAGCAGGAGTTCCAGCAATTCCGCAACGAGTTTATGAAGGCTTTTTTGGTAGATACCGGCTACATGACGCAAGAAACGCTTGATCGATTTAACGAAATGTATCCGCACTACGTGCCCACCTTCCGTGTGAAGGACGGGAAGAAAGGCGGAAATGGAACGGGTGGAAAAGCATTTGCTATCAGACGGGCAAAGGGATCGACCGAGAATATCTACAATCCCATGGACAGCTTTGTGCAGATGGTGGACAGCGTGGTGAACATGGTATCCGCCAACAACACGGCGCTGGTGTGGGACGAGCTATACCACAAGTACGAAGGGCTAGGCCTGTTTGGGCGGGAGGTGACACAGGATCTGACCGCGGATACTGTGGACACCACAGGCGTTCAGCGCAAGGTGCGGGAGATAATGGAGGGCTCCGGGGCGGGAGCGGACGTGATGGAAGGCGTGCTGGCGGCCATTGGGGAGAGCCAAACGCAATGGAAGGGTACGGGTGATGTTGCGCTGCCTAATGTGCTAACGGTGCAACGCGCGGACGGGACGCGGGCGTATTACGAGCTGTTTGACGCGGAGCTATACAAGGCGTTTTTAAACAACAAGCAGGCCGCGAACGGCATTTGCAGGTTTGCGGGCTACATTACAAGAACCATGAGCGCTCTGACAACCGGCAGCAATCCGGTATTTGCCGTGCGCAACTTTATGCGCGACTTTCAGAAATCCGTAAGCTACGGCAGTTGGGCGAGCAACTATGCTACCGGCGCGGCCAAATGGCTGCGCTCGGCCTGGGAGGTATTCCGTGAAAGCGGGGAGTATGCCGACTACAAGGCGCTTGGGGGAGGAGGCTGGAACCGCATAGAGGCCGGGACGAAGAAGGGGGCGGACGCATACCGGGGAGATTTATTCAAGGGATACAACACAAGCAACCTGGGACGCACCGCAAAATGGGCTGGCAAGAAGATATGGAACACGCTGACCTTCGCACGGCTGAACGAAGTTGTGGAGCAGGCAAGCCGGTATGCGGAGTACCGCTTTGGCGCTCAGGACAGGAGCACGGCCGAGGGAAAGCAACAGGCTTTTTTGAACGCGCAGGAGGCTACGGTGGACTTTAGCCGGAGCGGCTACAGCGGCCTTGCCAGCGACATGAAGCAGGTGATTCCATTCCTTGGCGCGAGCATGCAGGGCATATACCAGACGGGCCGCGAGTATACCACGAAGGCGGAGCGCGGCAGGTTGCCCGCGCGCTTTGCCAAGACGGTACTGAACACGGCGTTGGCGTCCGCCCTGGCGAATGCGCTGATTCTGCGAGGCGCGGACGACGAGGACAAGGAGGAATTTGGCTGGTTGAGCGACGAGCTTAAGGCGGACAACCTTTTCCTGCCCAACTGCCTGCCCGGCGTTTTGGGTGACGCGCCCTATTTGCGCATTCCGCTGGGCCAGGATCCGCTGATGCGCGCGGTACACGGCGCTGTGACCAACGCCATATGGAGCGGGGAGGGCGGCGGCGCGGTGCTTGAGCTAAGCGCGGTTGCGGACAACATTTTGGATGGGTTCAACCCGATTAACGGCACGATCTTTGACGCGGCGCTTGCCGCATCCACCAACCGCAACTGGTATGGCAGCGCGATTGTGCCAACGCGCATGGAGGGCTGGCACCCGACCACACAGTACACGGAAGAAACGGCGGACTTATTTGTGACGCTTTCGCGTGGGCTGGACGCTGCTTCCGACGGTAGAATTTCGCTTTCGCCGATGATGCTTGAATACATGACGCAGCAGTATACGGGTTTTCTGGGGCAGATGGCGATACCTGCAATCAGCAAGGATAAGAACACTGGTGAAATGGCCGGGCTAAAGGCAACGCTTGCCGGCGTGCGCAAGCGGCTGACAAGCGACCCGTTGGTGAGCAACGGGATTACAAGCTCGTTTTACGAAGGTGTTGCCAGGCTAACGGAGATTGCCAACGCCGCGAAAAACGGGCGGCCGCAAAACACGTTGAAGCGGAATTTGGCGGACGGGGAACTACGCGCCGCCGTCGACGAGGCCAAGGCGCTTATCAGCAGCGGAGGAGCCCTATATGAGGTAAAAAAGGCGCTTACTGACGGATATGCGGAAATTGACCAAATAAATGCGCGTACAGACCTTAGCGATCATGAAAAATATGTGTTGACCAGCCAGAAGAGGCATGAGATGATGGAGGAAGCCCTGGCGGGACAGGAGGTAATTGGTGAATACCGGCGCAAGTACATGGATGGAGAGCGCGCGGCAGAGCGATTCCTGGAAGGCGGAAAGGCGCGGTTCTCCACCACATTTGAGAAGCTACCGGAAAGCTATCGTGCTGACTACGAAGCAGGGAAGCCTTACATGCAGATGGCTTATGACGCATGGCAAACCAGCGGAAAAGACAGCGCGTTGCCGCATGCCGCGTATATCTTTAGTGACAAAAAAGTGAAATATGAGGTTGAAGAAGCACGGAGAGGTGAGTTTGAGGCCGTATACAAGGAGGCATATCAAAGGTATGTGGAAAGTGAGCTGCGAAAGGCAGACTGGGAGAAGTTGGGCAGCGAGGAAAAGGTAGAATTAATGCAGAAGGCGCACAGCAACGCACAGGCGGAGGCTAAGGGATGGTATTTGAAGATGGTGAGATGAGGAGATATATGGTTTGCCTTGGGTGTTGAATGCGATAGGTGGGTGAGTATAGGGAGGTAGGAGGGAAGAAATAGAGGGTAGCAGCATGTGAGAGATTCATCGCACACATTTTCAGCAAATTCCTCGCAGGGCGGGATGGGGCAGAAGCCGTAGGAAGGAATCAGGATTTCCACCTGGGCCAGTACTTTCAATACGACGGTTACGCACACCGTCAGCTTGAACTTGTTATTGCCCTCGTAAGTGCCGGCCACGCAAATGGCGCTTACCATGCTCTCCAGGCAGTAAGGCACGATGGATTCATCGGGGATGGAGAGCAGGACGTCTTTGTCTACCGTAATAACGCCCTTGCCAATGTACTCTACGCAGCGGCTATCCACAAACAGGATGTCGATAGGCACGTCGATTTTGCAGCGTACGCGGGCAAAGCAGGGACGGTCGCACAGGCGCTCCACCGTTAGGTTGCGGATGGTGCCCTCCGTGGTAGTGGAGCGGCAGCTCTCAAACGTGATGGGCGGCACGGGCGCGCTGGTGGGGGGAACGGTTTCGGTCGCGTCGGATTCGCAGCCACAGCCGCAGCTGCAACCGCAGTTGCAATTACAGTTGTTCGCTACCATGGCATAGCTGGTGATGACCACTTCCTTGTCATCCAACTGTTCCTGCTGCAAGCAGCTGTCGTATACGCGCTTGACCTGTACGCATACCTTTTCCTGAAGACCGTCCAGCGCGTTACCGCTG